>Ga0209379_10000916_pt1 | contig 21017 bp, 19 predicted proteins | sample tdDd001_FD_187124 | JGI IMG/M metagenome (GOLD analysis project Ga0209379, IMG submission 187124) | Marine sediment microbial communities from the Atlantic coast under amendment with organic carbon and nitrate - tdDd00.1 (SPAdes)... | ecosystem: Environmental > Aquatic > Marine > Coastal >...
TGTCACCATATTAAAACGTCTTGCAACAAAGCCATCTAAAACATCTGTAACGCCAGCAACTGCAAAAACAATAAAGGCATAAGTAAAATTATTTTCTAAATCAGAAAAAAATAAAATTATGAAAACAGGTATCAATAGAATTCTTAAAACTGTTAAAATATTTGGTAATTTCATAACGTCTCCTTTTTTAATATTTTAACATATAATGTCATAAAAAATCACCTTTTTTTATAAAAGGTGATTCTCATGAGTCATTTTATACATTAAAAATCAAATAGAGATAATTGATTAGTGGCAGATAAACCCTTTAAACACCCATGTGCATCTAAAGTTTCTATAACCGTTTTTGTTACTTTTGCTCTTTTTCTTAAGTCGTCTTTACTCATAATCTCAGATTTGTCCCGCATTTCCATAATAGATCTAGCAGCATTTTCTCCAACACCTTGTAAAGATCTAAGAGGTGGCAATAGACCATCTTCAGTGACGATGAAATTGTCTGAGTCTGACTTATAAAGGTCTACTTTTTCAACTTTATAACCTCTACAATAAAACTCTTCAACAACTTCTGCAATTGCTAATATATCCAATTCTTTCTTTGATAAAATACGTTCCTCATCTTCAATTTCTTTCATGTAGTTACGTACATATTCCACACCTTTAGAAAATTGATCTGCATCGAAATCATCAACTTTTCCTGAGAAGAATGTCGCATAAAACGCTTTCGGATGGTGTACCTTAAAATAAGCAATTCTAAAGGACATCATGACATAAGCAACCGCATGAGCTTTCGGGAACATATACTTAATTGTTTGACATGATTGAATATACCATTCAGGTACATTTTTTTCTCTCATCAGCTCAACATATTCATCTTTTAATCCTTTACCTTTACGCACATCCTCCATGATACTGAAAGCTGTACCAAATGGTAATTTCATATAAATCAAATAGTTCATAATATCATCACGGGTTGAAATAACATGCTTTAGTTCCGTGATACCATCTCGCACCAAGTCTTGTGCATTATTAATCCATACATCGGTACCATGTGACAATCCAGATATACGTACCAATTCAGAAAAAGTACTCGGTTGGGTATCTTTAAGCATTTGTCTTACAAATTTTGTACCGAACTCTGGAATTCCAAGGCTTCCAATTTCCTCTTTGTAATCCTTATCTTTTATTTTTAGTGTTTTTGTTGATGTAAATATAGCAACAGTATCTGGATCATCTAATGGAATATCAAAAACATTCACACCCGTTATTTCTTCAAGTTGACGAATTATCGTCGGCGTATCATGTCCAAGTATATCCAGTTTCAGAATACGACCTGAAATTGAATGGTAATCAAAGTGCATTGTTTTAACACCCGATTTCGCATCGTTTGCTGGGTATTGTATCGGAGAAAAATCCTCAACGTCTTTATAATCAGGGATAACCATAATACCACCTGGATGCTGTCCGGAAGTTCTTTTAACCCCAGTACACCCTTGTGCTAATCTAATAACTTCTCTTTTATTTACATTTATTTCACGCTCTTCAAAGTATTTTTTTACATAACCAAAAGCTGTTTTTTCAGCAATGGTTCCGATGGTGCCAGCTTTAAAGGTTTTTCCTTCACCAAAAAGGACTTCACAGTATTTGTGTGAATTACTTTGATAAACACCTGCAAAGTTAAGGTCAATATCGGGTTCTTTATCTCCATAGAATCCAAGGAATACTTCAAATGGAATGGCATGCCCATCTTTTCTATAAGGTATGTTACAATCAGGACAATCTTTTTCAGGTAAATCGACTCCTGAACCTAAATCAGAATCCAAGAAGAACTCAGATTTCTTACACTGGTCACAAACATAATGTGGTGCCAATGGATTTACTTCTGTTATATCACTCATAGTTGCTGCAAAAGAAGATCCTACCGACCCTCTAGAACCAACCAGATACCCGTCTTCTAACGATTTGGTTACCAACTTTTGAGCGATGATATACATTACCGAGTAACCATTGGAAATAATAGAGTTCAGCTCTTTATCCAGTCTTGCTTTAACGTACTCTGGAATTGGTTCACCATAGATACCAGCAGCTTTTACTTCACACATTTCTCTAAGTTCGTCATCCGATCCTTCAATAATAGGAGGGAATGTACCATCAGGAATTGGTAAAAAATCGTCCATCATGTCAGCGATTTGGTTTGGTACCTCGATAACGACTTCTCTCGCCTTTTCTGCTCCAAGATACTCAAATTCCTTCAGCATTTCAGCAGTGGTTCTTAAAAATAATGGTGGCTGCTTATCTGAATCTTTAAAGCCTTTACCAGCCATTAAAATACGTCTATAAACTTCATCTTCCGGATCTATAAAATGTACATCTCCTGCAGCTGCTACAGGTACATTTAACTGTTCTCCAAGATTTACAATTTTTCGATTAACATCACGTAACTCATCAAAATTCCTTACCATGCCTTTGTCTACTAAAAACTCATTGTTACCAACAGGTTGTATTTCAAAATAATCGTAGAATGAGGCAATATCAAGGATTTCATGTGGCGAACGATGATTCAGTATGGCTGAGTACAGCTCACCATTCTCACACGCAGATCCTAACACCAGATTTTCCCTATTGTCTCTCAACAAACTTTTAGGCATGATTGGTCGACCTGCATAATAATCAATATTTGACTTTGAAATCAACTGATACATCGTCTTCAAACCAGTCAAATTCTTCGCAAATACAATGATATGATTAGACCTGATACGACTTATATTCATATTGTCTTTATAATATTGATTCAAAGCATCCATATTTTCAACTTCAAGGTCTTTAACCATATTTATTAATTTGATAAACACTTGTGCTGTCGCATTGGCATCATCAACTGCTCTATGGGCATTAACCAGTGATACATTCAAATACTTAGAAATCCTTTTTAGATTAAAACGTTTGACTTCTGTTAATAGAAGCTGTGACATCACTAAGGTATCCATAACCACAGGATCAAAGTCACGGTGCAATCTCATAGATTGCTCTTTCATAAATCCTATATCAAACGGCGCATTATGAGCCACAACTACTGCATCGCCAATGAAGTCTAAAAACTTAGGTAAAACTTCATCAATAGTCGGTTGATCAGCAACCATCTCATTGGTGATACCTGTGATTTCTACAACAACAAAAGGAATCTTTTTCTGCGGATTCACTAAAGTAGAAAAGGAGTCAATAACAACACCATTCCTAATTTTCGCTGCACCTATTTCAGTTATCATATCGTGTTTTGAAGAAAAACCTGTTGTCTCTAAATCGAATACTACAAATTCTTGATCCCAATCCATTTCATTGGTTTTTTCCAACATAGGTTTTATATCATTAACCATGTAACCTTCTACACCATATAATATTTTTATTTTATCACCCGAAGCATGCATTGCATCAGGGAAGGCTTGTACAATACCATGATCTGTTACTGCAATAGCTTTATGCCCCCAATCGATGGCTCTTTTTACCAGTGTCTTAACATTTGTAATACCATCCATGTCTGACATACTGGTATGACAATGAAGTTCTACACGTTTTTCTTCTGATTTATCTTGTCTTTTAGGTTTATCTGGTAATGTATTAATTGCATTGGCAAAAATAACAAGTTCTTTTTCATAAGTATCGTTTCTAATAATCCCCTCAACAATATAACGCTTGCCATCTTTTAACTTTTCCATAATTTGATCGCTGTCTTTTGGTTTTGCAAATATTTTTACACCCATAGAATCCAAACCATCTGATATTGCAAATGTTATCAGAACTTTACCACCTCTTAACACACGGGTTTCAATCATAAATACATCTCCAGCTAAAGTAACCAAACTTTCTTCTTCATTGGCTTCTTTGACTGGGATAGGATGAGATTTTATAGTTTTTCTATAAACAACATCTTCAGGTAATACTTTTGGTATTTTTTCATATGTTTTACCACCACCACCAAATGAATTACCACCACCAGAAAATTCTTTGTTATCATTTTTACTCGGACGACTCTTATTGCCATCACCTGGTGTGTAATTCTTAGATATTTCCATGGCACGTTTAGCAGTATCTTCTTCTCTCATGCGTTCATGTTCTATGAGCATATCATCCACATGATTTAAATCAAATGAAAACTGTACTTGCACATTGGTATCAAACATTCTTGAATAATAATCCGTCAAAAATTTATCTGTATTATTTTTCACCAATTTAGTTAAGGTAAATTCATCAGGAAAAGTGAACTTGATAATATTTTGCTCAAATCCAAGCATAGCTTTGGATAACATCATTTTCGAATTCATACTTTTTCTTCCAATGTATTCCAATGTATTTGGCCATATTTTCTTCGAGAAGATTTCTGGCTTCATGAAAGAGACATCATAATGAATTACTGTCATGACATCAGAAACAACGCCTAAAGTTTCTTTGACGTTGTTCTCAAAATTAACCACTTCATTGTCACCTATAACATCTTCAGATTTGATGAATATCATAAGTTTCTGAGTGTCTTTTATTAATTTTATATTTAAAAGCTTTATATCATAAGCGTTGAAATGCTTATCTAACAACTGATCTAAAGTCATTGAATCTCCATTCTAAAAGTCCTCAATCATTTGAACCAACGTTGAAACGATTGAATTTTCATCTACTTTTTTTACGATTTCACCTTTTTTAAAGATTAAACCTGTTTTATCTCCACAAGCTACACCTAAATCAGCCTCTTTTGCCTCACCAGGACCATTTACCGCACAACCCATAATAGCAACTGTCAGTTCCTTGTTAAGATGTGAGACAGCCTTTTCAACGGCTTCTGCAATCTCAATCATTGCTGTTTGAGTTCTACCGCATGTTGGACAAGATACAAACTTGATACCGAAAGTCCTAAGACCTAATGTATTAAGTATTTCTTTACAAACTGGTATTTCTTCTACTGGATCTGCTGTAATAGAAACTCTTAATGTATCTCCTAATCCGTTTAAAAGTAATGCCCCTATTCCAATAGAAGATTTGATCGTACCTTTAAACTTTGTTCCCGCTTCTGTAATGCCAATATGGAATGGATAATCAACTTCCTCAGAAAGCATTTTGAAAGCTTCTAAAGTCATTTCAATTTGACTTGCTTTTATGGATACAATCGTATCATAAAAGTCTAAAGACTCTAGAATTCTAATATGTTTTAGAGCACTATGATACAACCCCTCCGCTGTCACACCATAACTTTCTTGAATCTCTTTATCAAGTGAACCACTGTTCACACCAATTCTAATAGGAATTTTTTTTGCCTTTGCCGCATTTACGACTGCTTCAATACGATCGATTGTTCCGATATTCCCTGGATTTATACGTAGTTTATCAATACCATTTTCGATAGCCATTAATGCCAATTTATAATCAAAGTGAATATCTGCTACCAAAGGTATGTGAATTCTTTTCTTTATCTCTTTTATCGCTTCTGCTGCAGCTTTATCATTTACTGTAACTCTAACAATTTCACAACCTGCTTGTTCAAGTTCTAATATTTGTTGAACAGTTGCTTCTACATCACTTGTTTTTGTATTGGTCATCGATTGAATGGTAATCGGAGCATCTCCTCCAATATATAGACCACCAACTTTTATTTTTTTCGTTTCTCTTCTTTTCATAATTACACCGCTAAATCTTTAAATACTAGTACTACCATAAGTACCAACAATGCGACCATGCCAATAAAGTGTACAAACGCTTCTTTATCCTTATTGATTGGTTTTCTTACAACCATCTCATAAATAATGAAACATGCTCGACCACCATCTAAGAACGGGAATGGTAGTAAGTTGAAGATACCAAGGTTAATAGATAATAATGCTGTGAAGTAAAGTAGATTCTTCATATTATTTGTTTGTGCCACTTCACCAACCTGTTTAAATATCCCGACTGGTCCTGAAACAGCAGAAGGATCTATTTGTCGTGTAATCAATTGTACAAAACCATCAACAATCATCGTTGACTTATCTAAAAAGTCATTCCAACCATATGCAAAAGCGAGCTCTGGTCGTTTCTCCACTAATGTACCAACACCTATTTTATAATAACCATCTTCACTTAAATAACCGTCTAAATTGTAAACGATCTCTTGGCCATCTCGATCTATTTTCACTTCAAATTTTGTATCTTTACTAAATGCTATATTATTCGTAACATCGTTCCAATACTTAATTTTATTACCGTTTATTTCTGTAATTGTATCACCAACTTCTATACCAGCTTCAATGGCTGGTAAATCAGGTGCAAGTGTACCAATCGTTGTTGTTGGTAATGGCTCAGTTAAAAATATACCTACAATTAAAACATAGGCAAGAACAAAGTTCATAAAAGCCCCTGCTAAAATAACCATTAATCTTTGGTAAGGTTTTTTTGATGCAAAACTTCTTTCGTGAGTTAGATCATTCTCATCTTCTCGTAAATCAACCATACCCCCTATTGGCAATAAGCAAATAGCATATGTTGTTTCTTTACCTTGATATTTAAATATTTTAGGACCTAATCCAATACAAAACTGATATACATGTATTTTGTTGAGTTTAGCGACCGTAAAATGTCCAAGTTCATGAACTAAGACCATAATTCCTATTACAAATATAAACGCAGCTGCGCTTCTTATCATTTCCATTTATTTTAACATCTCCTTTATATACGTCCTAGTCATTTGATCACAATCAAGTACATCATCAATACTAGTTAATTGTCTTATATCATAATGGTTCATTGCTTTCTCCACATATTTAGAAATATCATAAAAAGATATTTGATCTTTCAAGTATGCATACACTAATTCTTCATTGGCTGCATTTAAAACGGTTGGTACCAATCCACCACGTTTAATGGCCTCATAAGCTAAATCCAGACAAGGAAAATCCTCATGTCTTGGCGCTTCAAAGGTAAGAGCTCCTAATTTTACAAAATCTACAGTTTCGAAATCCATCGGTTTTCTCTCAGGATACGACAATGCATATAATATAGGGATCTCCATTGTTGGCAGACTCATTTGGGCCATAATGGAATGATCGTGGTATTCAACCATTGAATGAATAATACTTTGAGGGTGAACAATCACATCTATTTGATCAATTGCTAAGTCATAAAGCCACTTGGCTTCTATGACCTCAAGCCCTTTATTCATTAGTGTTGCAGAGTCAATAGAAATCTTTCTACCCATCGACCAATTAGGATGTTTTAGAGCATCAGAAGCTTTCATTCTCTCTATGTCTTTTTTGCTTGTATTTCTAAACGGACCACCCGAAGCAGTGAGTATCACACGTTTAACATCTTTAAGTGTATTCCCTTGCAACGCCTGGAAGATTGCAGAATGTTCACTGTCAATTGGCAAGATATCCACTTTATTAAGGACTGCTTCCCTCATTAATATTTCTCCTGACGTTACCAAACATTCTTTATTGGCAACAGCCACTTGTTTTTTTGCTTGTATGGCTTTCAGTGTTGGCATTAAACCAATATTACCAACAACTGAGTTAATCACCACATCAACATCTTCCAATGTGGCAACTTCAATCAATCCTTCTAATCCGGATAACACAGTTACCCCTAGATGATCAAATAAGTGTTTTTTTTCTTTATAGATTAATTCATTAAAAATAACCACATATTTAGGTTTAATTTCTGTGGTTTGTTTTAACAACAACTCTATATTCTGATTACCTGTTAATGCAATAATTTTAAAATCATTCGGATACTTTGAAAGTATATTGATGCTCTGTGTTCCAATTGAACCTGTTGAGCCTAGTATTGTTATTTTTTTCATATCTGACCTACCTTTATCTATAATATTATATCAAATTTAGATACTGAAAGATATGCAAAAAAATAAAATGACAATATTGTCATTTTACTATTTTAATTTACTTGACCATTAGAACTAATTTAATGACATAATAAATAAACGGCGTTACTAAAAGTAAGCTGTCAAACCGATCCATAATACCACCATGTCCTGGCATGATGTGACCGTAATCTTTTATGTCCATTTCTCTTTTTATCTTTGATGCAACTAAATCCCCGATTATTGATATTAAACTACCAACAATACCAATTGCAATACTATAAGGCACTAACGACGCATCAAATACCATAGAAAGGATCACACATAAAATAACAGAAGTGGTTACACCTCCAATTGCGCCTTCGACAGATTTATTCGGACTAACTGTAGGTGATAATTTTCTTTTACCAAACTTTTTGCCTATGAAATAAGCTCCTGTATCAGCTCCCCATGATGCTATAAAAATAAACCATATCATGAAAGTTGGTTCTAATTTTGATAATAGAATAACGTGATAGAAAAAGAAAATAATGTATATTGCACCTAAGGCTGTAACACCAATATCTGCAAAATGTCTTTTCTCATCAAAAACATATAATCCAAGCAAAAATGCTATGTAAACCGTAACAACACCACTTAGAACTGTATACAGCTCAAAATGATAAGTTAAACTAAATAATATCAATAATATATAAGTCGGTACAATCACCGGATTATATTTTTTCTTTAGAGCATTAAAAAATTCATACAAGGCAATTAGTGATATCACGGCCACAGCCACTTCCAAATAATTACCACCCATTAATACAAAAAAGAATAATAATGGTAATGCTACAATCGAACTAATAATTCTAATTAACATCAGACCTCCTATACGCCACCAAATCTTCTTTGACGACTCGAATATACTTTTATGGCTTCTAGTAGTGCTTCTTCACCAAAATCTGGCCAATATACATCTGTAAAATAAAATTCTGAATAAGCCAATTGCCACAATAGATAATTGCTTAATCTTATCTCACCACTCGTCCTAATCATAAGGTCGGGATCAGGAATGTTCTTAGTATATAGATAGTTTTCAATAAGAGAGTCATCTATTGCATCAACTTTAATTATATCGTCTTTTACATCTTGAGCTATATGTTTTATAGCCTCTTTGATTTCAGTACGACTACCATAATTTAGAGCGATTATTAGATACAAACCATCATTGTTTTCAGTGGTCTTAATCGCATTCTCCATGGTTAGTCGTGGTTTTTCTGGTAATCTCGAAAGATCCCCAATCGTCATAATACGTACATTGTTTTCGTGCATTTCGGTTAATTCATTTTTTAAAAAGAAAACCAATAAATCCATTAGGCCATTAACTTCTTGATCCGGTCTATTCCAATTTTCAGTTGAAAAAGCGTATAAAGTTAAGTACTTTACACCAAATTTAGAACAAGCTCTTGAAATGGTTTTAACTTTTTCAACACCAGCTTTATGTCCTACATTTCTTGGCATATTTCTTTTTTTAGCCCATCTTCCATTACCATCCATTATGATAGCAATGTGATTTGGAATATTTAAGTCTTCAAAAGATTCTATAGTATTCTTCTTCTTAAAAAAAGCTTTAAACATATCTACCTCCAAAAAAGAAAAGACCTCGGAAACCCGAGGTCGAGTCATCTATACAGCTAAAATATCCTTCTCTTTTGCTTCAATCATTTCATCAACAATTTTAACATGCTTATCAATTAAATCCTGCACATCTTTTTCTGCTGAGCGAATATCATCATCAGTTAACTCGCTATCTTTATGCATTTTTTTAAGCTTATCATTTGCCTGACGTCTCTCATTTCTAAGAGCAACTTTAGCATTTTCACCAGATTTCTTAACAATTTTAGTTAAATCTCTTCTTCTTTCCTCTGTTAACATTGGAATTGCAAGTCTTATTAACTTTCCATCGTTTGAAGGATTTAAGCCAAGATCAGCCATCATTATAGCTTTTTCAATCTCAGGAATCATAGTAGCATCATAAGGCTGTACTACAATCATTCTAGGTTCAGGTGCAGAAATACCAGCCATTTGATTAATAGGTGTCTCTGTACCATAATACTCAATTGTAACTTTGTTTAATATTGACGGATTTGCTTTACCAGCTCTAATCGTCATAAATTCATCTTTAAGTACAGAAAGAGTTTTATCCATTTGTCCATTTAATTCTTTTAAAATTGTTTTAACCATGATTTCCCCCTATTTTATTAAAGTTCCAATGTTTTGACCTTCGCAGGCTTTTATAATATTTTTAGGATCATCCAGACCAAACACTAAGATTGGAATCGAATTTTCAAAACAAAGTGTTGCAGCTGTAGTATCCATTACGCCTAATTTATTGTTGATAACATCATCATGTGTCATAGTAATATATTTTTTAGCATCGGGATTTATATTTGGATCACTATCATAAACACCATCTACTTTTTTAGCCAGTAAAATAACTTCTGCTTCTATTTCAGCTGCTCTAAGTGCTGCTGTTGTATCAGTTGAAAAGAATGGGTTACCAATACCTGCAGCGAAAATAACCACACGTCCTTTTTCTAGGTGACGTACTGCTTTACGCTTTATGTAAGGTTCAGCAATCTGTCTCATTTCTATAGCACTCATCACTCTTGTACTAAGATTCTTTTGTTCACATGAATCTTGTAATGCAAGAGCATTAATAACAGTAGCCATCATGCCCATGTAATCAGCTGTAGAACGATCCATTTTTTCGCTGGTACGTCCTCTCCAGAAATTTCCTCCACCGATAACAACAGCAACTTCAACACCAGCATCTGATAATTCTTTCACCTGATCTGTTACAATAGAGACAATTTCCTCATCTATACCAGTGCCATTAGCACCACCTAAAGCTTCTCCACTCAATTTCAAAATAACTCTTTTAAATTTAGGCTTCAAAATGATTCCTCCTTATAAGATTTCATATCTTTGTCATATTATCCTTTAAACAAAGCTCTCTATCTATTTTATCATAAAAACAAAGCTTTCTTAAGAATTTCCTAAAAAAAAAGAACACTTATAAAAGTGTCCTTCTATTTAATTAACCTTTAATTGTTGCAGCAACTTCTGCAGCAAAGTTTTCTTCTTTTTTCTCGATACCTTCACCAGTTTCAAATCTAACAACACTTGCAATTTTTGCGTTAGCGTCAACTGATTTCAAATAAGCATCTACTGTGAAATCGTCATCTTTAACATATGGTTGATCTAATAGACAGATTTCTTTAAGCATCTTTTGAATTCTACCTTTTACCATTTTCTCAACGATAGCAGCAGGCTTTCCTTCGTTTAATGCTTGAGCAGTAAGAACTTCAGTTTCAGCAGCGATGTAATCTTGATCAACATCATCTCTAGAAACATATTTTGGGTTAGTAGCAGCAACTTGCATTGCAATGTTTCTAGCAGCTTCAACGATCGCATCGCCATTAGCGCCTTCAACTTCTACTAAAACACCAATCTTTCCACCACCGTGGATATATGCAGCAACAGCATTTTGACCTAAGTCTAATACTTTGAATCTTCTAATTGTTAAGTTCTCACCAATTTGAGCGATATGCTCAGTTTGAACTGTTTTAACATCTTTAGAAGCATCTAAGTGCCATTCTTCAGACATGAAAGTTTCGATTGTGTCAGCCGATGTATTTAAAGCTTGTTTAGCAACATTTTCTACGAATGCAACAAATGAATCATTCTTCGAAACGAAGTCAGTTTCAGAGTTTACTTCTACGATAGCAGCTTTGCCATTTTGAACAACAGTCTTAACAAGACCTTCTGCAGCAACTCTACCAGCTTTTTTAGCTGCTTTAGCCATACCTTTTTCTCTCATTAACTTGATAGCAGCGTCCATATCGCCATCAGTTTCAACTAAAACTTTTTTACAGTCCATCATACCTGCACCAGTTCTAGTTCTTAATTCTTTTACCATTGAAGCTGTAATTGCCATTTTATACACTCCTTATTATTGATTATGCTTCAGTTACTACTGGAGCTTCCTCAGTTTCTTCACCTTGTCTACCTTCGATAACAGCGTCAGCCATTCTAGAAGTAATTAATTTTACTGCTCTAATAGCATCATCATTTCCAGGGATTACATAGTCAATATCATCTGGATCACAGTTTGTATCTACGATACCAATTACAGGAATATTTAAACATTTGGCTTCAGCAATAGCATTTTTCTCTTTCTTTGGATCAACAACAAATACGATACTTGGTAAACCAGGCATGTTTTTGATTCCACCTAAGAATCTTTCTAATCTTTCTTTCTTAAGCTTTAATTGAATAACTTCTTTCTTAGGAAGTACTTCGAAAGTTCCGTTCTCTTCCATTTTCTCAAGTTCAAATAATAAATTGATTCTCTTCTTGATAGTTTTGAAGTTTGTTAACATTCCACCTAACCATCTTTGGTTAACGTAGTACATTCCAGATCTACCAGCTTCTTGCTTAATAGCTTCTTGAGCTTGTTTCTTAGTACCAACAAATAATACGTGACCACCAGCTTCTGATACTTCTCTGATAGCATTGTAAGCGTCATCTACTAAATTTACAGTTTGTTGTAAATCGATGATGTAGATACCATTTCTCTCTGTGAAGATGTATGGTGCCATCTTTGGGTTCCATCTTCTTGTCTGGTGACCGAAATGAACACCTGCTTCTAATAATTGTTTCATTGAAATTACTGACATATTGTCCTCCTTAGTTTTTCCTCCACAAACGTCATCCCTACACCCACTCCAATCAGAGCACTCGGGTTACTGGTCAATTTGTGTGCGATTTTTTTTACCTCAAACAGTATAACATATTAAAATCATATTTACAATATTATACTGCTTATTTATTTAATAAAGTTCATGATCATTTTTATCTCACGAATACCTTTATTCAATCGTCTTGCAATTTGTTGATCATCCATACCAAGCGCCATCAACTTAATAATCTCATCTTTGATATCAGGCTCTTCTTTTACTATGGTTTCAACCTCAACTTTTTTTCCTATTACTTCATTATTAGGCTTTTTAAAGGTAGCAATTTCCTTACCTTGGTAATTCAGCATTTTTGATAAATCTTTTGTTAACAAATTAATATCATTGATCTTTTGATCAATGATTTCAATTTCTTTTTCATGCATGCTAAATTTTCCTTCTAAATCACTGGCAATATCATAAAATGACTGATTCATTTCATCAACAGTAATTTCAATTGCCTGTAATTGATTAATAATTGCATCTGTATCCCCATCATTTAATTTGACATGTTTAAAAAATGAGGCCTTCATAACTTCCCGCCGTATCATAACCAACGAAAAAACTGCAACAAAAAGCCCAATAGATATACTAAAAAATGCAGCCATATCTACTCCTAAACTTTAATATCAAAAGTGGAACCGTGTTCTCGCATCTGAATTTTTTTCTCTTCTTCTTTTTCTTTTTTCTTCTTTTTCGAAGATTCAGATTGATTACGACTTTCCTTTTGATCATCTTTTATTTCGTTTTGATCCTTCTTTTCCAAGTTGGATACTTTATTTTGATTTTTTTTAAGTTCCTTATCCTCTGTTATCTGTTGCTGTTGCATCGTCATCTCTTCTTTTGCGAGTTTAACATTATCGGCACGAGCAGCTCGTCTAACATTTGGTAATAGAACTTGCATATCAATTGGTTTAATAGGCATAAAATCACTCCCTAATAAGAAGTCAGAATAATCTCTCCACGGTCTTTAATAATTTTCGCTTTAGAAACCGCAGTTTTTACATTATAATGAGAATTTCCAATTTTTACTCTAACACCAGGATAAACAGTTTCTGCCTTTACATAAACATCTTTCAACTTTTCAATGAGTTCATTAATATTCTTAAAATCTATCATAGCATTTTTAAAATTGGTATTATATTCATCAAGCGAAGTTTTTGTTGATTCATACATCGCATTAATTTTAGCATCATCTGGTTTAACTTTCTTTTGTTTTCCTAAAATATCATAGGCTTTCTTTAATTTAGAAACATTGGCCTTGTAATCTTTTATTTTAGCTGCTAAATCTTGAAACTGAGTCATGATTTCATTGGTTATTCCAAGTTGTAATTTAGTAGTTGTACCAATTTCTGTACCCAGAGTTTTTGCTATGATATGGTGTCTAGCAATACATTGGCCTCCTAATATCAAACCTTTTTTTCCTTTAGCAGTTATACTTTCATCACTTACAACATCACAATGCATCATTGAATCCGTCTCTATGTTACCACCAGCAATAATCTTACAATTGTTAAAGTAGTTAGACTTGATGTCTCCACCTGCTTTAATTAAGCATTCATCATTACCTTGAACACCACCACTAATGATGATCTCAGCACCAGCTATAATTTCAGCACTTTCAACAACACCGTAAATTTCAATCGCATCTCGTGATTCAACTTTGTAACCACTGGTCACATTACCTCTTATAATAACTCGACCAGAGAAAGAAATATTTCCAGTCTTTACACCAACATCAGAAAATATCTCAAGCACTTCAATAATAGAGATTTTCACACCTGCCATTTTGATAGAACCATCACATGACGCTTTAATTGACATTTCATCTTCAGTTAATTCTACATTCTTGCCGAATTTAAAATTCCCCATTTTACCGTCTTTTGCTTTAATATTCATCCCAGTAACTGTCGTACCAGTTTTCCCAGGAGTATTTTCAGTTTTATAAGCTAACATCTGTCCTTTTTTTACAATTTGAACAAAATTAGTATTTTTAAAATCAACAGTTCCATCGTCATTTTCTGCTGGTTTTAAGTCTTCAGTCGTATCAACTTCAAAAACAATTTCGGAGTCAATACCATGTACATGCTCAATACCAGTAGCCACTTCTATACCGTTCGCTTTTTCTGGATTATTGATTATATAATCTATTGCATTCGGATTGATACCAAATGTTACTTTTTTATCACTTAACGCTTTAAGAATTTCTTCTTTTGTTATTCTAAAATCGTAATTATCAGCATCAATGGTTAAAAAAGCATGGTAATAATCACTTGATAGTTTTACAATTATTCGATAAGGTTTTGCATTATTAGATTCAGACATATTCTACTCCATTATAATAGATCACTTAGTTTAGCTTGCATTTTTGTTATCGCCTTAGTATGTAGTTGAGAAATTCTCGATTCCGAAATACTCATTATTTTAGCAATTTCTTTATAAGTCAGTTCGGAATAGTAATATAGCTCTATGATACGTTGCTCTTTTTCGGGTAATTTCCCAATCATCTCTTTCAGCATACGTTTCGTTTCAATATCCATGAGTTGTGCTTCAGGTGTCTCTTCTTTTCTATCCTCTTGAATACTGATATTACTATTTTCACTAATCTTCTCATCTAAAGAAACGACAGAAAACGTTGATACTTGATGCATCAACTCACTGAGTTCCTTTATAGACATATTCATCTCTTTAGCCAAATCTTCGTCTTTGATGTCCATACCATGTATGTTCTGAAGCTTCTTTGTAGCTTTTTCTAGAAGCTTATATTTTTGACGCATAGAACGAGGAATCCAATCTAGAGATCTGAGTTGATCAACAATTGAACCTCTAATCCTTATGTTTGCATAGGTTTCAAACTTGTTTCCAAGTTTGTAATCATATTTCTCAATTGCATCTAATAGACCTATGACTCCATACCCAACCAAATCATCATACTCAACATGAGCATTGTACGTATTATAAAGACGTCCTGCAATAGTCTTTACTAAAGAAATATATGAGATTATCAATGCTTCCTTAGCCTTTAAGTCGTCTGACTCCTTATAACTCTTCCACAATTCAATATTGGTCATATGTAGGCTCCTATTTATACTTCTTTTACACCATGTCCAATTGTTTTTATTAACAATTTACCTGTTTCAGAATAAAACTCAATCGTTCTACCGAAGTTACCTCCGGTATCATCTGCTAAGATTGGTATATTGTGTGATTTTAATATTACTCGAACAGCTTCTGCATTCCGTTGGCCGATTTTCATCATATCGTTGCCACTAGAAAATTTGAACATTTGAGAACCACCTGCAATTTTGCTGACAAGTCGTCTCAAATTAGCACCTTCTTTTTTCATATCATCTAACAACTCTACAATTGCAGTATCCGCAAATTTTGCTGTGTTCGAATTGTTTTTAATGGTTTTACTTGACGGTAACATGATGTGTGCCATTCCGATCGTTTTAGTCGAAGGATCATATAGGCAAATACCAATACACGAGCCTAATCCAAGGGTTGTTAAAGAACCAGGGTGCTTTACAACCTTTAGATCAGCCATGCCTACCTTTGTCATTCCGATCATACTTGCACTCCTAAACTTCTTAATAAAACATCGTATGAATCAACTTCAGGTATTAAAATAAAATAACCATTTACGCTGTCATGTTCAATCATTTCTACAAACTCATTTTCGATAATCAAAATCTTATCGCCAATTAATCCAAAATGTATCGCAGGCACACTTAATATTGCTCCTGCCATATCCAAAGCTAAAGATGGTACAGAAATCTTTATATCCAAATTAGATAAAGAGGATAACGATGAAATATAAGAACCTGCCAGTATATTTCCGATTTCTTGAAGTGCTGAAAAACAAAACTCATTAAAACCATCATTTGAAATACCCGGCATCAAAAGTTCGATTAGTTGCTCTGCTGAAAAAGTGTCTAGTACAAACATAATACTACCTTCTAATTCACCTTCGAGCTTAAAGAAGATTCCAACTACCTCTTTTTCAGGTCCCCCCAAGATCTCAGGAACTTCAGAAAAATCTAAAACATTTACTTGAGGTACTTTCATATCAACTTTCTTACTGATCATCTTTGCTAATGCAGTTGCGGCATTTCCAGCTCCAATGTTTCCAACTTCTTTTAAAACATCTAATACAATGTTATCAAAGTTCTCTAATACGTTACTCATTATAAACTCCTATAAGTCTTCAAATTCTTCAGTTTCAAGTAGTTTATCTAAATCAACAATCATAATAATACGACCATTATCTTTACCAATACTACTGATGTAATCATCGTCTGCACCAGTTACTTTTGGAGCTGGTTCAATATTTTCATCTTCAATTTGTAGTACTTCAGATGATACATCAACCAATAAACCCACTTTAAGTTCACGATGATTGATAATCATTATTCTAGAATCTTTATCGACTTCTTTTGTCTTTAAGTTAAATCTTTTCCTTACATCTATTACAGGTATGATATTTCCTCTCAGATTAATCACACCTTTTATATATTTTTTAGTATATGGTACTCTTGTAATTTCAGTATGTTTTTCGATATTTTCAACATGGTCAATATCTACGGCATAAGATTCATCAGCCAATTTAAAAATTACATATTCTCTGTTATTCATTGTAAGACCTCCTTCTAGAATAATTGATTAGGATCAACAATTAATGCAACACCACCATTACCTAAAATAGTAGCACCAGCAATCGCCGGAATACCTTTTAAGTAAACACCTAGTGATTTAATAACAATTTCTTGTTGTCCAATTAAACTGTCAACAACCAGCCCTGCTTCTTCTGAGCCTTTTCTAACGATTACTACCGTTAATTCTTTGACATCTTCTCTTTCACTTGGATCCCTTAATTCTAGAATTTCTTTCATTCTAATAATAGGTAGTGTCTTATTTCTATATAAGACAACTTCCTGACTTTGTAACATACTAATATCACTAGATTTAATTGTCGTAATTTCAGAGATGTTATTTAGTGGTAAAGCATACTTCTCATCATCTAAGTATACCATTAAAGCTTGAATAATTGCCAATGTTAATGGTAATCGAATAACAAATTTACTACCTTTTCCTACTTCAGATAAGATATCTACTGAACCGCCTAATGTAGCAATCTTACTTTTAACAACATCTAGACCAACACCACGTCCTGATAAATCTGTTACAGTTTCAGCTGTACTGAATCCAGGCATAAACAATAAGTTCAATACATCTTTTTCTGACATACTTTCAACTTCTTTTTCGGTCAATAGACCTTTAGCTACAACCTTAGCACCGATAACCTTTGGATCTATACCATTACCATCATCATTTACTTCGATTACAACATTGTTTCCTTCAGGATATGCCTTTAAATTAACAGTACCATGTGAATTTTTACCACGCTGCTCACGTTCTGCAGGTGATTCAATTCCATGATCTATTGAATTTCTAATTAGGTGAATCAATGGATCTGCAATCTCATCAACAACAGTTCTATCAACTTCTGTTTCCTGTCCACTCATGACAAGTTTGATTTTTTTATCTAGATCTTTGGCTAAATCACGTACCATTCTAGGGAATCTGTTAAATACTCTTTCAACTGGTACCATTCTAACTTTCATAACAGCATCATGAAGACTTGTAGTGATTCTTTCCAAATATTCAACTGCATCTGCCATACCAGACTTACCTTTATCTGAATCATGTTCTTCCATACTGGTTTTTACAATAATCAACTCTGAAACAAGATTCATAAGATTATCCAAACGATCAATATCAACGCGAACGGTCTTAGATGTTTTATTTTTAGCACTTGATTTGTCTTGTTGAGCAACTTCTTCTTTTAAAACTGTTTCTGCAACTGCTTTTGGAGCAGAGCTATCCGTAATGATTGATTCCAGTACAACAATTTCTTCTTGTGGTAACTCATCAACTACTTCGATATCAACTTTATCTATTTCAGAGATTGAATCAAACAGGTGTCTAATTTCGGTCTCAGAATCCTTCGTCAAATAAAGAAGTTCAAAGAATAAGTCAAATTTTTCATCTTCAATATCTTCAGCACTTGGATAAGATAAAAGTACATCACCCTGATCTTCAAGTGAATTGAAAATAATAAATGATCTTGCTGCTTTTAACATACAACTCTCTAAAAGAGTTACACGAATTTTCATGATGTTAAAACCTTCAGAAGCTGATTGTCTTAAAGCAGCTATAGAAGTTTGCGTCACATCAATGTGAAACTCTCCAGTAGTCTTTACTACTTCTACTACTTCTTCTTGTTGCGCTTCAGTAGAATCTACTTCTCCAGGTGTATTTGATTTTGTTTTAAATATTTCTTTTAATTTGTTAACTAAAGTAATATTTTCTTCATCACTCTCAACATTGTTTTCTTCAATGTGAGTAATTTGACCTTCTAATGAGTCGAAACATTCAAATAAAATATCGATTATATAACTATTAACCGCTATCTCATGGTTTCTAACCAAGTGAAGAACATTTTCCATTTCATGAGTTAAATCTGCAACTTTAGAAAAACCCATTGTTCCTGACATACCTTTTATAGTATGAGCAACTCTAAATATTTCATTTACTCCCTGAACATCAGACATATTATTCTCAAGTTCTAGTAGAACTTGATTCATAGATTGCAAATGTTCTTTAGATTCCTCAATAAAAATCTCCATATATTGGTTCATATCCATAATTTACACTCCCATCGCTTTCATAATTTCTTTAGTGATTTGATCTAATGGTACAACGACGTCAACTGCATTCTTCTTTACAGCCGATCCTGGCATCCCATAGACTACACAAGAATCCTCATCCTGAGCAATAATTTTAATTTTTCCGTTTTTCTTTAATTCTACTAAACCATCTGCACCATCAGAACCCATACCAGTCATTATAACGGCAACAGTATTTCTAATATTCTCTTTAACAATGGAATGTAACATGGCATCAACTGAAGGTCTGTGACCAGAAACAATTCTTGAGTCATCTAAATGAATGACATAATCATTCCCTTTCTTCTTAACTTCCATTTGATAACCACCTGGAGCTAAATAGCCACAACCGGGCTTTAGTGTATCTCCGTGTTCAGCTTCTTTTATTTCTATATCAGATAAAGAATTTAATCTATCTGCTAAAGACTTTGTAAATCCAACAGGCATATGTTGTACAATCAACACTGCACCTTCTATATCCCCTGGAATCTGAGCTACTACAGATTGTAATGCTCTCGGTCCACCTGTAGAAGTTCCAATAGCAATTAAATTCTTAATTTTATTGGAACGTTTAAAATCGGCGGCAACTTTTCTTTTATATGTAACTCTTTTAATTCTAGATACTTTACTGACTGAGACCTTAGAAGCTTCTACGATTTTGACAACCAGTGTATTTTTAATCTCTTCAGTATTTATTTTAAAAATACTCGTAGGTTTTGTTATGAAGTCAACTGCGCCGATTTCTAATGCTTCGATTGTTAAATCTGCACCGACTTGTGTTAAACTACTTAGCATAACCACAGGTATTTTAAATTCATCAACAATTAGTTTTAACGCTGTTATACCATCCATAACAGGCATTTCAACATCTAATGTAACAAGATCTGGTTTAAGTTTCCGAATTTGAGTGATGGCATCTTCACCATTTTTTGCGGTTCCCACAACTTCAATCCGAGTAGTTTCTGACAAAATATCAGTCAAAATTTTTCGCATAAAGGCTGAGTCATCTACGATTAATACTTTTATTTTTGCCATTAATCTAACTCCTTTCTCCTTGCTTCTTGTTGAGCTTTAAAAACATAAGATGTTATGATACGAATTGCATCTCCTTGTAAATCTTTAAATTCAATGCCTAACTCAAATTCATTCAGAAACTTTGTAGAAGGCATACATCTTACTACAACTCCACAAACTTCCAGTGACTTGGTTGAAATAGGCAAGCTACCATATATATAGGTTCCTAGAGGCAGTTCAATTTTTGATCTTAGACCAGCGCCGCCTCCACTTATATCTATTATTGATACTTTGAAGTTTACTTGTTGTTCCTCAACGGCATCCGGATCAAAAACATAATAGTCTAAAGGATGACCTTGGACATCGACCAAACAATATGCTTCCATATCATGATACATTTTCACTCTAAAAAAATGTCTCCGCTGTTGTTTCTCGAGTGGTGATGTTACTTTTCCTCTTATTGTATATACATTTCCTATTTTTTCTCTTTTTATGAGATGTAATCTAAAAACGACCACTCCAACATCGGCACGTTTTGTAAATGCTGTAATCTCAATATTCATTGGGATCATATATAATTTACCTTCAATGACAGGATTATTTATTAAGATTTCATCATTTGATATGACATCATAAACCATCGTCTGCAATATTAAATCCTGA
>Ga0209379_10000917_pt1 | contig 21001 bp, 11 predicted proteins | sample tdDd001_FD_187124 | JGI IMG/M metagenome (GOLD analysis project Ga0209379, IMG submission 187124) | Marine sediment microbial communities from the Atlantic coast under amendment with organic carbon and nitrate - tdDd00.1 (SPAdes)... | ecosystem: Environmental > Aquatic > Marine > Coastal >...
ATGAGGGAACTGCTCATTGCTTCCAAAAGTAAGAAACAATTATACCAGCACCGAAGCATATCAAGCTAAAAGCAGTCATACGAATCAATTTCATTCTAGATGCTAGCTCTTCTAATACCTTTCCTTCAGCCAGCTTATTGACTAAGTAATCCTGCCCTTGAACAGAGACCACAATAGAAATAGCAAAACACGACAAAGCGGCATACACATGCTTTCCTATAGTAATTTGGTCGAGCTGAAGTAAAATTACGATACCGCCAATTATCGCTGAACCCAACCAAGCAAACTGCTTTAAAAGCTCAAATTGAAGTTCAACCGCGGTTGCTGTGTAATCAGGATGTATAGCAGTAACCGGCTTTTTAGGCATACTTTTTTTATTACTCACATTCTGACCTATTGGTAGTTTTTAAGTAAGTTCTAGCCAGCTTTCACTGACGACTGGTTAGAGCATTATACTTCACGTCATTCTTTGCAAGCCTATTTTACCAACCAGGACTGTGAAACTATCCCATCAACTTAGTGGCAGCTATACCTTTTACAAAATGTCCGTCATTACAAAACGTGTACACGGGTCACACGGATGACACGAGTGGCAACCACAGCAAAATATTTTTGCTGCCACATAGTCGTTATAGACTTTAAAATAGCCAATGAATTTCGTTATTCCGGTGACAATCATGGATGAACAAGTAGAAACGGCAAGAAATGAATGCATGCGACGAATTGGTAGAAACATGATCATGTTTCAGCATATGGAGCAGCTACTTAAGTTTTTACTGGCAAACAGCTCTCTGGAGGGCTATGGGAAAGAGCTACAGAGCATAAAAGCTAAACGGGCATCCGATATCTCGTCGATGACGATGGGCCAATTATCGAAAGAATATTTCAACACGATCTTCGATACATCAGAAAATGAAATGCCTCCTCATGAAGATCCATCTCAACACTATCTATCTTTCAAATATTCTGTGCAGCGCTCCGAAGAAAGAATCAATGCAGAGAAACAGTATTTTTCTGAGTTGGTAAAGGAGCGTAATGAGTTAGTCCATCATTTACTCCCCAAATACGACCCGACCTCACTGCAAAGTATTGAGGAACTCAGCGAATCACTCGAAAAGCAACGAGAGAGATTCTTACCGGCTCTGAAAAACCTAACCACTCTTTGCGAAACACAACAAAACATTCGTCAGCAAATAGCTGACTTTTTTCAGTCCGAGGCGGGCGGCAGGTTTCTTGTAGAAGGTATCTACCCCGGTGAAACCCGATTAGACAAATTACTGAGAGATGCCGCATCATTTTCAACCCGGGACGATGGTTGGTCATCACTCAACCTCGCAGGTCAATTTATAAAAAATCAGCCTGAAGATATCATTGAAAAAGTATGTGAGGAGCTAGCGTTTTCAACACTTCCTGCATTAAAAACGCTTATTGAAAAATCACCAATTTTTGAGCTTAAAACTCAGCCGACTAAAAACGGCGTTATTTGGTTATATCGGTTAAAACCACATCCTGATGACCAGTAACTATTGTTATGTGGAGCCAGAAAAATTCTCCAATCGCGTTAAGTGCAAAGGATTATTCCCTCCGAAATAGGGATTCGGGAAACGACAAGGCTTTAACCTGTAGGTTGCTTCAACACGTTCGATTGTCTGCTGACAGAACTGCTGGGCTGTGTGATTTAAACGAGATCGCGATTCTTTCAGTACAACCCGGCTAAAATATGCATCCAACAAATCTAACTGCCCTTCCGAATCAAAAATTGTCGAAAAAACAGATAATCGCTCCGCCTGACTGGCTCTGGATTCGATGTACTCAGTTTCAGAATCGAAACCCAGTATTGCATGCAAATAGTAAACGGCACCTTCCCAGTAAGCACCGTGGACAAACAAATCGTTTGAATACGATGGATACTTTGGAAACCTTGGAACGCGGCTATCTTTCAAAGCGTTTATGATGGGTCGATAGGCAGTGTGCCAATCATTTTTTAACGCTGGTTCTTCTGCCCATAAAAAGCGGATTTTTCCATAAGACATAATAACCGGATAAGGCGGAGCGGGTAACTGCAGGTCAGACACAGAAGTAAAGACCATCCCACCAGCAAGCCCTCCAAATTCACTTGAAAATACCGGTAAAGCGCCCCTTTCAGCTATACCAAGCATATGAGTGAACCAACCAACGAAAGCGTAATTCTCCCCAACACTTGCGGCTATTAATTCAGGGAAACGCTCTTTAATTCGTTGGGCGAGTTCTTTAGCGGTTAAATCTTTTGCGTCTACCCAGCCGAAATAGCAATTCCCCTCTTTAGCTGAAGAATGGTTTGCTCGTTCATGCTTAAGCATTTTTGTGCTTTGAACAAAGCCATCTTCATCAAAATATAAGTTTTGAAATGGATGTAAACGGATACGCCAGTCCGTACCTGAAGGACTCATTACACAGATGCAGGCCAGATTATGAAACCCTTGCTTGTGAAGTTCTTGCACGGCATGTAATAACCTAACACTGCGTCTAATGATTGGGTTAGTTTTCACTGTTGTCATTTACTTGGTGTAGTAGATTCTTCTTTACCTATTTGAACTTCAGTTGCTGATTCTACTCAAACACTTTGAGCTCTTTCATGCTATTTTGCGTTTAACAGGTTTGATTTTAAGTCCAGGATTAACAAGCCTAGCCAAAGTATTGGAGCACTTCCTTGTTATTCGATAAAAGCGCTAGTCTTGCTGTTGCTCTGGTACAAGCAACATACAGATCATCTTGAGAAAAACCTGGTGTTTCATTTGGAATCGACACATCAACAACAATAACGGTTGCTGCCTCCATGCCTTTGAAAGACTTGATTGTAGAAAAATACACCGTGTCTTTCGCTCCTAGCTTTTTGATATCATCAGCTAACGTTAAACCGTGACCAGATTTTTCATTAGCCATTGATGACTTATCTAATCTGTAGGGACTTAGAATAACCACGGCCCCCTCGCCGCTCCATTGCTTGGCAAGCTCCCAAGCTCTTTTGGATTGACTTCTAGTCACTTCCACTAACGGCTCAACACCTTTAGGCATACCAGGCATAGACTCTACGCGATAATTTAAGTAACGGTTTGACGCCTTGTTAATTTCAATCGTGTTTCTACAGTTGTGGCATAAATGGAATACAACATCAGAGTGAATGGGCTTTCCCTTTCCTGCGCCATATAAATCTTGTTTCCAATCCGCAAAAAATGACCAATAGCTTTCTTCTTTGAGTAGGTCTGTAAGTGCAATGATTTGTTCTTCTGAGAAATCTTGCCCTTCATCAATAATAATTGAATCATATTTTTCTAGGCTATCGACATTATCCATGATCGAGCCTGGTAGTATCTCTCTGTAGTATACATTTAAATCGCTACCGCGATTTCTTTCATTTGAAAGTGCTGTGAATAGCTTATCTACATTCCAAACGTAGTCAGCATAATCAGCATTATTTAGCTTTATCCATTCTGCAAGAGCCCGATTGTAACAAACATAAATAGCATTTCGTTCTTCATCAATTAGAGCTTTCAACCGCCACAACGCCAATATAGTTTTCCCGGAACCAGCCGGACCTATGATTGCTACATTCGGCAAGTTAAATAGTCCTTGCAAGCTCGCGAATTGCTGCCTTGTGAGCTTCTCTATATTTTTAATTTCTTCAGCAACATCGTCACCAGTATCAACCTTTTGAATTGAGAATTTACGGTTCTTGAGATGATCGATGATTTGCTCAACAACGCTTTCAGTAAACGTATTTCCTCGCCCTTCCGGCCCCCTTTTGTCAAGTGCATTTCGAATTCTAGATGAAAGTTGATTCATGTTACGAAACGTAGCAAGGGTTGATTCATCAAACATTGCAGGCAACGTTTCCGCCTTTCCTTGGGGATACACAACAATATATGCAAAACGCCCAGGGAAATATTCCCAATCGTAACTATCTTCCAGAAATCCCTTCAAATCATGCATATTTCTGCACGCCTGCTCAGCAGGCGACTCTTTTAGTTCATGCCAGCCGTAGTACTCTTTTCGGTACCAGATATCTCTTTCAGTTATATTCTTTACTTTTAATTCCTTTGATCCCTTTACTTCAAGAATCACCATGCCGGACCTAGGGACGAGAACTACAAAATCCGCTTCACCATCTCGGACATATCCGTTTTTCACAATGCTCCATTTTACATTAGGCAACACTACCCAATCATTCGGAAATTGATCAATACAGGCTTTCAACACCTTATTTTCAGAAGGGTCGGCACTTCGGCTTCCAATTATACGAGGCATAATTAAAGCTCCCTGACTGGCTTGGCGATGATTTTATAACTACCTATTTCTTCTTCTGGTATTCTCCCACCACCATGTCTAAAGATGGGAACATCCATACCTGACCTAATCGCAACATTTACGACAATATATGTTCCTTCTGAATTAACTAGTAACAATCGCTCTCTATGTTGTAGCTCAGTAGCCTTTACGGCACTAGCAGTCAATTTTTGCCACGTAACTCCTTGGTACTCAAACTGCTCTCCTTCAGAAGAAACTAAAGCGGATTTAGATTTGTCTGAAACCTGATTTTCCGGAGAGGGACTTATGTCAACATCTTCGGTATAGAACAACTCTCCAGCTTCGATTTGCTTTCTCACCCAAACCATTCTTCTAGTCAAGTTAAATGAATCAATCCTCCGGACTTTTGTTATACCCCTTTTGTTAGCTGCCATATGGGCATCATGAATTGCATTTTTATTACTAGCATAGCCGGCCCACAGAGGGTGAACGACGAAGTTTAAAACACCATTATCTATCCAACCATTAACGTATTCTTCCTTGATAATTTCTTGGTAAGGGAAGTTGTTTTCGGCGTAAATTTCAACTAGCTTTGCAGCTCTCCCTAGCCAGCTACCTTCGATACTCTCTGGTTGTAGCTTGCCCAAAACAGTTTGCTGTAGCCCCGGCTTGTAATTTGGATCGAGCATACACGCAAGTAACTCCATCCCTAATTGCCAATCCAATAGTCCATGAAGTTGTCTGTTACGAAAACCTTTCAGCAAAATATCAGGGCTTCGCCATTCATCACCACAAATAAAAGACCGCAGTGCTTCTTCACGTATGTGGTTACCCATTTTGCTATAATCACCTTCGGCAAGAAGACAGCCTTTAAGAATTGGTTCCCAAGCTTTATAAGCTGAATCCACTAAGCCCGCTCCATTTGGGTGTGCATCAGCCAAGTACACTTCGCCACCACCTTCATCTAACAATGAGTGGACTGATGCAATCTCAATATCCATTGAATCAATGTCAAGCTCTAGTGCAATTGCTCTCTGCAGAATTGTGGCAGCAGAATACCATGCAGCTCGCCTTCTACTCAGCTCTAACTCGTTTTGCTCCTCAAAGTACTCTAGCCCCTCGCCATTTTTCATTCGGATAGCCAAAATATCTGTAGTCTTCGAAGATGTTAATGCAACCTTAATTTCTGGGTTGGTTTGGTCTGAACGCCATATATCTTCTCCAATTGCATAGGGATATTGCTGGTACCCTTCTTTAATCTGACGAACAGAAGTAAATCCGAAATAGTCATTGCGATTGGTATTTACTCTAAACACTGGAGCTTGACGTCCCAACTTTATTTCTGCATTACAACCAGCCTTATAGCCTTCGTCCTTTAATCTCGGACTGCAAATATGTGTGACCCCCGACTTACCTTTTCCTTCACCGGTTTGCGAAGCTGGTTTACTCATATCCATATCTGTTGCATACGCTCTTGGCGATACAGCCATATAAGGCTTGGCACTTCCGCAACCACATGCAGGACATGTAATTCCTTGTGGGGGTTCTCGAAGCCATTCAGAGTGCCAGACCCCCTCCTTTGAGTATGTTGCAAGATTGTTTACATTGACATTTTGAACACTCACCCCCCTACAACTCGGACATTGAGTGTGAACAAATGCGGCGCCTATAGGCGAGCCATCTGCCGTCCAACGTTTTTCCTTAGGTGAGTAAAAAAAAGAGGGGGTTATATATTTGGACAAGAGTTTTCGTTTGTCCCAAGTCCGTTCAGCCCCCGGAGAAAAGTCAGCGATAGCCTGATCTGATGGACGGTCCAAAGTTTTCGCTTCCACATTACCATTAGCTTTATAGGGAAGATCAAAGTACAGATTTCTGACACTAGTTGGCATTCCAAACATAGGCAATATACCAGCTTCAGCTAAGCGTTGAGCGAAAGTATTGGATGCAAAATTGCTATTATTGACGGCTTCTCGAACTTTTGTACCAATTTGAGACGCAAATTCAATTAACTCACGGCTCTCAATTTGAGAACCACGGACTATCAATTCAGCAACTTCTGATAGTGTTGCTGAATTGTTGGCTATCCAGGTTTCAATTTCAGGTATATATCCGGCGGCATTTTCCACAAAATCCATTTCTCCATGCACATCAGGCTCATTATTCGTATTTACCCAAGACACACCGAGGTCTAAAAAAATTCTCCTGAGAATTTCCTTAGCAAACAACCTTTCAGCCAATAGTTTCTGTTCTACTCCCATGGCTAAACGTGGTTGGGGCGGTGTCCCACCGGTCATTTCAGCGGGATGTTCAAAGTGAATCCGGTCATGAGTTTGGCCACGGCAAAAAGTGAATGCTGCGGAAAATGGCTGACCTTTCCTACCAGCCCTACCCACACGTTGCTGATAATTGAATCTTTCCGGAGGCATATTGGCCTGCATTACAGCCTGCAAAGAACCAATGTCTACCCCCACCTCCATGGTTGTCGTAACCGACAAAAAATCTATAGAGTCAACATTTTGCAAAACTTCACGAGTCCCAATATCCACCACTTCTTCGTTATCAAAGAAAATATCGCGAAAATGTCTTTGCCGTTGTGCTTGGTTTTGAGTTTGTCCTGTCAACTCTTCTGAATGGATTCTGAATATTGAATCATCCCCATTTGCCTCCCTTGCATGATAATGAGCCTCTTCTAACTTGCCCGCTTTGATGCTGCTATTAACGCCTTCTTCTAATTTATGGCAACATCTGGAACACACACCTGCAGAGGGTTGCCAATGCACCCTGCCACAGTTTCCACACTCCCAAGGAGAGTCTTCTCGCAATACAATCACGGCCCATAATTTATCTAGCTTAACAGGTCCCCATGAATCACGGCTTTCTGTATGACCTGCCTCTTGAAAGGCTTTAACAACAGCTTCTCTAAGCTTGTCCACAGGAATACCATGAATATCACCTGCAGCTACCAAATAATTGTATACCCTTTTTTTCTTGCTACCTTCTCTTCGATTACCAGTTGGTTGCTGTTTCTCCCATCCCAGATCAAATTGATCATATGGGTTGGGGTCTACTTTCCCCTCTTCAGTTAAGATACGCAAAACACTATTACAAACCTGTAGAAAGCGCGCAGCTGGCATATCGCCGGGAGGTGTTGTATGAAAGTTTGGTGGAAAACTGAGATGCCCAATACCTTGTGCTTCAAGATCATAAAGTAAGCGTCCTGTTAACGATCGCCATACTTTTTTTCTAAGGGATATGCTAAGTCTGTCAACTTCCGAAGGCTCTGCGCCTCGTGAAATTTTAGGGATAAGTTGCCCGTTTTTACTTTCAAACAAAGTGGTCCAATCTTGCTTTGGCTTAATCTGTTTATCTGAAACGGCTGGTCCACCAGGATTAACACCTCTAATTAAAAACTCACGCCACAAGGGACTCAGAACATTGTAGCTACTTGGCTTACTGATAACTTCTGCTATTTCAACAAACCCCTCTTTGTAGTATCTAACTTTGTCTACTACCTCTGTTTGCTCAGGCGTTGCCCATCTTGGGTTCTCAATCACTGGCTTAGAAGTCTGAACAAACCTTTTAAACTCATCAGTAAACTCATCCTCCTCACCATAGCGCCTGATTACTTCATCTAGAAGACTCTCGATCTTTTCATTATCCTTTTGTTCTAAAAGTTCCAGCGCTTTTTTCAATATAGTATTTTTTCCGAAGGCGACTCTTTCTCTTAACTCCTTGTTAATAAATGACTGCATCATTTGCTGCCACTGCTCTGATTCAACACCAACCGCCAAATTAGCTGCAGCCTCTCTGCTGTCTGAGAAAGCAACCAACTTTTTGCTTTGCCCAGTATTTAGAACTCCCATTAAATGCTTGGAGAACAAGTGAGACATACGGCCAAGACCTGTGACGAAAGATCTTATCGGCGACCTCCTACCAAGACTTTCAGAATAGTCAATTAAGCAATTTGGACACTTTTGTGGCATCGCCGAATATTTGCTACGTTCCTCTTCTGCAATATCCATAGAAAATATTAGACATGGCACTCCCCCGCCTTGAGGTCCAAGCTCAATTAGGCCCGTATGAGGATTTATAGTTGCTCTCTTCCACTGAGCAAAAACTTTACTTACAGGTGGTCCAGGCTTTCCATTTTGCTCTACGGTTTCAATCGAACCATGCTGCCAAGTTAGATCATCTTCCTTACAATTAAGACGTTCATTTTCATTAAGCAGCCAAACAACGCCGACATCAGCACTAGTCTGGGCATCGGTCCTACTTTCAACAGCAACCTCTGGCAGCCCGGAAATCTTAGTTTCTAAGGCCGTCAATTCAATATTTTCTTGAAATAGACATGGGTTACTTATTGTTATCTTGTTTCCGCACAATAACTGCGTACCACAACATTCACAGTAAAGGACTTCGAGCACCCTGTTACCGTCTACTGACAACTTTCTTTCCGGATATAACTCACCGACTCTGCGTTCTTTGTCCGAACTAGGAGATTCGATCGTCGCCCAGATACCATCGATATTTTTTGCCATCCAGTGGAAGCGTAAACTAGGTAGTCCTAATGATGATTCCCTCGCATACTGCGACCCTATGGCATAAAAAAGTCCAGAAATCGCGACTTTACGCTGATTAGGTTCCAATGCTTGAAACCAAGCCTGTTCCAAATCGGTTATTGGTTTTGCCTTAGTTTGCCCATTGCTAGTAAATGCAGACAAAAATTGCTTGGGTAGTTCAGATGCCTCCCCTATAAGCATATCAACTAGAGCTTTAACTTTTTCATCACAATTTTCTTGCTGACATATCTGCTGACCAATATCGAGGCATAGAGTTGAAATAGCAGCGCTAAGGCTAGTATCTACATCTATGTCACTTACCTTGAGTTCACCTGACTCAAGATGAAAATGCGACTTTGCTTCATCTACAGTAAAACCAAAAAAGTTTCCCAAGTACTCAAAAGTAGCATCATCATCTCCGTCTAGAGAAGCACTTGAAGCTAATATCCGCAATTGAGGACTTGTCGGCTTAAGACCTAATCTGTCAAGTAACAAACGGATCAAATAAGCAACTTCAGTTCCAGCAGAACTGCGATGAAGGTGTAACTCGTCAATAATTAGCTGAAAAACATTGTTTTCTGGGTCAGACGCTAGCCATTCGCGAGTGTGTTCAAAAATGTCAGAGTCCGCTCTATCTGACGCGATATTTTGTGCTCTGTTTCGCATTAACATAATCGATAACATGCTGACATTTGTTACTAGAATATCTGGAGGTGTTGCTTGCATTTCCCAACGGTGGAACATTTCCGCAGCATCCGGTGACATGCGCTGAATGAAATTGGCTTCTTCTTGGGCCGCTGAAAGGTCATTTTTTGCACGAGATATACGCTCCAAATTCCTTTCTAATTGCGCTTGTTCTAGTTTTGTTTTGCAACGCTTCAGCTTTTCCTGATACGAATTATATTCCCCTATGGCTTGCTCTAGCTTGGATCTTAGCCCAGCTCGCCTTGGCGTATTGGCGGAGCCATCAGGCTTAAAAGGGTGTCCAGATACTGGCGTACTGCCATTGTACCTACCGAAACGAATCCTGTTGCCGTTAAGATGTTGATCTAATGCGACCAATACAGAGTCAGAGTCTAGAGCTTCCCTTAATCTCGATATCTGGTCTTCTACTAGTGCATTCATCGGATAAAGGACCATGGCACGCATTGCAGGTTTTTTTTGTTCCCCCCTAAGCCCTCTCCTTGTGTCATCCCAGCGCGGGATATTTCTCGCGCTCCATTCGTCAGGAGTTTTAGTTGGCTTTTGCCAAGTAGAAGTAATACTCGTCGCTTCCTTCAAAATGTTAGCAATTGCTGGCAGTACGAAAGATTCGGTTTTCCCAGATCCGGTACCGGTTACTACGACACAATGCTTACCCTCTAAGGATTTTTTGAGCATACGCTGTTGGTGAAGGTAGAGTGGAAAGGCTCCGCTAAATAACCCCGCCCCGACAATTGCTTTGAATGCTTGAACTGCTTTGCCATCCAAACCAGGTAGGTCATTTAAATCTAAATCTTCAAGCAATTTTCCAGCTGTATACTGTGGAACAGGTTCTACATAAGGTATTTGGAACAATACACCGGGTCTGTCTAACAATGACTTTCTAGAGGCTTCAAACGTCTTTGAATTTGTCCTGAACGCAGTAGTAATGTAACGTTTAATGCTTTCCTGAATAGAATTATAGGCACCAATAGGATCATTCATGCTCTGTTAACACTCCTGTTTAATTCCGTTTAACACACTTGGTTATACTTAATCTCGCGCCGAGCTTTTCAGCTATTTGTTCCGCTACATAACGCGAGACTAACTTGTATGCTAGCCATTGACCATCTGCCATTTGATCGTAAAACTTGTCTACTTCAAGAATAGGAGTTGACTCTTCAGCTAAGCCTAAGACTGTACTGTTACACTTCTCTTCAATTTTTGACAACTTGTAAACATCGGGGCTACAACCGCTGCATAAAACTGCAGCTTTATCCAATATAACTGGTAGACCAATGCGTGCAGGAATCCAAAGCGTGGCCCGCTCGGCCTGATACATGATAGGAAAAGGATAAAACTCTTCCATAGGAAACTTTTGTTTTAACCAACCAGCAAAACTATCAACTGCTAGCCAAACTCCCCACCTAGAGTCACTGACAAAGGCGTACTGTTGATTCTCAGCCATTACATACAAATTATCATAGTATGTATCGAGGTCTTGTATTTTCCACAGTTCACAAAATTCTCCCGCAGGGGTCGCAGAAAATATTCCTCGATTTGCCGTAAACCTTTGTGCTACATCCTGCCTAGTACCTAAGGATTCTATTGGATTCCTAAATGTTTCCGAACGGAAGTCTGCTAGATTTGCTGACCATTCTATAGTCGTTAACGCTGGTTGTTCCGAAAAGGTAAAACCCATATCATGGCATGTCTGAAGCGCGTCAGCATGATCATGGATTAATAGGTAAAACGTATCCATACTTTTAGCATGGCTATCTTTTTGGTAAGGCGACCAAGCCAACTTTTCACGTGCCACGGCCTCCCAATGATCTAGCCTTAAAGTGCCCGACAACGCCCAAACAGTTTTGTTGTTCACACTAAATCCAAGGGAGTATATCGTGGGAGTCACCGCAATTATTCGTTCGATATGACCTTTGTAACTGATAGAAATATCCAGATGGCCCATACTTCTAAGCTTAAACAAAAGGAATAAGGGGGGTTCAGATTGACCGTCCTTAGCTGTCAACCTATACAGTAATTCTTTAGCTTGCCCGTAAGTCATACTAGCGACCTGAGCCAAGGCATCAAGGAACTGTCTTAAACCAGAATGTTCAATAGGTTGATCTGAAACTTTTCTTCCTAGAACGTCCTCTCGTTCAAGCAAAATAGAATATCCAGAGGGCAAAGTCGCAGGCTCTATTTCAATCCCAACTAGATTTGGGCCACTCATGCCAATATCCGTGTCCCGAATGCGACCAAGGCTATCCATTAGCAGATCTTTTTCTGTTTTTACTAAATCCCCTGAAAAGCTAGCAACCCTCAACTTTGCACTTCCTAATAAACCTCCGTTACCAGATATCGCCAGAAGTTCAAACGAGGCACTTTCTCGGGTCTGTATTTCGATTCGAAAGCGTCTTGGAGGTTTCAAGTTAAGTAACGAAAAGTCATTTTCGCTTTCAATCAACTTAATACCCTTTGGCACTCGGATAAATGCATCCTCCGGTGCGTCAAAAATGATTTCAGGAAGATCGTATGGCAGGTAGAGCTTTATATAGCCTCGTCGAACTGACTTTCCGCCTTCGAATCTAATACTTCGAGGCTTAGAAGAACGAACAACTCGTCCATCGGGCAAAATCCGTTGCTCATCGCTTAAGTTGCCACACTCTGTAAAGCAAACTAATTGCCAATCTGAAGGCAACCCCTCTGGTACGATATGTTGATAAGATGGCCTCTCCCTTTCCAAATATTGCTCAAATGAATTTCTGGAAGCCGGTGGTACTAATATGTAAGCAGGTCCAAAAGCGGGTAATTCGGCCTCTCTTAATTCTATGAATTCTGAAGTATGAGAATGAAACATAGTAAGCACCCATAGCGGCTTACTCTTAATCTTTAACTCTTTGCTAATAGATTCCGATGATTCACTTTGCCCATAGGCATATGTTGCTACTATTTCATTGCTCTGTAATGCATCCCAAAAAGCGACTTCTAATTCTCGAGCAACACTCGTGGCAACCATGGTAGTGCCATAAAAACGGCCTTTCCAGCAAACTCCATTGAAAGTTAACTTAAAGTCACCGAATTCGTTTTCTGGTGCAACTAACCAAGCAGGCGTTATAGTAAGAGGACTTCGCTTTAGAATATAGAGAGCGATATTATTGGTTTGTTCTTCTCTAGTAACATCACCATCTCTATTTTGTCCAGTCTGCCCTCTTTTTTGGGGCAAAGTCCCATCCCATTCAGAATAAGCTGACCGAAAAACAGAAATTATAGGCACTTCAAAGTACTCTTGATTTAATGCTTCTCTAAATCCATTGCTGAATACACTCGATGAAGCTCTTGCTTCTTCTAGTACTCTAGCAGATTGACTCGCAGTCAACTCATGGCCAGGTTGCAACTCTGCTTGTGCAAAAACTCTAGGTAATTTTTCTATATCACTAGAGTTTAAAATGCTTTGTGATTTTGCAATGCTTAGACGATGATACCCGCCAAGACGACGAAGCTTAAAATAGCCAAACTTTCCTTTCCAATTTTCAGTCCATTCTTGAAGGTCTTGCCAAACAGGTTCAATCATACGCATTTCTTGAGGCCCAAACGCCTCTAGAATATCTAGTTCATTTTTAAGCCCATCATAGTAAGCATGTCCATTTTCAGTATAATTTCTTACGAATGCGGCTAAATAGGGTAAATAGGCAGGCGCATTACACCCCTGATATTCCAATGCGATTTTGCCTGGCTCTTGATAACCGGGGAGATTATTCACTCTAAGATCTTTCAATCGAATTATTTTTTTAACGAATGACAAATTATTCCCAAGCCACGCTGGCCCTAGTTTTACCGCTTTAAGAAAACCAGCATCGCCTCCGATATCCTGTCCTATTTGATCTAGATATTCTTTATCTACCCTTAAGAAAACCTCTTCATTGTTTGATGCTTCATTGAAAAAGCCTTTGAGAAGTCTGATATTCCATTCGCAGAAGCGATCACTAGAGGGTATGATTTGAGAGACTGGGTGCTTGCCAAATAGACAGTTTATAGGGCTATTGGGGTCATCTAGCGAACGCAAATTAACTGAAACACTTACATTTATTACAAACAACTCGCCACCATGCGCAATTAGTGCCAAAAGGTTGTGTGGCCTAGCGTATTTTCTTAGGTTATATATCCAGAGCCTCGGATCTCCTGATTTTGTTATTGGTCGATAGAGCGAGGTTGTCGTTTCTAATAGCTTATCATCACTCAATATCTTGGTGACTATCGTCACTTTTGAATCAGGTCCTTTCGCTTGTCCTGAAAAATCATGTATTCCTGTACGCTTCAAATATCTGCACAAATCCATGTGCGCATCCATAATGGACTTATTCATTCCCGTTTCGGTTGGAACTAAAAAGCTCACAGAGATGTTCCGAAGTGAAAAAAATCGGCTTATTTTTTTTATGTCTACATCTGCTTTTGCAAGCATAAAAATCCCTCTAAAATTTTATCCCGTCAGCAACTAGGTTGGACTTACCTCTGTTTAACAGTATTGTTTAGTAAAGCATTTTATTCGTCATTAAGGTGCTTTAGCCCAACAAAAATATCCTTCAAAACTTTGACAAGGCAGTCTTTCATTAGTATCGCTATTTCACACCTAAAAACGTAACATATACATGTTTTTATTACATTTATTTAAACATAAGAATTAGGCAATTAAGCTGTTTTGTATACTTCGTTGGTACATCTTATGTAATCACTTATTATAGTTCTAACAAATAGTGGCTTCTGAAGAAGTATTTCTTATTTCAGGGTTGTAATCTGAGAGGAGTAATAGCCTAGCAAGTCTTTGAAAAGACTTGTTATGGCAGACAATCACAATAGCATTTCATGTAAATGACTGTGACACAGCTACACTATTTTATTCGTTGATCACCAGTAAGAAATCTGGCCTCTAGTACAGTAAAATAGCGCTGTACAATTAGGCTATATTTGTAAAATCTAGGTCCAAGGGTTACGCAAATGGAAATAAATAGCACTGAATCAAAATTTCAAAAAGCCCTCAATAAAATTGATAGCTTAGAAATGCAACTACTTGCAATTCAATCTATTGTTTTGAGATTAGATGAACTACAACTTACCTCAGATGACATTCTCATCTTAATCAACCGGTGCCTAAACAGCTGCCAAGAAGAAATTTAACTATCATCGAATTCGTCATTAGCAAACTGTTTCAAGATGATGGTGTTTCTCTACAAATAGAAAAGTTAAAAGGTTCGTGTAACTTCTGTTCTCACCTAGGCAAAAAAAGCCTGCTAAGCAGGCCTTTTTTAAACGTTAAATATCAGTCTCTTCAACTTTACTACATAATTTGCCACTTTCTGCTGAGCAGATAGAATTTTGGCTGTAACTAAGTAAGCGATTCAAACACTTACCAAGTTTCAAACCTAACAAAGGTGGAACTGCATTACCTACTTGCGTGTATTGAGGAACTTCGAAGCTACGCATTTTCCCTCCCGTGGTCACTTTTGAGCGAAATACAAAATTGTCTGGAAACGATTGAATTCTCGCCATTTCTCTCACAGTCAAAACCCTCAATTCATGCTCATCGTAGTGACATGCATCATCAGGAATAGAGAGCGCAGCCGGCGCCGGCTTTCTGGGGTTTAGCGCCTTTTGAGTTTGCTTTTTCGTAGGATGAGATCTCAAATACTCAATGAAAGAAGTCTTATCCCTGAATTTAATGAGTGTTGAATGCTCGCTAAGAAAATGATAACCAGAGCACATTTCCCAAGATTTGTCAGAAAGCTCCGCTATGTTTTCTTGATCTTTCATAACAGCAAGTACATTCTTTGTGACAGCACTATCATCAATATTCTGCAAAACCTGATATATTCTGAAGCGCCGTTTAACTATATCGCTGTTCTTTCTGAATTCATGATTATATAAACGACTTCTTTCACTTAAAAAATCAAATTTTTTATTTAACTCTTTTACATAATCCGATGGTTCACTTGGATACTTCTGTTTTAGATCATCCAACGCGTCTTTGACGTTGTTTTCCTTGTCTGCGAAAAGCTCAGATAAAAAGGACCAACGAAACAAAATCTTCATCTCAGTATCAGCCAAATCACAATAATTTAGGTGGCCAAAGGGTAGGTTTTCGCCCTCTTTCTTCACTTTTTCATGAAATTTGAGTGATGGCTTTAAAAGCTCACGATTCCCTGTATGCTTCGAAGATTCCATCAGTTGTGTTGAAATACTTTGAAAATAACTTTCTCGGAAAGCAATTAAAATGAATCTGGGCCTATTTTGTGCGATACCGGAAAATCTTGCATTTATATGCAAGCATAATGGTATGTACCCAATCATTGAGAAAGCCTTCGCCACTTCATACCAGGCATGAAACTTATGACCATCATCACCTTCAAATGGCCGTAAAATACCTGTCACATTTTCTAACATTGCTAATTTAGGCTGAGTCTTTTCAACAAATTTAACAAACTCCCATGGTAGGGTGTTTTTATCACTATCTTTTTCTCGAAGACCCGCCATACTAAAACTTTGACAAGGGGGTCCTCCAGAAACCAGATCTAGTCCCCCCTCTCGACCAAACGCAGTTCGCAGATCAGTTAAAAGCTCTTTATTCGAGTCCAGTAAGCGATTTAGTTCTACTATACTACCAACGACTAGCTTTCCATTCAGCTCCCTCGTATCACGTGGTAAATTGCTAAATCCGCTTTTATCTAATGCTGGGTAATTAAATGGGTTTTCTCTTAGCCGCTCCTTTAAAGTTTTTTTATGGCTATTAATCCAAAATGTATGTTGTGGTGCTTTATCATTGTCGGCCAACTCTTCTAAGTTTTCATTAAAGAAGTTAAAAGCGAATGTCTCGGCAGCCATTGGAGATAATTCATTTGCTAATACAAGTTCAAAGCCTGCTTTTTCTAGCCCTAAAGACAGACCGCCACATCCTGCAAATAATTCGATATGGTTCATGCACCCACCCTTTCATTAAACTGGCGCTAATAATATCTTTATCAACTCATAAAGTCCAGGGCTATTCGTTAGAATCAAGAAGTTGACAACATTTTTTTTTTCTTTATTCTTGAATTTCGGCTAAGAGAAGCCGAACTAACCGTAAAGATCCCCTCTGATCATCTCTGTAGATAAACCAAACAGCAGTTTGGCGGATTTACAGCGGTTGATTACCAAGTCCACTAACTTCTTTTTGTTTATCTACCCAGCGTACTCTGGGCGGATTTTTAGTTCTGTGTTTTGCCCTCTGACAACGCGCCCTCGGCTCTATGGGAAGCCATTCTTCAGAAAAAGTGCCATTGCATCCCCTAAGTGAATCTAATTACACAGAGCTCCAAATTCCGAGTAAACAACAATGGAATCACGTCACAGTGGTATGCCGCCCTTGGGCCGGTTAAAGCAGCGTGCAAAGCAATTAAAGAAAGAAAAAGGTATTAGTCAGTCAGAAGCGTATTCTCAATTAAGTAAAGAATATGGCTATTCTTCATGGCCCGCGATGAGGAAAGCACTTCAAGTTGCAGAGGATTCAAAGCAGTACATCCCTTCTCCTTCAGTTAAATTTGTAGCTGATGAAGATGTAGAAATGTCTGAAGAAGACTACGATGTACTCGATAATGAAAGGTCTTCAGATCTACCCTGTGATCAAAAACAGCTCTTAACAAACAATAAACGTGAGCTGACAAAGCTCGGCGTTGAATTTTCTATTTTTGAGCCAACATTGACAGGACTCTCAAAATCAATTCTCGATGCTACACAACCAGTTCGAACTCACTTCGAAATGGAAGATTTCCATTTCTATAGTGAGCAGGGGCAAGGAATAGAAAACAGGGTACAAAAGCAGTCATTTCTTATAACAGACGACCAAGTCATCCGTTCTAAGGTGAGTCTTTATCGTCCAAAGACTAAAAAGGGTGACCCCAGAATGTGGTTTTCCAAGCTTCCGATGTTTTGTGAAGCTGGCGATCAAATAGCTATCATTGTATTTAATAATTCACTTTATTTAGTGAATTTGACTAAAGTTTCACTATCATCCTCGCTGGCACAGCCCGACTCAGAAGTATTCAAGTTTTTTGACAAATATCTTGATTCAGAATCCACAACTGCTGATGAACTGCTTCAGAAACTAAAAGAACTAGCTGCTACTGCACTTCCCGCGCTCCGTCAGGGAGACACCGGAGTAGGCTACACCATTGAAACGATGCTAGGGATAGCAGCTAACTCGAATAAAAAGCCCGACTACAAAGGTATTGAAATTAAATCTGGTCGAGGTGGAAGAAACCGGTCTACTCTCTTCGCACAGGTTCCCGATTGGAACCTTAGCCCTTGTAAAAAAAGCGCTGAAATTTTGAATAAGTACGGGTACGAGAGGGGCGAAGACCTGAAGTTATACTGCACTCTCAGTACGCAGAAAGAGAATTCCCAAGGTCTATCATTTATCTACGACGAAACAAAAGATGAGCTTCAGGAGTGGTATAAAAAGTCAGAGCTTGTTGCTGTCTGGCCGGGGGCATTGTTGCGGAAAAGACTAAAAGAAAAACACGCTGAGACTTTTTGGATACATGCAGATAGCGAAGTAATAGATGGAGTTGAGCACTTTATCTTGAAAAGCGTGACTCACACCAAAGGCCCAATATTAAGTCAATTATTGCCACTCATTCAGGCTGGAACGATCACAATGGATCACTTGATTAAACGGAGCGGAAAGACAAATCGAGTTTCAGAGAAAGGGCCTCTGTTCAAAATTAATAAACATGATCTCAACTTACTCTTCCCCGAGCCTGTACTTTACAACCTGTCACATACAAAGGAAAAATGAAATGGATTTTTATAAAGTTGAAATTGATGCTGAATTGTTCAATAAGGCCAAGGCTCGAGCTACTAGCCTACCCGGCTATAGGGCGAATTTTAAAAAACACTTACAAGATCAAGATGGGGAGTTACAAGCGAAAATTGAAGGTAGTATAGGTGAGCTGATCTTTGAAAAATGGCTGAACGATAATTCAATTGCATATATGGATGCCCGAAAGAACTATTCATATGACTATTTCTTAGGTGGTACGGCATCACGTATTGAAGTTAAAACAAAGTTAAGGACTGTAGAACCTCCGAAGCCGCACTACGAGTGCTCTGTATCAAACTATATTCTAGAGACGCAATCTGCAGGTATTTATGCTTTTGTTTCACTCACACATAATGACACCCTCGAGCTTTCAGCAGATAAATACACGAACGGGTATTTTGTTGGTGTGATGTCCGGAAAGAAATTCAAGAAGACTTCAAGACACTTCGAAGAGGGTGATATTGATCCTCTAAATAATTACATTGTTAAAGAAACGTGTAGCAATGTTTTTATTAGTCAGTTGGGGTCACCTAGTCAGCTTCAGGACTACGTAATGAGTAAAACCTAACATGTATGAGCTAGACCTGCGGGCTGATTGTATTTACAACACTAGCGTCCATAAGGTTTTCTTGCCGTTCAACTCGTCATATATAAATGCAATGCGCTTGAAAGAATCCCTAGTTATCGTCGGCGTTGCAAACAATCTTATGCTTGAGGAACCGCGGCGAAGTACCGCGCAAGCGGCATAGCGAATCACCAGAAAAGCCAACAGGGCCGCAGTGTAGCGGCCCTTTTTCTTGACGCACTCTTGCTACACTCCCGATCACACGCCCCCACAACATCGGCGCGTAATTTACCCTCTGACACACTCTGGACACACCGGTTTAGGTAGGAATAGGGCGTTTTTGGGCGAAAAGTGTAGCAATACGCAAAATGTCACACAGGTAGCACTAATATTTCATTATTAGCTTAAGGTGTTAATGAGTGATTTATAAGAGATTTTGGTGGCGCACCCGATAGGATTCGAACCTATGACCTTTGCCTCCGGAGGGCAACGCTCTATCCAGCTGAGCTACGGGTGCGTAATGAGTGGCGCATTATAAGAGGTCGGCTGCAAGAATTACAGTAAAAATTAAAACTGCCTTTTGAGTTGATTGGTTTTTGGTCGGTTTATTCAGGTTTTGCTTATTCCATTTGAATACCCTAGGCTGGTTAACTCGTTCAATGCTGGGCCTTTTTTATGCGTGAATTCTGCGGTTCTCTCTGGTTACTTTTTGCCTGTTCTGTGGCGAGTATTGGCGTGTGTTATGCCGATGAGCAAAGTGATTTAGCCTTTTATGAAGACGTATTTAGCGCGGCACCCTATGAACCTTCCGATACCTCGCATTACTTGCCGTCTTGTGCGCGAACACTGGACTCAGATGCCTATAAAACCGTCGCCGAGTCTGGGTTGGGCGCGGGCTGGCAGAATCGTATTGCCCACGACTGGGCCTTTTTTGATGTGCCCCCCACACAAAGCAAAATTACCGTTATCGACTATGCGCAAACACCTTCGGGGCTTGGGTATCGCTACCTGGCCAATGCCAATACGCAGTCTGTGGTGTATGAGCCGTGGAGTTCGTCTAAGGTGATGGCTATTGTGGGGGCGCTTAGCAAGTTCGAGCCAAATGTGGCTGCAGACACCCTGGTTGGCAATGCGCGCCTGGCCGATTTAGTGACCAGTGTGCACAGTTATGCCGAGGCGGGGCTGGCCGATGGCAATTCCAACGCCATTGCGACTTACTTTGCCAATGTGGCGCGTCGCGATTATTTAACGCAGCTGTTTCACGCTGGCTGGATTCATACACCCAATGCCAACGTGCGCTTTCGCGGGGCTTATGGCCCGGTTTCGTTTATGCCGGAGTCGGATCTGTGGACTTCTGCCTCGCTAAGCTACAGCCAAGCCGTTGCGCACTTTGCGGAAGGGCCAGACGATCCGGGTTATCAAACCTATCGCTGTGAGCAATGTGGGTTAACCGGCAACAAACCTATGTCTACGCTGGCAGAGGCGGAGTTTTTAAAGCGCCTGGTATCGGGCGAGCGCGAACCGCTTACGCAGTTACCGGGGTTTGATAACAGCGATCTCACCATGTTGTTGTATGCGCCGGGCCATAGCAGCACGGCTGGCAACGTGGGTGGCATGATGTCGGGCATTGGGCTTATGCTGGCCCGTTCAATTGCTGCGGCCTTGGCGCCAAATGATAAACGTGAACCCAATGTGGTATTAGATGAACTCACATCGGGCAAGTGGCGCCTATTCCAGAAAATTGGGGCAGGCCCCAGCGAAACCCGCCAGCAGGGTGAAACCGTATTGCTGGCGCACGTTTGCCTGCCGAACGTTCAGGGTGGACGTGAATTTACCCTGGCTGTGCAATCAGAGGTACCAGGTAACAACGATGCTGCTGTGGGCAGAGCCGCCAAGGCCATGCAAGCCACATTGAATACCAGTATGGCGCAGTTACTTGCGCATTAGTGTTTACAGTGAGGGTTATTCGCTGAGTGGAGATTACAGCCGCGGTGATCTAAATTGCAGTGTGAGCAATAAAAAATAACAGTTTTCTACTTATTTTGATGTAGTTTGGCTAAT
>Ga0209379_10000918_pt1 | contig 20999 bp, 17 predicted proteins | sample tdDd001_FD_187124 | JGI IMG/M metagenome (GOLD analysis project Ga0209379, IMG submission 187124) | Marine sediment microbial communities from the Atlantic coast under amendment with organic carbon and nitrate - tdDd00.1 (SPAdes)... | ecosystem: Environmental > Aquatic > Marine > Coastal >...
TTCGATACCGCTTCTGCTACCGCTAAAATTTCTTTACTCATTGTATTTAGCCTCTAAGCTTCAAATTTTTTAGGGAACTAAAATTTAGGGATCAGGTTAGCTTTTGAAATGTTACTTAGAGCAAACTCTTCTTGTTGCCCCTCACAAGTAACTGCAATTGTCTCACCATCTACGCTGTGGATAATGCCTTTCCACTTACGACGGTTTGCAACAGCCATTTTCAATACGATGCTGACCTCGTGACCAATAAATTGCTCGTAATGTGCTGCTTTGAAAAGTGGTCTTTCTAAGCCTGGAGAAGAAACTTCTAGGCTGTAAGCAACAGAAATTGGATCTTCAACGTCTAATACCGCACTTACCTGATGGCTAACTTCTGCACAGGCATCTACGTTAATACCATTTTCATGGTCGATGTAGATACGTAACGTTGAGTGCGCACCCGCACGAATAAATTCTAATCCAACTAACTCGTAGCCTGTTGCCTCTACTGGAGCTTCAAGCATTTCAGTAAGTTGTCTTTCTAAACCAGTCATTTTAACCACTCCAGAAACAAAAAAAGGGCTCAGAGCCCAATCAAAAAACCAAGCAGTATCTGAGTAATTATAAAAACTCAGATAACAAAAAACCCCGAAAAGTCGGGGTTTTATGCTGCTGGACCCTGATACGTTAAGATTAGCAAAAAGTGCTTTTCTTAACTCACAGTGTGGTTAGCACTGTGCAAACTTGCCAATCGAGTCATTCTTTCCAACGAAAGAAGAGATTGGTTGCGGGGGCCGGATTTGAACCGACGACCTTCGGGTTATGAGCCCGACGAGCTACCAAGCTGCTCCACCCCGCGTCCGACTTGCTGAGCATTATACCGCCAAACAAGTGATTTACAAGTTTGTAAATTTATGGTGCCGAGAGAGGGACTCGAACCCTCACACCAAAGGCACTAGCACCTCATGCTAGCGTGTCTACCAATTTCACCATCTCGGCTACACAAACCTTACAGCTTATTGAGGAATTTCATCACCAGTTGGTGCTGGAACTTCACTCGCTGCATCATTAACTTGCTCTACAACTTGTTGTTGACCTAGTGTTGGATCAACCCATTGAGATTCTGTCTTATGTGTAGACATACGACCAAGTAGCAAGCTAACGATAAAGAATACTGTTGCTAAAATAGCAGTTGTTCGGGTTAGGAAATTACCTGAGCCGCTTGCACCAAACACTGTGTTTGAAGCACCAGCACCGAACGAGGCTCCCATATCTGCGCCTTTACCTTGTTGAATCAACACAAGGCCAATCACACCAAGCGCTGCCAACAGGTAAATCACAAGTAGAACTGAAAACATTTTTTCCACCTATGTTCCAAATTGTTGAGCCAGCGCCGTTCATAAGTTCAAACAATGAGCATTACGAACAAGGCTAGCGACCTCCTGACTGGAGGCCGAGCAATACTAGCGAAAGCCAGCAACGCTGACAAGGGGAAATTGCCAAAAAAACAATGGCAAAAGCCCAAGCGGTCAAAAAAAGGGCAAAACTTACTCTTAATTCACCACATTAACCTAAGAAAACTTAACAGTTATCTTTGATTGCTTGAGCGATCTTTAACGCAGAACTCTGAACTAAGTCAGCATCTTCACCTTCAACCATCACCCTTAGTAAAGGCTCTGTGCCTGACTTACGCAGAAGAACACGGCCTTTTTCACCTAGTTCAGATTCTACTTCAGCCACTGCATCAAGCACGGCACTAGCCTCGAGAGGATTGCTATCACCTTCAAAACGTACATTTTCTAGCACTTGAGGGTACAAGGTCATACCTTGAGACAAATCATGTAATGACATCTCACTGCCAACAATAGAAGCAAGCACCTGTAGTGCAGCTACGATAGCATCTCCGGTCGTAACCTTGTCCAGCAAAATCACGTGACCAGAGTTTTCTGCACCGATCTTCCACCCTTTTTCTAGCAAGCGCTCCATAACATAACGGTCACCGACTGCTGCACGCACGAAAGGAATACCTAATTGCTTCAGACCATTTTCCATGCCTAGGTTGGTCATTAGTGTACCAACCACACCGCCTTTCAGTTCACCTCGGCGTAGCGCGTCACGTGCGATGATATAAGCAATCTGGTCACCGTCGACCTTGTTACCTAAATGGTCAACCATGATGATTCGGTCACCATCACCATCGAACGCAAGGCCAAGATGAGCTTGCTCTTCTACAACACGTTTTTGTAATGCACGGACGTCTGTCGCACCGACTTCATCATTGATGTTAGTACCATTTGGTTCCACACCCATTGCAACAACGTCTGCACCTAGTTCTTTGAATACGTTGGGAGCAATGTGGTAAGTTGCGCCGTGTGCACAGTCAACTACGATCTTCACATTGGCAAGACTAAGCTCTGATGGGAAAGTGCTCTTACAAAATTCAATGTAACGACCTGCTGCATCATTTAGGCGTGTTGCTTTACCAAGCTCGGCAGATTCCACACATTCAATGTCTTTATCTAGCTCTGCTTCGATAGCCAATTCGATATCATCCGGAAGCTTAGTACCTTCAGATGAGAAAAACTTGATGCCGTTATCGTAGTATGGGTTGTGTGACGCTGAAATAACGATACCCGCTTCCGCTCGGAATGTTTGCGTCAGGTAAGCAACTGCCGGTGTTGGCATTGGACCAGTAAAGGTCGCTTTCAGACCAGCCGCAGCGAGACCCGCTTCTAACGCAGACTCAAGCATGTAGCCAGAAATACGCGTATCTTTACCAATAATAACTTTTTTAGTGCCTTGTTTCGCTAATACACGACCAGCCGCCCAGCCAAGCTTAAGTACAAAGTCAGGTGTAATTGGATATTGACCCACTTTTCCACGCACACCATCGGTACCAAAGTAACGTCTTTTATCAGACATATAACGTTCCTTAATTTTTTTTAGATATTGTTTTTCGTCATCTCAACAACTTTCATTGCTTCAATGGTTTCTTCGAAGTCATGAACTCGGATTATCTGAGCACCTTTCATCGCCGCAATGGTCGCACAGACCACGCTAGCGTTGGCGCATTCAGCTGCGGGTTTATCCAACAGCTTAAAGATCATCGATTTACGTGAAATGCCGGCCAAAATTGGCAGACCAAATTCGTGAAACTTCTCGAGATGAGCAAGCATATGATAATTGTGTTCAATTGTTTTGCCAAAGCCAAAACCTGGGTCGAGAATAAGTTGAGACTTATCAATACCGACCGCTTCACAAGCTGCAATACGCTCTTGGAGAAATGCCGCGACATCTTCCATCAGATCATCGTATTGAGGATTGGCCTGCATCGTACGTGGTTGGCCTTTCATGTGCATCAAGCAAATTGGCAAGTTTGCGTTCGCTGCCACTTCTAACGCCCCTGGCTCTTGAAGTGCGCGCACGTCGTTAATTAAATCTGCCCCCGCTTCAATGGCTTGATGCATAACCTCAGCTTTACTTGTGTCAATAGAAATCCAAACATCATGTTTTTCACGGATCGCTTTGATCACGGGGACAACACGCTGTAATTCTTCTTCTAGTGAAACATCCGGAGCTCCAGGGCGAGTCGACTCTCCACCAATATCGATGATGCTGACACCAGCAGCAATCATTCTCTCAGCTTGAGCAAGTGCAAGTTCAAGTGAGTTGAACTTACCACCATCAGAGAATGAGTCGGGAGTGACATTGAGGATCGCCATAACATGCGGACGAGAAAGGTCGAGAGATTTGTTGTTTGCTTTAATAATCATAGCTTTAATAATCACAACATATACAAAAACCCCGAGCTTAACTCGGGGTTTATTATCAAAGGCTACTCTTTATTCAGAGTCTTTCTTTTCTGGCGCTTCGCTTGAAGTCGCTTCTTGAGATGCCGGTTGCTCTACTGGTTTTGTAGACTCTTCCGACTTCTCTTCAGCTTTTGCTTCAGGCTTTGCTTGAGGCTTATCGTTGTCTTCTGGTTTGCTTGCAGGCTTATCACCCCAACCAGCAGGTTCACGAATCTCCGCTTTACGCTCCATCAAGTCTTCAATCTGGCCAGCATCAATGGTCTCATACTTCATTAGCGCATCTTTCATCGCATGCATGATGTCCATGTTGTCTTCCAAGATTTTCTTCGCACGGTCATAGTTACGGTCGATGATCTTACGAACTTCATCATCAATAAGTTTTGCCGTGTCATCAGACATGTGTTTAGTCTGAGTCACACTACGACCTAGGAACACTTCACCTTCTTCTTCCGCGTAAAGTAGCGGACCAAGTTTTTCAGAGAAGCCCCATTGCGTTACCATTTTACGCGCAATGTCTGTTGCACGTTCGATATCGTTAGAAGCACCTGTCGATACTTTGTCAGCACCGTAGATAAGCTCTTCCGCTAGACGGCCACCGTACAAGCTAGAAACCATTGATTCTAGGTGTTGGCGAGACATACTCACACGGTCTTGCTCAGGTAGGTACATCGTCACACCCAACGCACGACCACGTGGAATGATTGACACTTTGTACACTGGATCGTGTTCAGGAACCAAGCGACCAACAATTGCGTGACCCGCTTCGTGGTATGCTGTTGATTCTTTCACTTCTTCAGACATCACCATTGATCGGCGCTCTGCACCCATCATGATCTTGTCTTTTGCCAGTTCAAACTCAACCATAGAAACGTTGCGCTTGTTACCGCGTGCAGCGAATAGAGCCGCTTCGTTAACTAAGTTTGCTAGGTCAGCACCAGAGAAGCCTGGAGTACCACGTGCGATTAGAGAAGGCTCTACGTCACCCGCTAGAGGCACTTTACGCATGTGAACTTTTAGGATCTGCTCACGACCACGTACGTCTGGAAGACCAACAACGACTTGGCGGTCAAAACGGCCAGGACGCAATAGCGCAGGGTCAAGTACGTCAGGACGGTTAGTCGCAGCGATAACAATGATACCCTCGTTACCTTCAAAACCATCCATCTCTACAAGCATTTGGTTTAGTGTTTGTTCACGTTCATCGTGACCACCACCAACACCTGCACCACGTTGACGACCAACCGCATCGATCTCATCGATGAAGATGATACAAGGTGCCGCTTTCTTCGCTTGTTCAAACATGTCACGCACACGAGATGCACCAACACCAACGAACATTTCTACGAAGTCAGAACCAGAGATAGTAAAGAATGGTACTTTTGCTTCACCGGCAATGGCTTTCGCTAATAGCGTTTTACCAGTACCAGGAGGACCAACCATTAGAACACCCGTCGGAATCTTACCGCCCAATTTCTGGAAGCGGCTTGGATCGCGTAGGTAGTCCACCAGTTCTTTTACGTCTTCTTTTGCTTCGTCACAACCTGCAACATCCGCAAAAGTTGTCTTGATTTGCTCTTCGCTCATCATGCGAGCTTTACTCTTACCGAAAGACATAGCGCCTTTACCGCCGCCGCCTTGCATTTGACGCATGAAGAAAATCCATACACCAATCAGTAAGATCATTGGGAACCAAGAAATGAAAATTGTGCCAAGTAGGCTTTGCTCTTCAGGAGGCGTACCTTGCACTTTCACGTTTTGGTTAATTAGGTCATCTAGAAGCTTCTGATCATACACTGGCATGTAAGTGACCATTTTGGCACCACCGCCACGACGAACGAAACTAATTTCACCGTCTTTAAAAGTTGCTTCTTGAATCTGGCCTTGGCCAACTTCCTGTACAAACGTGGTGTAATCCACGGTTCTGCCATTGCTCTCTCCAGGGCCAAAGCTCTGGAATACCGACATCAACACGACAGCGATAACAAGCCACAGAATTAAATTTTTTGCCATGTCACTCAAGGTGTCAGCCTCTCGATAACTAATTGTAATTAAAGGTAGGGTACTACAGTTTATAAGCTGTAGCTATAGTGTTAACCATGCTCTAAACGAGCGAAATAGTTAACCTTTGTAACCAGTGGCTACAACAAAGACCTCTCGTGAGCGAGCTCGCGATGAGTCTGGTTTTCTGATTTTTACGACTTTAAACATGTCTCGGACTTCTTTCACAAATTGATCGAAGCCTTCACCCTGGAAAACCTTTACGACAAAGCTACCATTAGGTGCTAGAACTTGTCGACACATATCTAAAGCCAATTCAACTAAATACATAGCTCTCGGCTGATCTACAGAGTTGTTACCAGCAATATTAGGCGCCATATCAGACATTACTACGTCAACCATCGAAGGTTGGATTCGTTCTAACAAAGCATCTAAGACCGCCTCATCTCTAAAGTCTCCTTGCAGGAAGCTTACACCAGCGATTGGATCCATAGGTAGCAAGTCACACGCGATGATTTGACCTTCTTCACCTATTATCTTAGCAGCATATTGAGACCATCCGCCTGGAGCCGCGCCTAAATCGACAACAGTCATCCCAGGTTTCAACAATTTATCTTTTGTTTGGATCTCGTCTATCTTGAAGTAAGCACGTGAACGGTAGCCTTTCTTACGAGCTTCATTTGCATACTTATCATCAAAGTGTTCTTTCAACCAACGACCAGAACTAGCCGAATGTTTTTGTTTACTCATTTTAATCCCAACAAGGCGTAATTAGGAGCTATTGTTCTAATAGGCTCAACCTATTACTCAATAAATTATAGTCTTCAGCAATAGATGGCGTTAAAATAGCTTTTTTCAACCCTTATTTTAAAGAAAATTGGCCGCGTAATGAACCTAAGCACCAAACAAAAGCAGCACCTAAAAGGCCTGGCTCACAGTTTAAAACCTGTTGTGCTAATGGGCGCAAATGGACTTACAGAAGCCGTGCTAGCAGAAATTGAAATCGCTCTGAACCACCACGAACTGATCAAGATTAAAGTTGCATCAGAAGACCGTGAAACAAAGCAGCTAATCATTGATGCTATTGTGCGTGAAACTGGCGCAGAAAAAGTACAAGTTATTGGTAAAACACTTGTCCTATACCGTCAATCTGAAGAACGTAAGATCGAAATTCCACGCAAGTAATTTCAGTTCTTAGCTTCAGAAAAAAAGGTCGCTTAATGCGACCTTTTTTGTATTTAAGCAACAGTATTAGACGTACTCTACGCTGTCGATTTCAAAGTCTTTAGCACCACCAGGGGTCTGAATCACGACTTCGTCACCTTCCATCTTACCGATCAAGCCGCGGGCAATCGGTGAACTAACAGAAATACGCCCAGCTTTGATATCCGCTTCGTCATCACCAACGATTTGGTAAGTTTTCTCATCTTCTGTATCACAATCGATCAGAGTAACTGTCGAACCAAAGATAACCTTACCAGTGTTATCCATTTTCGTTACATCAATCACTTGAGCAACAGACAGCTTGTACTCAATATCACGAATCTGAGCTTCACAGATGCCTTGCTCTTCGCGTGCTGCGTGATACTCCGCATTTTCCTTTAAATCACCTAGTTCACGAGCCTCTGCGATCGCTTCAGAAATTTGAGGGCGAAGCTTAAGTAGACGATCTAGTTCTGTGCGCAGGAGTTGTTCACCACGCAGTGTCATTGGAACTTTTTCCATTATATAACCTCAAGGCCAAAGGGTTCTTTGGACAAAAAAAACCTACCCAATCTAAAAGATTAGGTAGTGAGTTAATTGATGCATTTCTTCTAGTTTAAACAAACTCTAGGGTGAAATCACCCTAATTTAAAAACCGTCGAAATAACGTGATGTAATGCACTTAAATGCAGCAAACTTAGTTTCGAGACACATCTCAAATTATTGAAAAACAACTAGCTAGCCACACACAAAAACATCAAAAAAGATAAAAACAAATCAATGTCAGAACCAAGCAAACTACGACATATCCAATAAAATACAACAACTTAAATTATAAAAACCGACAATCGAACAGTGTTCATCAGTTCAATTTATATCATTTTACTAACTCATAATGAAACTTTAGCAGTAAAACATGTCCGGCAAGTTATTACGTCATAGTGTTTTCGAAAGTGAAGTTTTCTCACAAATGAAACTATACGCATAACAGTAACTTGTGAGAGATTACCTCTCCCCCATAAAACAATGATTATGGACAGCTAACTAGGACAAATAAGATGAAAAAGACTCTAATTGCTCTTTCTGTATCTGCAGCAGCTATGGCAACTGGCGTTAACGCAGCTGAACTTTACAACCAAGACGGCACTTCTCTAGAAATGGGCGGCCGCGCTGAAGCACGTCTATCTATGAAAGATGGCGATGTAGCAGACAAATCTCGCATCCGTCTAAACTTCCTTGGTACACAAGCGATCAACGACAACCTATACGGCGTTGGTTTCTGGGAAGGCGAATTCACTACTGCTGAGAACGGCGATGTTGATGGCGCAAACAACAGCGACCTAACAACTCGTTACGCATACGCTGGTCTTGGTGGCGCATTCGGTGAAGTGACTTACGGTAAAAACGACGGTGCTCTAGGCGTTATCACTGACTTCACTGATATCATGGCATACGCTGGTAACTCTGCGGCAGACAAACTAGCTGTAGCTGACCGTTCTGACAACATGCTTTCTTACAAAGGCCAATTCGAAAACCTAGCTGTTAAAGCAAGCTACCGTTTCGCTGACCGTATCGAAAACGCTGCTGGTACTGAGTACACAGACAACGGTGAAGACGGCTACTCTCTATCTGCGATCTACGCTTTCGCTGACACAGGTCTTGAGCTAGGTGCTGGTTACGCAGACCAAGACGAAGCTAACGAATACATGCTTGCAGCGTCTTACACAATGGGCGACCTATACTTCGCTGGCGTATTCACTGACGGTGAAAAAGCTAAGAAAGATGGCGACTACACAGGTTACGAACTAGCAGGTGCTTACACTCTAGGTCAAACAGTGTTTACTTCTACGTACAACAACGCAGAAACTAACAACGAAACATCTGCAAACAACTTCGCAGTTGACGCATCTTACTACTTCAAGCCTAACTTCCGTGGTTACGTATCATACAACTTCAACCTAATCGACTCTGGCGATAAACTAGGTAAAGTTGGTGGTAACACAGTTGCATCTAAGATTGATTCTGAAGACGAGCTAGCACTAGGCCTACGCTACGACTTCTAATTGAGTCTTTAGACTTGAAGAAATGCCCGCACATTGCGGGCATTTTTGTATTCAGATATTCACACCAATTCAGTATATACTCTCCTCATCTACCACAAGAAAGTATCATCACCATGCGTATACATTGGCCAATTTGCTTTTTCTTTTATTGCTTCAGCATGATTGTCCATGCATATCCATATCAAGAGGTACTTCCTGATGGAGTGCGCCTTAGCCTAGTCGCAGAAAAATTGAGTGACCAAACTGAGCTACTAGGCTCAGCACCAAGTTCTCAGCTGTTTCCGCCAGCAAGTACCCTAAAAGTCGTCACCGCACTAGCGGCAAAGTTAGAGCTGGGAGATAGCTTCACCTTTACCACCAGCCTTTCCAAAGCTAATGACGATCTTGTCATGTCATTTAGTGGTGATCCCACGCTAACAAGCAAAGACTTAAGTAACCTGCTGGATCAACTAAAAGAAAGCGGTATTACCGAGATTAAAGGAAATGTTTGGTTAGATGACGCTATGTTTGTTGGCTATGACCGCGCCGTAGGCTGGCCATGGGATATTTTAGGCGTGTGTTACAGTGCTCCAGCCAGTGCAATCACATTGAATGAGAATTGTGTTCAGGCGTCTATTTATACTCAAGACAATGGTAAAACACGGGTATTTGTCCCAGAGCATCAACCAATCCATGTTTCAACCTCAGCAATTACCGTTAGCAAATCGGCTCAGAAAGCAAAACATTGTGACTTAGACCTTATTGCGCACTCCTCAAACCAATACGAGCTCAAAGGTTGCCTAGTTAAACGTGATAAGCCGCTGCCACTTAAATTTGCGGTGCAAGACCCTAGAGCGTATACCAGTCGTGTCGTCTATACATTACTGCGCCAAAAAGGGATTAAGCTCCGTGGGCAAGTATTGATTGGAGCTCCAGCCAATGGCATCAACACGAAGCTTATCGCAAGCCACCACTCTAAAGCTTTGCCAGCCTTGCTTGAAGAAATGTTAAAGCGCTCAGACAACCTAATTGCAGATACATTAACGAAGACTCTAGGCCACCATTTTTATATTCAGCCTGGCAGTTTTAGAAATGGTACCGAAGCGATTAAGCAAATCATATTCGCCAATACATCTATTGATATAAAAAATGCGCAGCTTGAAGATGGCTCTGGTTTATCGCGTAATAACCGTATCTCAGCCGCATCAATGGCAGACATCCTTCGTTACATATGGAAGCATGATAAAGAGCTAAACCTGATTGCAATCATGCCTAAATCTGGTGAATCGGGCACTTTGAAATACAGACAGAGTATGCGTAAGGCGCCAATAAAAGGGCAATTAATCGCGAAAAGTGGTTCGCTTTACGGGACGTATAATATGGCGGGTTATGGACTTGATAAAAACGGCAAACCAAACACCTTGTTTGTTCAGTTTGTGTCGGACTACTTCCCAGAAAAAAGGGACGCTAACAAACCTGTCATCGCCCCTATCACCCGTTTTGAAAAACTGTTCTACCAAGACATTGTGAACTTCAGTCAGGCAATGCCTAAGAAGTAGTTCACCACGGTAAAGTAGATCCACATCCCTGATATATCGACAATCGATGCTAATACTGGACTCACCAATACGGCAGGGTCCAGTTTAAAAGCTCGAGCAATAATAGGTAGCAAACCGCCAAGCGTGGTAGAAATAGTCACCTGAATAAATAGTGCAACTGCAATAGCCAATGCTATATCTTCTAGCGCAAAGCCGCCCGTTGACTGCCCGTTGCTAAAAAGCATAATACGCCCCACCATCACAACGGCGATCGCAAATGCAATAAATAGCGCTACGCGGCTTTCTTTCCATAGAACTTCTAACCATTGGCGCTTCTTAAGCTCCCCTGTTGCAAGAGCACGAATGACCAAGGTTGCAGCTTGTGTCCCCGTATTACCACCCGCAGCAGCAATCACTGGCATGTACACAGCAAGTAAAACGAGCTGGCTCAAGGTGTCTTCATACTGCGCTATGATTAAACCAGACACAATTCCGAGCAACGCGAGTGCAATGATCCAACCAATACGCTGCTTCACATGCCCTAGTACGCTCGTGGAAAGATAACCGTCAGGTGTGTCAACTTCAGACATATGCAGGCCTAACTGGTGAGCATAGTGACGAGCACGTTTGTCATGCCCAGCTTGTTCAAGTTGAGCAATAAGGCTATTTACATAGCCAACCGAGCAGTGTTGCAAGATACCAACCGCCTCATCAATAGGCATGATTGTTAATAAGTGCAGTTGCTGCTCTTGCTCGTATTGCAAAAACGCATTACGAGCGGCACCAATTTCTACTTCAGAAAAGTTTGGTGTTGTTTCAATAAAAGTGTTGTTCATTACCGTCATGGCGAATCTCCCGATTGGCATTGGTAACGACCATCGACAACGCACGCAAACAACGTTCAATACACCCAATTCATATATTTGAAACTCGGGGCGCACGAAAACATCAATGCCAAAGCACTGTCTATTCAGAATTTATGAAAGGAAATAACAAGAAGGAAAACTAGAAGAAAAGATGCCTCACCACTCAGGTAAGGCGGAGATCGCCAATACCGAAGCGGGTTATTTCGCTCCCTTTATCTTACTCACCCAGCAACTGGGAGGATGGTCGGTATTGTTCATGTAAATCTCCGATAAAGCTGCTCACTTAGCAGCGCGCGTATAGTAGCAAAGTTAAGCAACTTTTACAGTTCATCTCAGGCTAATTCACCAAATTTTTATACAAAAAAAGCGCCATATAGACGCTTTCATTTTGAACAGTTATTGATTACTTAATAGTAATACGTGCGAATTTACGTTTACCGACTTGGAATACGTAAGTGCCAGCTTCAGGAGCAAACTTCGCATCAGCAACTTTCTCGCCTTCGATCTTAGCAGCGCCTTGTTTAACCATACGCATTGCTTCAGAAGTTGAAGCACATAGACCCGCTTCCTTCAGTAGGTTTGCTACCGGAGTGCCTGCTTCAAAATCAAACTCTGGCATTTCGTCAGGGATTTGGTTCTTAGCAAAACGGTTCACGAACTCTTGCTCTGCAGCGTCTGCATCCGCTTCACTGTGGAAACGCGCAATGATCTCTTTCGCTAGCAGTACTTTGATATCACGTGGGTTCTTACCTGCTTCTACATCCGCTTTGAACTGTGCAATCTCTTCTAGAGGACGGAAAGACAATAGCTCGTAGTAGCTCCACATTAGAAGGTCTGAGATAGACATGATCTTACCAAACATTTCGCTTGGCGCTTCGCTGATACCAATGTAGTTGCCTGAAGATTTAGACATCTTCTTCTCGCCGTCTAAACCAACTAGAAGCGGCATCATCAGTACAACTTGAGGTTTTTGACCGTGAGATTTTTGCAGTTCACGACCCATTAGTAGGTTGAACTTCTGGTCAGTACCACCCAGTTCAACGTCAGTTTCCATTGCTACTGAGTCCCAGCCTTGAAGCAGTGGGTACATGAACTCGTGGATAGCGATTGGCTGACCACCTGCATAACGCTTTTTAAAGTCGTCACGCTCAAGCATACGAGCAACAGTTTGGTTCGCAGCAAGACGAATCATACCTTCTGCGCCTAGCTCAGATAGCCACTCAGAGTTGAACTGAATTTTAGTCTTAGCTGGGTCTAGGATCTTGAACACCTGCTCTTTGTACGTTTCCGCGTTACGTAGAACGTCTTCACGACTTAGCGGTGGACGAGTTGTGTTCTTACCTGTTGGGTCACCAACCATTGCAGTGAAGTCACCGATTAGGAACGTCACTTCATGACCTAGTTCTTGGAACAAGCGAAGCTTATTGAAAATAACCGTATGGCCTAGGTGAATATCAGGTGCTGTTGGATCGGCGCCTAATTTAATACGTAGAGGACGACCTTCTTTTAGTTTTGCGATAAGCTCTTCTTCTGGAATCAGCTCTTCAACACCGCGCTTAATCTCGGCTAGTGCAGCTTCAATGCTCGCCATTCTTGTTCACTCCCACAGATTTGGCAAAAAGTTAATAGCTGGACATCTTACTTGAATAGCGATGCATTTTGAAACACGTTAGACTAGGTAGTTGTCATTTTTTACGTTTAAATCAGTTATCCAATACTCATGCATTCATTTTTTGTCCGACTTCCACTCTTGCACAAAGTATTGATCGGTGTTTTTAGTGCTCTCATTGTTGTTGCACTGTTTTTTTTACCCGATCCTCAAGACCTAGCACCAGAGCAAAGCCGATTAGAAATCGGCCAGCATTACCCTGTCCCCCTTTCTCTGCCAACAAACTTATCTAACCCATCCCTTAGTTCACTTCCTTCAGTGCTAAGATGGGAAACACATACAGTGAAAGATGGTGAGAGTGCTGCGGTGCTATTCAATCGTATAGGCTTATCACCTCGTCTTCTCCACGACCTGATTACGACTAATAAAGAGATCAAAAATCAGCTTACCCGCCTTCGTCCAGGAGACGAGCTTAAATTTGGTTTTGATGAGAACAATGATTTTGTTCAGCTAAAACGCACACTCAACGCATTCGAGACATTTAGAATTAAGTCTGAGGGTGGCAAATACATCTCTCAAGTTGATAAAAAAGAAGTCGATTACCAATACAACTACGCTGAAGCGACCATCAAATCTAACTTCTGGAATGCCGGCATTTCTTCGGGTTTAAATGCTAACCAGATTATGGAGCTGGCTGGGATCTTTGGTTGGGACATCGACTTTGCTTTGGACATTCGTAAAAACGACACTTTTCGCGTACTTTATCAAGAAGAGGTGGTTGAAGGTGAAGTGATTGGACGCGGCAAAATCATCGCAGCAATATTCCACAACCAAGGCGATAAGTTTACCGCTATTTTGGATGAGAAAACGGGGAAATACTACGATGAGAACGGCCGCGCCATGAAGAAAGCTTTCTTGCGTGCACCTTTGGATTTTCGTCGTGTAACATCAAACTTCAACCCTCGTCGTTTACACCCTGTGACTGGCAAAGTCCGCCCTCACCGAGGTACAGACTATGCTGCTCCGGTGGGTACGCCAATTTGGGCAGCTGGTGACGGTGTCGTACAGAAATCTGCTTATAATAAGTTCAACGGTAACTATGTCTTTATTAAGCACAGTAATACTTACATTACCAAGTACTTACACTTAACTAAGAGAATGGTAAAAACAGGCCAACGTGTTAAACAAGGACAAACTATCGGCACCTTGGGTGGAACAGGTCGAGTAACTGGTCCGCATTTACACTATGAGTTTTTAGTCAATGGCGTTCATAAGAATGCGAGAACGGTTAAATTACCACAGTCCAAATCGCTAACTGGCAAAGCAAAGCAAACCTTTATGGCGAATGCGAAAATCAGCATGGCTAAACTAGATCGCTACAGTAAATTGCTCGCAATGAAGTAATTAAAACGATTTAAATTGAACAATGACTAAGAGGCAGCCTAAGCTGCCTCTTTTGTTTTAGGGTCAGGTTCATCAATATTGTGTTCACGGCCAAGCATCAACAGACAAGGCGTAAGCACCAAGGTCAACACAGTCGCAAAAGCCAAACCACCTGCAACTGCAGTGGCTAACTGCGACCACCACTGTGTGCTCGGTGCACCAAATTCTATTTTCTGGTTCACCAAATCGATGTTCATCTCTAATACCATCGGCAACAAGCCAAGTATCGTTGTTACCGTGGTCAATAGCACTGGGCGCAGACGTTGTACGCCCGTACGCAAAATCGCATCTGATTTTTCTAACCCACGCCTGCGCATTTGGTTATAAGTATCGATCAGTACGATGTTGTTGTTCACCACTATCCCAGCCAGCGCGATTACTCCAATACCGGACATAATAATGCCGAATGGCTTTTGGAAAATCAGCAGCCCAACAAACACACCGACGGTAGAAAACAGTACAGCACTTAGGATTAAGAAAGCTTGATAGAAGCTGTTAAACTGAGTAATCAAAATAAGCGCCATCACACCAAGAGCAACCATAAAGGCACTTTGCAAGAAAGCGGAAGAGTTCTCTTGCTCTTCGTTTTGCCCACGAATTTTAAACTCAATCCCAGCAGGTAACCCCAATTGTGCCACTTCCGCCGTTATCTTTGGCAGCTCCAGTGCGAGGTTATACCCCTCAACCATATCCGCTTTGATATTTACCACTCGGCGTCCATCAACACGACGAATCGTATCCTGCTTATGATCCGGTTTAATCTGCGCAAAGTTAGTGATCGGTACTAAGCCCGCTGCCGTTTTTACTCGCAACTGATCAAAGCGCCCGATATCCCGCTTCTCTTGCGGATAACGCACTAAGATATCGACTTCTTCATCAGCATCATCCGGCAGATAATCACCAATCTTCAAACCGTTAGTAACAAACTGGACGGTATTACCAACCAAAGTCGCATCAGCAGCAAAGCGAGATGCATCGTCTCTGCGGATATCAATCTGCCAATCAATCCCTTCTTTATTGGTTGTATCACTTAAGTTAGTTAAAGCGGGATTTCGATCAGCCCAGTAACGAACCATTTTGGCGGCGCTGTCTAATTGGTCGATGCTTGAATTTTGCGCCGACATTTCAATCACAAGATCATGCTCAACTGGTGGTCCGGCATCGGGGAATTTGTACTCCAGCTCAACGCCCGAGAATTGATTAGTGGTTTGTTTGAGTTCTTCAATGATGTCTTTCACTTTACGGCGATATTGCCAGTCAACAGGGGTAATCTGAATTTGACCAATCTCATCACCGTCATTTGAATCGGAGCCTGTGCGCGTGTAGACACTTTCAAACTCATCATGCCCTAACATTACTTTCTCAATCTCTTTCATTACGATGTCTTTCTCATTGATCGACAAATCACCATAAGAACGCACTTTGACAGTAAAGAAAGCGGGATCCACTTCAGGGAAGAACTCCGCCCCTAGTCCCGCTTTGTTATAAGTAAAGCCGACACCACCAGCGAGTAGTATGGCGCTGAATAGAACTTTCAGTGGATGCTTGATAGCGACCGAGAGCGTTTGATAGTAAAGCTTGGTAATACCGGTGGCCTTATTAAACTCGCCATTATGAAGATCAATCATCTCTTGTTGGCTTTTAGGGTTAACCACTTGTGGCTTACCAATAATTCCACCAATGACCGGCACGAACAGCAGCGCCATCATTAACGAAGCTGTTAACGTCGCAATCAAAGTTAATGGCAAGTACTTCATGAACTCGCCGGTAATGTCCGGCCAGAACAATAGCGGAGCAAACGCAGCAAGAGTAGTCGCAGTAGATGCCGTAATAGGCCAAGCCATCCGTTTTGCCGCGTCTCGATATGCTTCTTTACGTGGCGTACCTTCTTGCATACGCCTATCAGCAAATTCGGTCACCACGATAGCACCATCCACCAGCATACCGACTGCCATGATCAGCGCGAAGAGCACGACAATGTTGACCGTTAAGCCAAATACCGAAAGCACCAATAAGCCCGTAAGGAATGAGCCAGGAATGGAAATACCTACCAAGAGAGCGGTTCGCACACCAAGTATCGCGATAATGACGATAACCACTAAGATAATCGCGGAAAGGATATTGTTTTGTAGATCACTAAGCATCAGCTTGACATCGTCAGACTGGTCCCACGTATACTTAACTTGCAGGTTATTTGGCCAGTCTGCTCGCTTTTGAGCTTCAACTAAGACTTGCTTAACAAGTTCAACCGTTTCGATAATGTTTTCGCCGGCACGCTTTTTAACATTCAATACGACAGCCGGATCACCATCCAAGCGAGCAAAGCTTTCAGGGTCACGGAAGGCTCGGCGCACTGTCGCAACATCACCAAAAGTGATCACCTCTTTGCCATTAACCTTGATCGGCAACTCTAATACGTCTTTTAGAGAATCAAATACGGAAGGGACTTTAACCGAGAAGCGACCATAACCCGTATCGACAAAGCCGGCAGCAACCACTCGGTTGTTTAAAGCAATCAAATTGTAGATATCGGCTTGATCCAAACCGTAACTTTCCATCAATAGCGGATCGACCACGATCTCAACGATGTCTTCACGATCACCGGCAATATCAACTTCCAATACCTGACGATAGCTTTCTAGCTTGTCACGCAGTGCACGAGCAATCTGCACTGTGGTGCGCTCAGGAACCGTGCCATACAAAACCAGTGTGAGAACCGGCTCCTCGGAAGCAAATGTTACCTCGTTTACTGTCGGCTCATCGCTATCTGCTGGCAGTTTGGGCTTAGCGAGATCAACCGCATCACGCACATCAGCCATGGCCTCAGCTAGGTCAACACCAACACTAAATTCCAGCGTCACTGAGGCATGCCCTTCAGAGGCCACCGAGGTCATCTCTTTTACCCCTTCGATAGAACGCAGCTCTTGCTCTATTGGACGAACCAATAAGCGCTCCGCATCTGTTGGAGAAATACCTTGGTGCCCTACTGACACATAAATGATTGGGATTGTAATGTCTGGGCTCGATTCTTTAGGAATCGTAATGTAGGTAATCACGCCAGCAATAAGAATCATCACTAGCAAAGTTAACATCGTACGTGCACGCGATAACGCAGCATCAATCAAAGCAAACATATTGCCTCCTTATTGCTGGTTCACGGCTTCAATGGCGTCATCCACTTTGGTCGCCATCACTAAATCACCATCACGCGCAAAACCTTGCCCAAGTACAATGATGTCCACTTGGTCACCCAACCCTGATAGCCAAACGCCATCTTTCTCGGCTTTCACAAGTTGAATCGGCACAAAATGGACATGTTGGTCTCGAAGCGTTTTGATACCAAGATTACCTGCTTCATCTAACGCGAGCATGGCTGCGGTTACTTTCACTGCCATCACTTCACTAAGCGACAATACCACTTCAGCGCTAACACCCGCAGGCATTGCACTTTCATCGTTGCTAATTTCAATCTCAATTGGGAAGGTATTGGTCGAAGTAGAAGATACGCGCCCGATATAGCGGATGACGCCTTGATGATGGATGTTATCGATGGTTCTAACATCAGCTTTCTGACCCTCTTTTAAATATTGGATATGACGCTCACTCACATCCGCTTCAATGACTAACTTCTCTAAGTCAATCACGGTCGCAATAGGGTCACCGACACCAACAAAATCACCCACTTCAACGAATCGATGGTCAAGAATGCCATTAAATGGCGCTCTTACTTTGGTATTTTTAAGGGCAGTTTCAACATTACTGAAGTTTGCGCGAGCATCAACAAGCGCTGCTTGAGCAGTGGCAAAAGCGACTTCACCTTGCAGTCCTCGGTTCTTCAAAGATTCTGCCGCTTTAAATTCTTTTTCTTTTACGCGCAACATCGCTTTGGCGCGCTTAAGCTGGATATCGAGATCGCGCTCATCAATGTTAGCAATCACCTGACCTTGTTTAACACGCTGCCCTTTCTGCACATTCAAGCTGACAATCTTACCTGCGACTTCAGCCCCCAAGCGAGCTTGTCGATTTGGTGCAGTACGCCCATATAGTTCTATGGTTTTACTGGTTGGTTGCGCGGAAAAAGAGTTAAACATCACCTTTGCGACAGGTGTGTCATCTGATTGAGAGGATAAAGAAGAGACCGATTCGTCTTGTGCGTTGAGTTGACCCATTGCGAGCCAAACAGCCAAAACGATGACAAGTGTTAGCGAGACTAGCCATGGACGTTCGACAATGCGACGTCCGAAAGAAGTTCCAGACATATAAAGTCCTTTTTATTTTTATCCCCCACTTCATCGTGAAAGCAGGGACTGCGTTTACGTGACTTCCTGCTACGTAAAACTCAGGCAGCCAATTGGCTGCCTGTTGCGATGTTAACTACACACTGAATGATGCACCACAACCACAGGTTGTCGTTGCATTTGGGTTGTTAACGAAGAAGCGCGCTCCTTCTAAACCTTCCGTGTAATCAACCACGCCACCGATTAAGTATTGCAGGCTCATTGGGTCTACAACCAGTGTTACACCACTGTTTTCGATCGTAGTGTCACCTTCATTTACGCTTTCATCAAATGTGAAGCCGTATTGGAAGCCACTACAACCACCACCAGTAATGTATACGCGTAATTTCAGTGCTGGGTTTTCTTCTTCCGCAATCAGCGCTTTAACGCGTGATGCTGCAGCATCAGAAAAAGACAATGGTACGTTTACTTCGCTCACGAAGACCTCTCTCACTCGTGTAATGCGTCAAGCCTGAAGCAAGACGTCAAATTTATGCTAATTAGAGCGATTATCTAATACCTGACCAACTCGTTCAAGTATTCACCGCCGATTCTTTATATCCGATGCTGATATGTAAGATTACAACGCCAGACTACACATAAATTACCCAAAACGTTTCTAACTTGAGTTTAGCTAGGTACAATGCGCTCCACTTGGTCCGAGCAATCAAAAGAGGATAACCCCATGACCAAATCATCAGAGCTATATCAAAAAGCTCAGCAAACCATTCCTGGCGGTGTGAACTCACCAGTTCGTGCATTCAACGGCGTTGGCGGTTCTCCGCTATTTATCGAACGAGCAGACGGTGCCCTGATTTTTGATGCCGATGGTAAAGCGTACATTGATTACGTTGGCTCTTGGGGTCCTATGATTCTAGGTCATAACCACGCAGTAATCCGTGAAGCGGTTATCGATGCAGCACAACGCGGTCTAAGTTTCGGTGCACCAACTGAGATGGAAATTGCGATGGCTGAGCTTGTATCTGAGCTAGTGCCATCAATGGAACAAATCCGCATGGTGAGCTCTGGTACAGAAGCGACCATGAGCGCTATCCGTCTTGCTCGTGGCTTTACTGGTCGTGACAAGATCATGAAATTTGAAGGTTGTTACCATGGCCACGCTGACAGCTTGCTAGTAAAAGCGGGTTCTGGCGCACTAACTCTAGGTCAACCAAGCTCTCCTGGCGTTCCTGCAGATTTTGCTAAGCATACGTTAACGGCAACATTCAACGATCTAGATTCAGTACGTGAACTATTCGCAGCAAACAAAGGCGAAATCGCATGTATCATCGTTGAGCCAGTAGCGGGCAACATGAACTGTATCCCTCCAGTAGAAGGTTTCCACGAAGGTCTACGTGAAATCTGTGACCAAGAAGGCGCGCTACTGATTTTTGATGAAGTAATGACAGGTTTCCGCGTTGCTCTAGGTGGCGCGCAAGCACACTACAACATCAAACCAGACCTAACGACTCTAGGTAAAGTGATCGGTGGCGGCATGCCAGTGGGCGCTTTCGGTGGGCGTAAAGAAGTGATGCAATACGTAGCGCCAACAGGTCCTGTTTACCAAGCGGGTACGCTTTCAGGTAACCCTGTGGCGATGGCTGCGGGCTTTGCATGCTTAAACCTTCTAAAAGAAGAAGGCAACGAGAAACGTCTTGCGGCGAAAACAAAACAGCTTGCTGAAGGCTTCAAAGCACTTGCTGAGAAACACGGCATCCCAATGGTAGTAAACCAAGTGGGCGGCATGTTCGGCTTCTTCTTCACTGACCAAGAAACCGTAACTTGCTACGAAGACGTGACTAAGTGCGATGTCGAGCGCTTCAAGCGTTTCTTCCACCTAATGCTAAAACACGGTGTATACCTTGCACCATCAGCATTCGAAGCAAGCTTTACTTCACTTGCTCACGGTTCAAAAGAAATCGATGCAACACTAGAAGCTGCTGATCGCTGTTTCGCGATTCTGGCTGAAGAAGCAAAATAAGCGTTCTTTACCAGAACACTAATTCCAAAAAAGGACCTTCAAGGTCCTTTTTTATTATCTGGATTAGGCTTGCCAATTCACAATCACGAGGATAGCTAACACGCCAAGAACAATACCAAACCACGGTATACGTTTGGCTTTCTTTTCACTTTTACACTTCTTATCGCCGCTACAACAGCCCATTTTTCCATCTCTTGATTGATAACCGTCTGATTTGTGGTCATTATAACAAGGTCAATTGCCCCTTCCCA
>Ga0209379_10000919_pt1 | contig 20978 bp, 16 predicted proteins | sample tdDd001_FD_187124 | JGI IMG/M metagenome (GOLD analysis project Ga0209379, IMG submission 187124) | Marine sediment microbial communities from the Atlantic coast under amendment with organic carbon and nitrate - tdDd00.1 (SPAdes)... | ecosystem: Environmental > Aquatic > Marine > Coastal >...
AACAGGGCATGGAGGCCTATCATGCTCAGGAATATCAAAATGCATCTGAGAAATTCAATGATCCTCAATGGCAAGCGAGTTCGCACTACAAGGCGGGCGATTATGATGAAGCCTTAGCCCTATTCGAACAAGATGAAAGCGCGACGGGCCTTTATAATCAAGGGAATACCTTGATGCAACAGGGTAAATATGACGAGGCAATCCAGAGATATGAGAGTGCCGTTAAGAAGAACCCTGAACTCAAAGATGCACAAGAGAACCTGGAGTTAGCTAAAAAGTTAGAAGAACAGAAGAAAGACCAATCGGAACAACAGGAAAATTCTGAGCAGGGAGACCCGTCCGATCAAGATGAAAACTCAGACAAAGAGAAAGGCTCTGATAAGGGGGATGGCTCTGAGCAGGAGAACAAATCCGGGCAAGATGAAAACTCAGAACAGGGTGGTGCTCAGCAAGATAGTAGCACTGATCAAAACGAGCAGTCAGATCAAGAGCAACAAACTTCAGACGCCTCTTCTCAGGAGAAGAGTAACGAGTCTGAAATGCAGGCCGATCCCGACGAGAGAGAGTCAGAAAAACCTCAAGGTGAAGAGGCTCAACAATCACCTGACTCAATAGATAAAAACGATGACAGCTCTGAAGCAGAGCAAACTAAAACTGCACAAGCCCAAGCAGAGATGGATGAAGAAGGTCAAGAGCAAAATCCAGATAAAACTGAGGCTGCTCAGCAGGTGCAAACTCAGGATGAACTGCCACCTGAGATGGAGCGTGCATTACGTGCTTTAGCCGATGACCCCCAAGTTTTGCTTCGTAACAAAATGCAGCTGGAATATCAGAAACGCCGCAGACAAGGCATGGTTTCTCAGGAGCAAGAGCAATGGTAGATATGCTCATACGGCAATGTCTTGTCACATCGGTATATCAAAACAGCTTTAAGCAAAATTTTTCTTTAAAGGATCAAGAATCGTGGTAATACGACAACTCTTTATTGCGGCACTATTAACGCTGTCGTTCTCATTCCCAAGTTTTGCCATCAGCAAAATTGAAACCTCTGTGGATAGAAATCCTGCTGTAGAAGGTGAATACCTGGTTCTGACGATAAATGCCGATGACGACATCAGCACAGGAAAGCTCGATACTTCAGCGCTACTACATGATTTTATCGTAGGCAGAACCAGTGTGAGTCGCAGTACACAGATCGTCAATTTCGATTCAAAGAAACTCACCCGCTGGCAGGTACTACTGGCACCAAAGCGTTCCGGTAACATTCTCATTCCGCCCTTCACCATCGATGGAGTAAGCTCAGAGCCGATTAGTTTAAGCGTCGTTCCCGCCGGCAGCCAAACGCAGCAGATGCAAAGCCTGTTCGTTCGAACCAGTTTATCGACCGAGGAAGCCTATGTCGGCCAGCTAATCACCTATAAGGTTAAGCTCTTTCTGGCAGTAGACCTGCAGCGTGGAGTATTGAGCGCACCAGCGATAGATGGCGCGCAGATTAAGCAACTTGGCGAAGATGTAGATACCACTGAAATCGTCAATGGACGTCGTTACAGAGTCATAGAGAGAACCTATGGCATCATCGCCGACCAGCCCGGTGAGTTAACCATCGAAGGGGCTAATTTCTCAGGTGACGTTGTCGTTCAGTCGTCGAGACGAGGCGGCATGTTTTCTTTCAATGAAAGTAAACCCATGCAAGCCAAAGCCACAAAATCTATCATCTTGATCAATCCGATCCCTGTTGAATTTGTTGGTGATTGGTTAGTCTCAGATCTTGTTGCATTAAACGAAGACTGGACACAAGAAGACAGCTACGAGCTTGGCTCTCCAATCACTCGAACCATTACACTTTTAGCGGTGAATACCGACGAAACAAGCTTGCCGGAACTCGACATAAAGGTTCCGAGCGAGCTTAAAACCTATCCGGAAAAGGCACAAAGACAGTCTTTTGTCCGGGATAAAAAGATTGTCTCTCAACTGACACAGACCTTAGCCATAGTCCCGACTAAGGCCGGTAGTTACACACTGCCTGAGATTAGCGTTCCATGGTGGAACCCGCATACAAAACAGCAAGAGGTCGCTAAACTCCCAGCAAGAACAATTGTTATCATCGGCAGTGATAATGTCGAAAATGAGTTACCGCTCATCTCAGCCGAGACCCATGGTTCGACAAGTTCAGGTATCTGGCCCTGGTCGACACTGTTTTTTGCTCTACTTTGGTTGGTGACACTGCTTCTCTGGCGCCGGGCACTTTCACACAATTCACCTGCCGGTAATGAGCGTTTACCGGCTTCGACTGTGCAGCCTAAGCAATCGAGTAGCTATGAACGCATCGTACAGGCCTGTGAAGAGGAGAATGCAGGTAAAGCACTCTCTTCTCTTCAAACCTATTTCTGTGAGCAATATGCCCAAACCATGACCTTGAATGAGATATCCCAGTTATCTCCCGCTCTGCATAGCGTGATTGCAGCACTGCAAGCGAGCGCTTTTAGCCGGGAAAAAACCAATCTCGATTATCGAACTGTCTTAGCATCAGTAAAGTCGGCCCCCACAATATCGACAAAACCGGAGAGTTCGCCTCTGGTTGAACTCAATCCCCGGTAGTTTTTCTTTATCCAGGTATGGCAAGAAGTTAACTTGTTATTAACTTCTTGCCATTCATCTCCAGCAGGTTAAGCTAGCGAGTATTGTTGGATCACAGATTTAAGAAATGTTTAGTCGCTCGCGAAATAAAAAGTCTAGTTCCACGGTCAATTCAGACATGCTTAGTAAACAAAGACGATACGATAGCCTTGTCAGGGCACTTCACGCAGACATATTCCGTTACGCCTACTGGCTTTGCGGCGATAAACATGTCGCGGAAGATATCACTCAAGAAACCTTCCTTAGGGCATGGCGCTCACTCGAGTCTTTAAAAGATGATAAGGCGGCTAAAGCCTGGCTTATCACCATTTTGAGGAGAGAGAATGCCCGTCGATTTGAGCGCAAGCAATTCAATTACTCAGATGTAGAGCAGGAGCATCTTGAAGATGTGTTCTCAAGCAGTTCTGAAGATCAGGCTGAACAACACTTAATTCGTAGACAGATTGCCAAATTAGAACTCGAGTATCGCGAACCTTTACTGTTACAGATTATTGGTGGTTTTAGTGGCGAAGAGATTGCGGGTATTTTAGATCTAAACCGAAATACCGTAATGACCAGACTCTTTCGCGCAAGAAATCAACTTAAAGATGTTATCGAACAACCCCAAGCAAGAGGTCAATCCAATGGATGAGCTTAAATTTAGACGACAGGCCTATGGAGAGCCAAACTGTCAAGATGAGGATTTTCTCACAGCAATGCACGATTCCCCCGAGCGTGAGTCCTTTCTCAACGATCTGAAAAAGCTCGATAGCAAACTTGAGCGGGCATTAAAGGTCGATGTACCGGAAGATCTGTCAGCCAAATTACTCTTGAATCAGCAGCTTCATCAACACCAGGCTCAACGTCGTAAATCCGGGTTTACGCTCGCTCTGGTGGCCTCTGTCGCATTTATTGCCGGGATCAGTTTCACTCTCTTAAGAATGGGCCCGGTTGATTTGGGTGAGCACGCCCTTGCCCATGTCTATCATGAAGCAATGGCACTTAAGGTCGATGACAATGTTGGTTTCGACGAAGTTAACTTCCAACTCGCTTCGATGGGAACGTTAGGTAACGCAAAATTCACCAAGCAGCCCGGTAAAGTCTATTACAGTACTGATTGCGATTTTCAGGGTGTGAAAAGCTTACATCTGGTGATGCAAGGCGAACAGGGTAAAGTCACCCTGTTTATCGTTCCGCTTGAAGATCGCATGGTTTTAGATGAAGCTTTTGCAGACAATAATTATATCGGCAAAGGCTTTGCCACCGATAAGGCCTACATGCTACTGGTTGGTGAAGATACCGCAGACCTGGGCTACGTAAAGGAAGAAATTAAGCAAACCTTCATTTAACTTATTCAATAATATACCGATCACTCTGCGGCGATAGCTATCGCTGCAGAGTCAAACATTCATCACATTCCTCAACAATATTGAGCTTCGTGTCGAACATCTGCTAGCATAGCCCCTCACAATTCCAGAAAAAGCAAGAATGGCATAAGCATGAGCATTGAATTACCGATTTTAATCACTTTTATCGGCTACCTCGCCCTAATGATGGGAATAGGACTCTGGGCCTATAAAGCAACCGACTCTGTAGACGACTACATCCTTGGTGGCAGAGGCATGGGCCCTGCGGTAACAGCACTGAGTGTCGGCGCCTCAGACATGTCTGGCTGGTTATTACTGGGCCTACCCGGTGCCGTTTATCTTGGTGGACTCGGTGAAGCTTGGATTGGAATAGGCTTAGTGTTCGGAGCATGGTTAAACTGGCTCTTTGTCGCTAAACGGCTGCGAATTTATACCGAATTTACCGATAACGCCCTAACACTGCCCGACTTTTTCGAAAAGCGCTTCGAAGATACAAAAGGCCTGCTAAAACTCGTATCGGCGGTGACCATCTTAGTATTCTTCACCTTTTATGCTTCTTCAGGCATGGTTGGCGGCGCTATCTTGTTCGAGAAAGTATTCGGTTTAGATTACACGCTGGCCCTAATTATAGGCTCGACTATCATAGTAGCTTACACCTTTGTCGGTGGTTTCTTTGCCGTAAGTTGGACTGACTTTTTTCAAGGCTGTTTGATGTTAGTGGCACTACTTATCGTGCCTGTGGCAATCTTCAGTCAGCCGGAGACACAAAATGGCATCGACACATTAGATCCTGCCATGTTGTCGTTATTTCATGAAAATACAACGTTAATCGGCCTGGTATCCTTATTGGCCTGGGGACTCGGTTATTTCGGCCAACCACATATTCTCTCTCGCTTTATGGCTATCGGCAGTGCTGAGGATATTCCGGTATCTCGTCGTATCGCCATGAGTTGGATGATAGTCGCACTTTTCGGAGCCCTGGCAACGGGACTCGCCGGAACCCTGTATTTTGCCAATGAGCCTTTAGCTAATCCTGAAACGGTATTTATTCATCTTGCCCACGCCGCCTTCAATCCTTGGATTGGCGGTCTGCTTATTGCGGCGATTCTGTCGGCCATCATGAGCACCATCGACTCACAACTTCTTGTCTGCTCCAGCGTTATCACCGAAGACTTTTATAAGAAGTGGTTACGACCCGAGGCGACAAGCAAAGAGTTGATGTTAGTCGGCCGTATCGGGGTGTTAGCCATTGCCGTTATCGCTGGTATCGTAGCCCTTAACCCTGAAAGCAGTGTACTTGGACTTGTGAGTTATGCCTGGGCAGGCTTTGGTGCCGCATTTGGCCCAGTAGTCCTATTGTCCCTCTTCTGGAAAGCGTATAGCCGTGACGGCGCCGTGGCAACGATTGTAGTTGGCGCATTAACCGTTGTCATTTGGAAGCAGTTATCAGGCGGGATTTTCGATCTGTATGAGATCCTACCAGGATTTGTATTTGCGACACTTTCCGGTGTTATTGTTAGTAAAATATCGGCACCATCAGACACCGTCAGTGAACAATTTAGAGTATTTACTTCAAAACTATAAACAGTAAAAATAAGGGTTTCAGAGCAGCACAAACATAAATAGCGTACACGTGTACGCTATTTATTTGGCTTTTTTTAGTTTTTATTTTCCGAGTTATTTTACATTATATTAACCTAGGCTCGAATACGCTTAATCCCTTAACCTTCCTGTAGATAGGGGCTTGAGCCCTGCATTCATATACAGGCGTTCAATCCTCAAATCCCGCACTCTTCACATTAACATTCCCGTAACCAAAAACGGCCTCTGGTCGGAGTTGTTGGCAGACAAATGCATCCCTAAGATGCACTGGTCTAATAAGTGGATCCTGCAGCTAACTCATTTTAGTTGGTCATAAAAAGCGGGACCGTAAAATAAAGAGAAGATAAAGATGAAGTACTTCAACAAGACTATTTTAGCCGTCGCTGTGACACTTGCGAGTTCACAAACTATGGCAGCAGGATTCCAACTTAACAGTCAATCAGCAACCGGACTCGGCCGCGCGTTTGCCGGTGATGCTGTTATCGCTGATAACGCATCGGTGCTATCACGTAACCCAGCAGCAATGGCTCTGTTTGATGAAAAATCATTGTCAGTTGGTGTTGCATATGCCGACTTAGACGTGAACGTCTCTGACGTATCGATTCCATTGGGGAATTACGGTAACGCAGATGACGTAGCTGAAAACAAACTTATTCCTAACTTTTACTATATCCAACCGATTAACGACAAATGGGCATTTGGTGTCGCAGGGTTTAGTAATTTTGGTACAGGTACAGATTTAACCGGCCTCGCCAACAGCAATCCAAAAGCAGCTGATGGTTCAATCGTGCCTGCACCTGCCCCGGTTGATCTGTTAGGTAATACAGAAATTATTACCATGAATTTCAATGCTAGCTTATCTTACCGTTTCAATGATCATTTCAGTGTTGGGGCTGGAGTAGACATCATTTACGGTGAAGGTAACTTAAGCCGTGAAGGAAACCTTCCGTTCGGTGAAAATGGAAGCATGGTGCCGGTTTCTTTAGTTGATGTAGAAGCTGATGGTGTTGCATTTGGTGGCATTATTGGTGCTGTTTACGAATTTAATGCCGACCATCGTTTAGGCATGAGCTACCGCTTTAGCCCAGAGTTTAAAGCCACTGGCGATGTCAACATGACTCAACCAGGTGTAGGTGCTATAGCATTTGATGAAATTAACATCCCAATGCCAGATATATTTCAAGTTGCCGGTTTTCACCAGCTCACTGAAAAATTTGCCTTACATTACACCGCTCAGCTAACGACATGGGGCGACTTCCATGAAATTACTGTTACTGACGGTCAACTGGCAAATGGAACACCTGTCGGCGATGCAGTACTTAAGCAATATGCATGGGATGACTCTTGGCTATTCAGTGTCGGTGGTACATACACTATCAATGAAAAGTGGAAAGTGCGTGCAGGTTACATGCATGATCAGGGCGTTGTGGGCGATGTCAGTTCACTGTCTATTCCTGACTCAGACCGTAACTGGTACACAGCTGGTGTAAGTTATGGCCTTAGCACACAATCGACTATCGATATGGGCGTTGCTTTTGTCCGTGGTGAAGATGTTCATGTTACCGAGCATAGCTCTGTGATAGAAGCTATCCCAGGTTTGTCTGGCGATGTAACTGCATATACTCGTTCAGATGCCGTGTACTATTCAGTACAATATAGCTATCAGTTCTAAAAATTTGCTTTAACTAAGCTTGTTACGACAATACCAATCGGTATTATAAGCCGCACTCACAGTGCGGCTTTTTTGTACTTTTACAAAATGTTTCCTACAGTTAGAGTTACAACACATTGAATATGAACCTTCATGGCAAAAGTCATCGGATTGGGTGGCATCTTCTTTAAGAGTGCAGATCCCAAAGCATTAGCAGATTGGTATAAAGAGCACCTTCAACTTCCGGTTGAACCCTGGGGCGGTGCGGCATTTTACTTAGACAACCTCTCATCCTTTTCCCGTAGCGGTTACAGCGTCTGGTCGCCGATAGAAAATGGCAATGATTATTTATCTCCTTCTGATAAGCATTTCATGTTTAACCTCATTGTCGATGATCTCGATGGTGCCCTCAATCAAGTCCAACGAGGTGGCGCCGAGGTGATCAGTGTCACCGAAGACTCTGAGTTTGGCAGATTTGGGTGGTTTATCGATCCTGACGGCAATAAAGTGGAGCTTTGGCAACCTCAAATAGCCTGATTGTACAGATCGATATAATCATAGATTTCAATAATAAAAGGCGTAATATATCGAGACTATTCTGTTATCTCGGTGAAAAACCATGCAAAAAAATTCTCAGGTCGCGGCATTTATATTAGGTGGATTTCTCTGTCTGGGTCTCATTCTCCTTGGTAATAGCATAGGTCAGAGTCTGATCCAGATGAAATCCATGGAGCGTACCGTCACGGTAAAGGGGTTGGCCGAGCAGGAAGTTAAAGCCAATATCGCCATCTGGCCGATACGCTTTACCGAAGTCGATAACGATCTCAACTCTCTCTATCAGACAGTGCAAGATAAGACAGATAAAGTGGTGCTTTTCCTGACAAAGCAAGGGTTTACACCCGATGAAATTTCAACTTCCCTTCCCTCTATTGAAGACAGACAAGCTCAGGGTTATGTCGACCCTAATGTTAAATTTCGCTACGCCGCTAAGGTCACAATATCGCTCTACACCAAGCGAGTTGAGCTGTTCTTGACAAGCCGTAAGCATCTGCTGGATTTGGCCAAAGATGGCATTGCTATATCTAATCAAGACTACAACAGCCGGACCGAGTTTCTGTTTACAGAACTCAACCGGGTGAAACCAGAGATGGTACAGGCCGCCACTCAAAATGCCCGTAAAGTGGCTGACAAGTTTGCCAAAGATTCCAATTCAACATTAGGCAAAATTAAGAAGGCTTCCCAAGGTCAATTTAGTATCACAGATCGAGACAGCAATACCCCTCACATAAAGAAAGTACGTGTAGTCTCGACATTAACCTACTATTTAGGTGACTGACCCAACTCCAGGTGACTGAGCCAAGTTAGCCGAATTAAGGAGTCAATGACTCCTTTTTTATTTCCCCCTATCAATCGTATTTTTCTAATTTAACAGTTGCATCATAAAACCCCATCCATTAGAATAATCTTATGAACTTTCATTGGTGAGCTTATTATGCGTATTCAACAGACTAAATCTATTTTCCCAGCCCTTTTCCCGGCTCTTTACATTGCCCTCTCATTAATGAGTGCTCATCTATACGCTGCATCAATTGAAACCACCACCTTAATTGAGACCAAGGAAACGAAATGGATAGAACTGGATTCAAAACTTGAAGCCGTGAAAGCCGCAACGGTTTCGGCGCAAACTTCCGGTCGCATAATAAAACTCAATTACGATGTAAATGATATTGTCTCCGAGGGGGCCTCATTACTGGAGATCACCAGTAAAGAACAAGGCGCAGAGCTGGCTGCTGCCGAAGCCGATTATGCCAGAGCGATAGCCCAAAATAATGAGGCGCAACTACAAAGGCGTCGGTATGAAGCCCTGTTTCCTAAAGGAGCCATATCACAAGGCGCTATGGATGAAGCCATTGCCAATGCAGAATCTACACAAGAGGCGGTTAGAGGTGCAAATGCCCGCATAACCCAAGCCACAGAATCACTCAAATATACGGTAGTCAATGCGCCATTTTCAGGCATCGTCACTAAAAGGCACGTGGAGCAAGGCGAAACAGTGAGTCCCGGACAAGCGCTTTTCTCCGGTTTTTCCATGTCGCAGATGCGCGCCATCACCCACGTACCACAGCGATATATTGACGCATTGAAGCAGCTACCTAAATTTCAGATCATCCTCAATGATGGTCGTCAGTTTAGCTCCAACTCTCTCACTATTTTCTCATTTGCCGATCCCCAGAGTCACAGTTACAAGGTAAGAATAAACCTCCCCGAAAATGAGCCTAATCTGATGCCGGGAATGTGGGCTAAAGCCAGATTCAGTGCTGGTAGCCGCTCGAGTATTCTTATCCCGACTTCAGCCCTGCTTAAACAAAATGAGCTCAGTGCCGTATACCTCAAACAGGGGGATGACTTTGTACTCAGTCAAGTCCGCCTGGGAAATTACCAGGATAAAGAGGTCGAAGTCTTGGCAGGATTAACCTCCGGAGATGTGATTGCTATCGACGCGTACCAAGCACTCCAAAATCATCAGGCAAAATAGAGAGGTCAAGATGAACGAACCCCAAAACACGACTTTGCCTGAATCAAATACACCCAACTCAAAATTAGGAATATCGGGTAGGATTGCGGCAGCATTTCAGCTCAGTGCCATTACGCCACTGCTGGCAATACTTGGCTTACTACTGGGTTTATTTGCCGTCATAGTGACGCCAAAAGAGGAAGAGCCTCAGATAGATGTAACCTTTGCCGATGTCTTTATCCCTTTCCCCGGTGCGACACCGGCTCAGGTTGAAAGCTTAGTCACGCTCCCGGCTGAGCAGGTGATCTCAGAGATAAAAGGAATAGATACACTCTACTCATTTTCGCAACCTGACGGCGCACTGATCATCGCAATTTTTGAAGTTGGGATCCCACGTAATGAAGCGATAGTGAAGCTCTATAATCAGATCTACTCTAACCTCGATAAACTCCCATCGGGTGCCGGGGTAGGCGAGCCACTCATCAAGCCTCGCGGAATCGATGATGTCCCCATTGTCAGCTTAACGCTATGGTCAAAACAGGCGGCCGTTTCAGCAGAACAATTGACCCATGTTGCTCATGGACTGGAAACAGAGCTCAAGCGTATTCCCGGCACGCGTGAAGTCTATACCTTAGGCTCACACGAACTCGTGCTTAATGTTCGAATCGATCCGATGAAGATGAACTATTACGGGCTCACCTATGACGCAATAGCCCAGAGCCTTAAATCGAATAACCATATCTCCATGCCCGCCTCTCTTGTACAGGGCAACCAGGAGATAAAGGTTCAAGCCGGTCAATTTCTGCAATCCGCAGATGATGTTAAACAGCTCGTCATCTCAGTTTACCAAGACATAGACGGGCAAAGTGCCCCTGTCTACCTCAGTGATGTTGCCCAGATAACATTAAAAGCGGATATTCCGGTTAAAAGTGTCTGGTATGGCGATAAAAATGACATATACCCTGCTGTAACGCTGGCAATAGGTAAACAGCCTGGTGAAAATGCCGTCGATATCGCCAATCAAATTTTACAACGTATCGAACAGGTTAAAAATGTTCTGGTTCCTGACAATGTTGAGGTCACGGTATCCAGAAACTATGGTGAAACGGCGGGGAATAAAGCCAACACACTTATCTTCAAGTTGATATTTGCAACATCGGCAGTAGTGCTCTTAGTCTTATTCACTATGGGCACCAGAGAAGCGCTTGTGGTTGGTATCGCAATTATCATTACGTTAGCGACAACGCTGTTTGCGTCATGGGCCTGGGGCTTTACATTAAACAGAATATCTCTGTTTGCCCTCATCTTCTCTATCGGTATTTTGGTCGATGATGCCATTGTGGTGGTCGAGAATATCCACCGACATATGGCGATAGGCAAACAATCTTTTAAAGAGCTGATCCCCGTTGCCGTAGATGAAGTTGGAAGTCCTACCATTTTAGCGACTTTTACCGTTATCGCGGCACTATTACCCATGGCCTTTGTCTCTGGGTTAATGGGGCCTTATATGGCGCCTATTCCAATCAATGCGAGCATGGGAATGCTTATCTCCTTAGCCGTTGCGTTCATCGTCACCCCCTGGCTCAGCCGAAAATTACTTAAACGTCATGATCAGGAGAGTCCATCTTCAGACGCAATTGAAGAGTCTGCATCTAGTGCCACAACTAATGCCTCAACTAAAGAGAAGACGAACAGTGAGCCTGATAACAACAGCCTGATGCTCAAGCTTTTTACTAAACTTATCGGCCCCTTTGTAATAGGTAAGCAGGCACGCAGGGCTCGAATAGGGCTAGCAGGTGCCATCTTTGTCTTAATCGGCGTTGCAACGGCATTGCCTTTAGGCAAGTTCGTCATACTCAAGATGCTGCCTCTGGACAATAAATCCGAATTTCAGGTAATGGTCGATATGCCGGAAGGAACACCGGTTGAACAGACACAACGTGTGCTTCAAGCACTGGGACGTTATTTGGGTACGGTCGAAGAGGTTGATAATTATCAACTCTATGCGGGTACCAATGCCCCGATGAATTTCAATGGATTAGTCAGACATTACTTCTTGAGGGAGACTCAGGAGCTGGGTGATATTCAAGTTAATTTGCTCGATAAGAAGCATAGAGAAAGAGACAGCCATACAATCGCACAATCAGTCCGTGCACCTTTGCAGGCGATAGGTAAACCGTTCAATGCCAACATCAAGGTGGTCGAAGTACCGCCGGGCCCGCCGGTCTGGTCACCCATTGTTGCCGAAGTCTACGGACCGAGCGAAGCTATACGTGAAAAAGCGGCTTACCAGTTACAGGCATTGTTTCATGAAACCGATGACGTGGTTGACATAGATATATTTCTACCTGCGGCGCAGCAGAAATGGCAAGTGATCATCGACAGAAGTAAAGCGAGCCTTTTGGGGGTTCCCTATCAAAATATTGTCAGCCTCATAGCCACCTCTGTTGGCGGACAGGATATGAGCTACCTGATTAAAGATAGACAGAAGCACCCTACCCCAATCCGATTACAGCTCAAGGAGTCTGCCAAACTCGACCTTGAACAGGTGTTAAACCTCAAACTGCTGGGACAAAATGGTACTTCAGTCCCCGTCTCTGAACTTGTGAATATCAAAAAGGGCAAAATAGATGCCCCCATCATCCATAAGAACATGATCCCTATGGTGATGGTAGTTGCCGATATGGCTGGAGAGTTAGATAGTCCCTTGTATGGCATGTTTGATATGGCAGCCAGGATAGATGCAGAAGATGGATTGGGTTTCGAGCAACACTTTATTAAGCAACCCTCCGGTCTAGACACGATCGCTGTATTATGGGATGGCGAATGGAAAATCACCTATGAAACATTCCGTGATATGGGGATAGCCTATGGTGTAGGTATGATAGCCATCTATCTGCTGGTCGTCGGGCAGTTCCGCTCCTATACCGTACCGCTCATCATCATGGCACCGATCCCCTTAACGGTGATCGGGGTTATGCCTGGACATGCGCTACTTGGGGCACATTTTACCGCACCATCCATGATAGGCATGATTGCACTGGCCGGGATAATCGTCAGAAACTCCATCTTGTTGGTGGATTTCATCAATAAGGAGACTGCCGCCGGCGTTCCGTTCCAACAAGCCGTGATCCACTCTGGTGCCGTACGAGCTAAGCCGATAATGCTAACAGCACTTGCAGCCATGATTGGTGCCCTGTTTATTATCGACGATCCCATCTTCAATGGGCTCGCCATCAGCTTAATATTCGGCATCATGATCTCGACCTTACTGACTCTGGTTGTGATCCCCGTACTCTATTACGCAGTAATGAAGAAGCATTACGCCTGATACCTGAAATAACAGATAACTAAGCTTATTAAGCAACTAACACATTAAGCGACTAACACATTAATTAACTAACAAAGCACGCGGAAATTGTTTCCGCCAAAGGAGATAACAATGTCTATAGAACGCGCAATCATGGCTTTTGCCGGAATGATGGTTTTACTCTCAATAGTATTAACGACTTTGGTCCATGCTAATTTCATCTGGTTGACGGTATTTGTCGGCGTAAATCTATTTCAAAGCGCATTTACCGGATTCTGCCCTGTCGCTATACTTATGAAAAAGCTAGGGGTAAAAACCGAGGCTGAACAGGCTTTAATAAAGGCCAATTGATCTTTCATATTTGTAAACTCTTGCCCTGAAAATATCACTCGCGGTGCCAGGAGAGGAGAGATCGATTGGTTCACACTAAAACAGAAAAATAATTATAGGAAATTATGTGTTTAAACAAATATTAAAATCAAAGCGGCATCTACAACTGAAATACTTTTTGGTCTTTGCCGCTTTGCTATCTCTCACTGCCAGCCAGCTATCCTGGGCCGCAGATAAAGATGCTCAAGTTGCATGGGATATGATCGATGCCGGGGCTATGATTGTCGACGTACGAACGGCAGGCGAGTTTCAAGCCGGCCATCTTCCGAATGCAATCAACATCCCCTTCGAACAGATAGCCATTGCATTTAAAGAGCGGAAGATCGCCAAAGATAAGTCTGTCGTACTCTACTGCAGGAGTGGACGCAGAAGCGGAATCGCTTTCGATACTTTAGTATCTGAAGGCTATACCAACAGCTACAATGGCGGCGGATATGTCACATTAATGAGTGCCGTAAAAAAATAATAACTTAAACATGATTGCCGGACATCATATTATGGTGTCCAATCCATTTTTCTGAATCCGTTTTCAGTTTCAAATGCCCGATATACTTGATATCGAGCTTAACTCGACCAGCTTGTTTACTTAAACAATATCAGCAACACTATGCAGTGCATCCTCCAAAAAAGAGGCTCTCTACAAATCTATATTCAATTTATGCTTCAATCATTCCCCCTCCACTTATTACTTTTACATCTAAGTTATTCCTAACTTGCGAGTTAAAAAATCATCAGTATTTTCACTAGCTTAACTAGAGCTATTTACAAAATATTTCACCTATAAATAGACAGCACAGATAATATACAAAGTATTTATCAAAGAGTTAACTCGCATAATGATGCGGGATAAATACCGATTCATGCGCGTAAAATGCGTTTTAAACGTAATATTTATTCAATAAAGTATCTTTTACTCAGCTATATATCTCCCCCACCAACCGGAATAACAAATTGTTTACAAATGTTTCACACCTAGATACATTCGCTGTCGAGTAACCGGTTTTTTATATGTTCATCTGAAAAGCCACCTAATAATAATGATTAATTCTAATTAACATGGAAGACAATTATGACAGTAAGACAATTTACAACTTCGGCATTGAGCCTGTCAGTTTTAGCTATCGCTATCTCTGCCACAGTTCAAGCCGCTCCCACATTCACTCAAGGCTTACAATCACTGAAGGCTGACAGTAAACAATCATCACCTTTACCAAAGCGCTATATTGTTAAATTTAAGAACAGTGGATTAAGCGCTATTCAATCTCAAGCAGATGAAATCAGTGGTCTTGTTTACGAACCCGCTCAAAATGAAGTTCTTTCTCAGCATAAAGCTTTGAACAGCGTTTCGGCCAGAGAGATGAAACGCATTGGTCGCAGTAACAGCTACACAGTTAAATTGGATAAGGCAGGTATCGACACTCTCAAAAAACGTGGTGATGTTGACTATGTAGAAGAGGATATGCAGCGCCATTTTCTCAGCGAAACAACTCCATGGGGACAAACATATGTAGGTGCGACTTCCCTGAGTGACTCTCAGGCCGGTAACCGTACAATCTGTATTATCGATTCAGGTTATGACCGCAGTCACAATGACTTAAGCGGTAATAATGTTACGGGTACTAATAATTCAGGAACAGGTAACTGGTTTGATCCTGGCAATAATAATGCACACGGTACTCATGTAGCTGGAACCATTGCGGCTATAGCCAACAACGAAGGTGTTGTCGGTGTCATGCCAAACCAGAATGCCAATATCCATGTCATTAAAGTCTTTAATGAAGCAGGTTGGGGTTACTCATCTTCACTGGTTTCCGCCGTTGATACCTGTGTCGACAATGGCGCAAATGTTGTTACCATGAGTTTAGGTGGCGCCAGCTCCAGCACCACTGAAAAAAATGCATTAACCGCTCATCAGAATAATGGCATCTTACTTATCGCCGCTGCAGGTAATGACGGAGACAGTACTCACAGTTATCCGGCCTCTTATGATGCAGTGATGTCAGTCGCGGCCGTCGATAACAACAAAGATCATGCGGCGTTCTCGCAATACACTAACCAGGTTGAGATTTCAGGTCCGGGTGAGGCGATTCTCTCAACCGTCACTTTAGGTGAAGGTCGCCTTGCGGACATCACCATTGGCGGACTGTCATATTTTGATAATGGCGTCGTCCCTCACAACCGTTACGTAAAATCGGGCACTGATCATGTCCCAACACCGGTATTTGGCAGCGTTAGCGGTGAACTTGCCGAGTGTGCCGTGTCTGGCAGTACATTTAACTGTGGTGACATGAACAGCAAGGTTTGTCTGGTTGAGCGTGTCGGAAACCAGGGCGCCGGTTATCCGGAGATAGATGCCGTCAGAGCCTGTAATAATGCAGGTGCGAGTGCCGTCATTGTCTATGGTAATACCGAACTTCCAGGCCTGCAGAACCCTTTCCTGGTCGATACCAACAATGAAGCTGCTATCGTGTCAGTATCGGTAGACAGAACGACGGGACAGGCACTTCAAGCTCAAGTGGGTTCAACGGTGACCGTTGAAAATACCGCCAACGAAGATTATGAATATTATAACGGCACCTCAATGGCGACCCCTCATGTTTCGGGCGTTGCTACCCTCGTCTGGAGTCATCACACCGAATGTAGTGCAACACAAATACGTGCGGCACTTAACGCGACAGCCGAAGATCTTGAAACTGCCGGCCGCGATGATAAAACCGGTTATGGTTTGGTCAATGCCGTGGCAGCCGACACCTATCTCGATGCTTCTTGTGACGGACCGGTCGATCCAGGTACTGGAACCGGAACCGATGATACTGAGTTACAAAATGGCGTAGCCAAAACTGACTTAACCGGAGCGAAGAATGATGAACTTCACTTCTCTCTGGATGTGCCAGCTGGTGCGACAGACTTAAGCTTCACCATGAGTGGCGGAAGCGGAGATGCCGATCTGTATGTTCAGTATGGCGCAGCGCCGAGTACAAGCAGCTACGATTGCCGTCCATGGAAGACAGGTAACGCTGAATCTTGCCCAATCACCACCGCGGAATCAGGAACTTACTATGTAATGGTTCAAGGTTATAGCGCATTTAGCGGTGTGAATCTGGTCGCTAACTATACTGAAGCAACGGGTGGAAACACTGGCGGAGCGGCGAGCTATAGCAATACTAACAGCTACTCTATACCTGACAATAAGGCTGCAGGGATCAGCAGTCCTATATCTGTGAGCCGAAGTGGTGATGCAGGCACGGTATCTGTGACAGTCAACATCAGCCACACCTATATCGGTGATCTGCAAGTTGAACTTCATACTCCAACGGGTGAAGTGGCTATCTTGCACGATAACACAGGGAGCAGCACAGATAACATTAACCAGACCTACACCGTCGATACCACTGGCATAGAATCTGCCGGAGAGTGGAAGTTAAAAGCGGTAGACAGTGGTCGCCGTGATACAGGTAGCATCGACTCTTGGGAGTTAAGCTTCCAATAATAAGTTGAAACAACTAAAGAGAGGGCTCACGCCCTCTTTTTCATTAAAGTTAACCATAAGGACCTCCTGTTAATTACACCGCAATAGCTGATATAATCAACTTAATATCAATTGACACAACGAACTCATGACACAAGCAAACAATCCGCTTCACGGTATCAAGCTAGAAGATTTACTTACAGATCTGGTCGATCATTACGGCTGGGAAGAGCTTGGCTCCCGAATAGACATTCGTTGTTTTAATCATGATCCCAGTATCAAGTCGAGCCTGAGGTTCCTGCGTAAAACCCTCTGGGCCAGAGAGAAGGTCGAATATCTTTATCTTAAGATGAATAAATTACCTTTGCCAGCGAAAAAGCCAAGGGATGACGGCTATCAAGCCAGTGATAAAACGCTTCGCGCAGCGAAAAGCAGAGCGGCAGCTAAACCGAATAAAGACTCAAATGATGACACCCAGGTCAATGCCAATATCTGGGGAAAATAAACAAATTCCATAACAAAATAGTCACAGCAAAAAGGCTGAAAGTGAATGCTTTCAGCCTTTTTTTAATCTCTTTCTACTTATCACCGAACTCTAACGGTATAGACTCTTATGCCGCTTTTAACATGTAGTCAGATCCATCTTTTGCGGTAAATATCTGATCTTGCAGTGACCCATCGATCATACGTTTGGCATCGACATTGAGCAGACTTATCCAATACCTGTGACCTTCAATTTGAATGTCTTCAACATTGGCTCTGTCATAAGCACCAACCTCGCCACAACGGTCGAATGTCAACTCCACATGTGTACCCTTATCTCGCAGCAAGATGGCCGAGGGTTCACTCTTATGACCATTTAAGGCGACAAACTGCTTAGGGTCTTTCAAGCCCGTATGAGTACCGTCGGTGAAGAAGATCAGCAACTGCTGGTAGTAAACCACATAACTGCTAACATCCTTATGCGACCCCTTTGCTAATGGAAATGTGCTGTCAAGAAACTGCTTCGCGTTGGCTATTGCTGTTTCACTTTGTGAAGTTTTGACAAGCTCCACATTCACAACTTCAGCATTGATAAGGTCATTAAAGTTCTGCTCACTTTGAATACTATTGCTTGTTGAAATGTCCATAGCCTTATCCTCTTCACTCGGTCTTAAGTTAGATTTTCCATTATTTACAAAAGCATAGAAAAAATATTTCACATTAATTGAATATCAAATTCTTATCCCGACCTCGATATTCAATAGAATTACTTTTCCCTGATTGCTTAATTTGTAGTCTAGCGAATTTTTTACTACAATTTCACAATTAAAATTTTACACTGTGAATTTTACAAAATGCGCAATAATCAAAGCTTGATGAGAAAGTCACATTTTCTGGGAACTAAGATAAGAAACCTAAGAAAGCGTAATCATTTGACTATGGAGGATCTGTCTGCTCGATGTGTTCGAGTCGATGCCGATTCGGCTCCATCGGTCTCCTATCTTTCTATGATTGAAAGAGGAAAGCGGGTACCCAGCGCAGGCATGATGGCCGTCATCGCCGCTGTTTTTCAAAAAGAGGTCGATTGGTTCTTAGACGATGTCCCTGAAGATCAAGCCATTACCCCCGAAAAAGGCAGACGAGGCGGGATAAGTGGTATGGCGTTAGAACCAAGTTTCCTGTTTTCAAAGGATATTTTGCAAATAGCCATTCCAGAGATGTTATCTCAAACCGGCATTACCGGCCGTCAATTTGCCCATCTACTTATCCGAGCCCATCAGGAACATCATCAGAATCACTTTCCGGATCTCGAACGTGCAGCCGAAGAGATAGGCCTGAAGCGCATGCCACTCGCGGTTGAAGATTTGATGGATATAGCGAAAGGTTTGGGGCTCTCGATAAAATGGATCAACGATACCCCTCATGATGTTGTCGATGAAATGGGCGTCACCTCCAGTCAACTTGTCACCTCATTCTTCGAGCCACCATCGACTATCTACGTCAATGAACAACTCAAGACGACACCTATTAGGCTCAAATACGATCTCGCCGTACATATAGGCCACTGCGTGCTGCACAACAAGGACGGGCTAAAGTCTGTGCTAACCACAGGTCGCAGTCAGATCAGTGCAGATGTGGAATCGGGGATTCCCCAATCTTCGACCGTTAATGCACAAGATATTCTCCATGCCTGGCGAGATTTTGAATCAAGCTTTTTTGCCGGCGCCCTGCTCTGCCCTAAGGTGCCATTCAGACAGCTACTCGATCGCCACGGCTATGAGATAGATGTTCATAAACAGCTGGGCATTTCGGCCTCGGTCGCCATGCGCAGAATGACGGTAGTCTCTCCATACCCTCACTGGCACTATTTCGATGCTTACGCCCCGGGTAAACTAAAAGCGGTGTATCGAGGTAATGGTATTCCGCTACCTTGGGGGAACATGAGACAGGTGCAGGACCCTTGTCAGCATTGGGCTGTATTTCGGATGATCAATGAACCAACAACAGGCACATCGGCACAGATCTCGATACTCAATGTCGAAAATGAACCCAGGATCTATTGCTGTGAGTCGATAAAAGTTGAAGATCTTGCCGGAAATAATCATGTACTTTGTGCGGGTATCGATCTCAACCCGGCTATCGAAGCACAAGGTGGCGATGCACTTTCACTGGCATCGGATCTGAAGCAGGCTTGCGTGGCCCAAGGCGGCTCGGCATCGATACCTAAAGTCATCAAAAAAGAACTGATGAGCGTAGCGAAAATTCTCAATATAAACTGGGTAGAACGAGGCATTGAAACTGAGGCCAGAGTGATCTGCTCCAGAGGCGCGGTGTGTCCGCGAGATCCCAGCTGTTACCAATCGGGAAAGAGCCAATGTGAGGGATAAGCTTAAACCTATAAGCCGTTATAGGGAAAGGAGAGCCGGCTTATTCGTGGCTCTCCCCCATCAGTTTTATACCATCTTGCCCTGAACCGGAATTAAGGCACCGGATACGTTTGCCCGTGATGCCTGGCTAAGATCGAGCATCACTCCCGCTAATTGTTCCGGATCAACCCAGCTCGATGGATCTTCATCCGGCATCGCCTCTCTGTTGACCTGAGTGTCTATGATGGTCGGTAATACCGCATTAACCCGTATTCCGAAAGGTACCCCCTCTACCGCAAGACTCTGCACAAACATATTGAGTGCCGCTTTCGATGCCAAGTAAGGTCCCATTCCTGCCGGAGCCGAACGAATCGTGTCTCTTGCGGACACAAACATCAGGGCACCTGCTCCCTGACTCTTCATAGCATCGAAAATTTCACGACCAAGGCTCCAGGCTGTAGTGAAGTTCGAGCTCCACAACCTTGCAACTTCCTCTTCACTGACATCGCTCCAACTACTCCAGGAGTACACTCCTACGGCGTGGTAGTGGGCATCTATGACGCCACCCAAGACTTCGAGTGATTCTGTGATCAGCTCTTTAGCACTCTTTGATGAAGTGAGGTCACCAAAGAGCGCGGTAAATTTACCGGGATACTTAGCCGCTAAATCTTGTGCTCTTGCTTCATCACCCGGCCTGCAAAACCCCACCACAGAGGCTCCGGCCGAGACTAACTCTTGCACTAAGGCTCTGCCGACAACACCACAGCATGCGGCGACCGTGGCAGTCTTAATCCTTTGATTATTCATATCTATCTCCTTTAATCGGAATGAGAGCTAAGCCGTTAATGCAATTTTACCGACCGCTGCGCCGGACTCTAATCTGGCATGGGCATCGGCGACCTGCCAGATGGTGAAATCAGAGTCATCCAGAAGTGGTTTCACAACACCAAGATCGACCAGTTCGGCGACTTTGGTTAAGATCTCACCGTGAGAACTGCGGTTGATCCCCTCAACCATAGGGATAAGCATCAGGACGCTGTGAAAACTCAGGCTTTTTAATGCCACCTGTAAAACGTTCTCAACAGGCAGGGTCGTCGCAACGGCCCCATTGAATCTTGCCGCCTCGAAACTGCGCTGAATATTGTCACCGGCCACCGTATCGAAGATGGCATCGAAGCCTACGCCGTCGGTATATTGCTCCACATACTC
>Ga0209379_10000923_pt1 | contig 20901 bp, 14 predicted proteins | sample tdDd001_FD_187124 | JGI IMG/M metagenome (GOLD analysis project Ga0209379, IMG submission 187124) | Marine sediment microbial communities from the Atlantic coast under amendment with organic carbon and nitrate - tdDd00.1 (SPAdes)... | ecosystem: Environmental > Aquatic > Marine > Coastal >...
CTCCCTTATACCATTCATATGACAGGTCGGCACCTGCGCCAGTTACGATTAAACTAAGCGGCTCATCAACACATGGTGTTGGGGCCAAATCAGAGTTTGAAACTAGAGTAATTGGTTCAAAAATATTTACTTTAGAAACAGTCGTTAAATCTCCACAATAAGCTGTGCTTACCTTAGCGATATAGTTTCCAGAAGATCCAGGGTAAGTTGCCCCCGAAATCGTATAAGTTAGTCCATTTGCCAGAAAACTATTATCTGGATTCAACCAGGAAGCTTGAGTATAATCGGTTCCAACAACAGTCATGCTCAATGGAACATTTCCTTGGCAAGCATCAATATCTGCTATTGGATTAATACTTGGTTTATCATGAACCGTAACAATAAAACTACCTTCTGGATTTTCACAATTTCCCGTCAACTTATACGTGTATGTATAAGAACCGGAAGCAGCTATAATTCCTGTTGCAATTCTTGTTTCGCCCTCATAGGCAGTTAACTCTGTATTGGTATTATCATACCACTTAATAGAAGTTGGAGTTCCGCTTACATCAATTATTAATTCCGTTTGATCTCCTTCACAAATATCCAAAATTGTTGAAGGATCTTTAACTACCGAAATATGGTCGTTAACAACTAATTGACGCTGATATTTCTCAACAGTTCCACACTCCAGGGTAATATCACAATAATAAACACCTGCATTGGCTAATTCAACAGTTGGAATTTCATAAAAACTGTTGGTGCTGATAACTACTCCATCAGGATCGTTAAACCTCCATGCAAATTCGGGTGAACCAACCGTTAGGATATCAAAAATATAATTCGAAGCTCCTTGGCAAACCACTTCAACAGGGGCCGTTAGGGCACTTGTCACACTTTCAACACTCAAGTTAGCTGTAATAATCTTAGTATAACCACACTTATTGGTAACCGTACAAGTATAAATACCTAAATCTCCAGCCTGAACATCTTCAATGTCAATAATATGCTTAGGATTAGGATCTATTATAATAATTGGATCTCCATTAGGATCTGTCCATGCATAGGTCAAATCCGATCCTGATGGAATCGTCTCAATCTGTACTTCAAAACTGACATCTTCACCTAAACAGGTGGTCATATCATCCATTGATGGATCAGAAAAATTTTCTAACAGATTAATGGCAAAAGGTTCATAGAATGTTGTTCCACAATTCCCTTCAGCCGTAATCTCCCACTGCCCCATATTTGTCGTATTTGCTGCAAACACGAATGGGTTAGTCATAGGATTAATTGTCTGTTCCTGACCAACAGTTACATTTTCGGCCTGATAGAAACTTGCTTGTCCATTATCGACAACTGTTATTGTCACTAATTCGCCATCACAGTATGGGCCATCCTTATCTATCGTAATATCTGTCACCTCCATTTTGGGAGTTACAGTTAATAAACTTGTCGAATTCGAACTTCCACAACGATTAGTCACAGTTACTTTGTAATTGCCTGCCATTGCAAGCGTGATATCTGTTAAACTAAGATCAGATTGTGTTTTGTCGCCTATAACTGCAGGCGGTGTTTCCCAAAGATATGTATAGAAATCACCCGAAGTTGCTAATTCGGCAGTATATAAATGAGATACTCCCTCACATAAGGTTACCGGAGTTAATGAAGTAAGTACAACCTGCGGATAGATAGCATCTGCCGCCAAATTTTCTACCAATTCATTTCCAACACAAGTATGTTCATTCGGTTGTGAAATATTATAACGAGCTGAAACAGCAACTTTATAATAAGAATCAGTAATACTTGGCAAGATTGGAAATACCGTTAGATTATTGGTTTCAATTAAAACATTATCACGATACCAGGAATACTCCATTGTTGCTCCCACTGGTACCGTACCAACAGCCGTTAAATTCACTAATTCCTGATCACATAATCCAATTGGAACCTGCAATTCCGTTAAATTTGGCTTTCCAAATATTTCAATTTGAACCTCCTGAGAAATCGGTGCACATGCATTTTCAACATCACAACGAATTGTATAGATGCCAGCTCCATATGCCTTATCTAAATTAAAATCAAAAACTTTTCCTTCAGCTTTCTCAACACCATCAACCGACCATGCAACTCGACTATATTTACCTTCTACATTAACTTCCAGTGCTGCCGACTCTCCTTCACACATGTCTGAGTTTCCTGTAAGCGATGTGATATTAGCCAACTCATCAATCACAACTTCCACTTCCATATGTGCTGGATCGACAGTGGCACCACATTGTTCAAACTCCTCTTTAAAGGTTATTGTACAACGATATGTCCCCTCGTTATCATCTGTAGTATTTGTAAAGCTTAATTCATAGCTATCTAATCCGGTAACATTAGCTTCAGCAATAGGGATGTAATCATTCTCTCCATTTTTCCTTTCCCACATATAATTATACCAACTCGTATCACCATTAGATATATCAATAACGCCTGATTGACCTAAACAAAAATGTTGAGGTTTATCGTATGGCGTAAAACTATAATTAGGAACGACCAAAGCATTGAATTCACCCGTTTCTTCAATTGCTGGTATAAAAGTTATACTATCGATAGCAAATACACCCGTACTACCTCCAGCATTCGCATCAATTAATGAGATAGTAGCTTTCTGATTATCTTTAGATTTCCACAATGCAGTAGCAGATTGCCACTGAGATATATCGTCAATTAGGAAGTTTGATTTCACCTTCTCATCATTTACATAGATATCTAAAAGCTGAGGCATGGCTGCCTGCGCCATTCGACCATGAACTTTAAGAATATAATTGTAATCTCTTTCAATTGGAATATCTAATTTTTGATAAACGGTATCACCAACAGTATTCGGATCTGACTGAGCAAGAAACATCAATCCGCCTCCTTCCATATCATCAAAATCTTCAAAGGCAGCATTCTCACTTTGAGGTGTAAATGTCAATGCAAATTCTCCGGGATCCCTCAAGTTTCCATGAACCCAATCATAATCAGTTTCAAAATTTCCTCGTCCACCACTAAAATCACCATTATAGAGGATATCAAGAGAAGGATCACGAAAATAAGCTTTCAATATATATTTAGTCGGTTCATCAGGAGCCGGAACAACCAATTTTTCATTTTCAAATAACAAACTGGCTTCAGAAACCTCATTTTCATACCATTCATAAAAATCTGGAATTGGTGTAGCATCAAAGCCTACCTCAATATTATCGTCATAACTTTCACAAATAATATCAAGATCTGTCTCAAGACCAACTTCAAGATCAGGAATAATTTTAGGAATCGCTTTTGAAAAACCAGAATAGTAACCTGCAGAGCCAATATACCCAGATTGAACCGTCCAGGCAACATTTAGCGCTCTGGAACTTTGAAAGCGAATATCACCTTTTACATTCATCAACTTATAACTAACCCACTCATCATTACCAGGTATTTCAGCGGCCTCACTAGGCTGCATCACAACCGTGGTCGTCACACCTGAAATTGTATTTTCATATTGAAGCGTAGCTCCTTTTTGAGCTAAAATTGTAATAACCGATGTCACGTATTTCTGCGCCAAATAATCTGCAAATGGAATATCAACCTGATGCATACCAGTTGCTGAAAGCGGTGGAATAAAATTCATCCCCACCGTTGGTCCAATTTGAGATGAACTACCCGACATGGTTTGATACACATAGACATTTTTATCTTTGGTATCGATATACATGGTATAAATACTATTATCGAGAACATATTTGCTCGAAGGAATAGCATAGAACTCCCCGGCACTTAAGGGTGTAGGATTAACAGGTGACGATTCACCATTCACATAAACATCTGTACCATCAACAGTTGCAATTATTATTGGACGTTCAGTTGTGTTATTCCCCTGCCCTTTCATAACCACGTACTTATCACGAATTTCACTATAGGGGACAATTTGATCAACTCCAATATCTTGACCATTATGTGGACCTGATGTCCATGATCCGGTATTGACAACAATATCTTTATCAGAAAGAATATGAGTTCCATTCATTCCATTTCTTTTGCCCGAATCAAATGCGGTTAAATCATGATCAACCCCAATCACATAACTTTCACCTTCATTTAAGCTAATTCTTAACGTATCGGTAGGCAATACCGGTTTAGAATAACCAGGTAAAGTGAAATCACTTAAAATACCGATATTAATATTTGTCAATTTCACAGAGGTCCCATCTTCAGTAGCCATTACAGATAGAAAATGTGAACGCTTTTTTGTAGCATTCATCGCATCCGTATAAATATGTCCTGAACGGAATTCCGTTCCTTTTGCAAATCGCCCTTTCGTTGTTAAGGATGCCCCATGAATACTTGAAACATGGCGAATATTTACATAGATAGGAGCAGCATATGATCTGAATTTCATCCCAGCATCAGGAAGAACCATATTTAACTCATTCGCACCTAATAAACCTCTGGGAAAATCATAAACGAAAGGATAATTTATAATATCAGAATAAAAATTACCCAATGGCGTTTCAAAAACATGCTCGTAAGGATCCGATTTTGATACCTGAACTGTTTTAAATGGTGTTGCAGAACCGCCTAAAAAGATATCCACATCAATCAAGTCTCTACTATCTGTTGTTATAACAACAACATTTCGACCGACATCAGCATCAACTCCTGAACCGGAATACATAGGTGGCACATAGTGGATATAATCCAACTGAGCAAAAAGCTTGGGTGCAAACAAACTAAGTATAAGGGAAATACATAGTTTCATTAGAAACGAAGAACATAATATGTTTCGTTTTTGATTCACAGTATTAGTATCCATATCTAGGTAGAGATGAGGTTAAAACTACTATTATCTATAATAAAATATTGAAACAATAAAAATTGAATCAACTCTATTTATGCTAATATAATATATTCAAAAAAGACATCAACAACCCAATTTCTTACACAAATACCAACTTCACGATGACTAAATAGTCATTTTTATGGACAAACTAATATAATCAAAGATACGCAATTTATAGCTTATATAAACAAAAAAAAAGAGGCACCCACAATTGGATACCTCTTTAATTTTTATTATGATATAACTAAATTAGGATAGCACAGTATTTTCAACCTCTTCAACTGTAATTGGAATTCTCTTACCAATTAATTGACATCCCTCTTCAGTAACTAAAAGGTCATCTTCAAGTCGAATACCTCCAAAATCACGATACTCATTTACTTTATCGTAATTGATATAATCTAAATATTGCTTTTCGTTTTGAAATTTGTCGATCAATGCCGGAATGAAATAGATACCTGGCTCATTCGTAATTACAAATCCAGGCTTTAACTCTTTTCCAAGACGTAAATAAGCCGTTCCAAATTGACTTGCTCTCTGAATCTTATCATCATATCCCACATAATCTTCACCTAGATCTTCCATATCGTGAACATCTAAGCCCATCATATGCCCTAAACCATGAGGCATGAATAAAGTATGAGCTCCTGCTGCAACAGCCGCATCAGCATCACCTTTCATCAAACCTAAATCAATAAGTCCAGAAGCAATAACTTTACATACTTCAAGGTGAATTGAACGGTAATCAACACCTGGACGAATCAACTCTGTACCCTTATCGATGGCAGCCAAAACAATCTCATAAATTTCTCTCTGCTTTTGAGTAAACTTGCCCCCTACAGGAATAGTACGAGTATTATCAGAAGCATAATGCGTATCTGTCTCAGCACCACAATCGACTAACAACAAATCACCTTTTTTAAGTAAATTCCCATGTTCGTGATTATGAAGTGTCTCTCCGCGCTTTGAAACAATAGCTGGGAAAGAAAGCATTCCACCTGCACGCAGACTAATAGCTTCAACCTCACCTGCAACTTCTCTTTCATAAACACCATCCTGTGCCATTTTCATAGCCGCAACATGCATTTTATAACCTGTATCAGCAGCTCTTTCAAGCTCCACAATCTCACAAGGCTCCTTAATTTCACGAAGAGCTACAATTGCTCGAATCAGTTCTTCAGAAATATTTGCTTTAATATCAGCTGGCTTAACTCCAACTAGCTCTTCTAACAAAATTTTATTTTCAGCTCGGTAAACAGGTAAAAAATGGATTTTACGACCAGCTTCCATCGCATCAGCAATAAACTTATTCAAATCGTTAAATGGAGCAGTTACTTCAATACCGACCTTAGCAGATTGATCTTTTACTGAAGGCTGTGGTCCCATCCAGATGATATCATCAATATCAACATCGTTACCAAAAATATAGTCTTTGTTATTATCGATATCGCAAACACCAGCAAAACCCGGGTGATCTAAACCGAAAAAATAAAGAAAATTACTATCCTGACGATAGTGATAAATATTGTGAGGGCAATTCATTGGTGCATCCGGGTTACCAAGGAATAATGCAATCCCATCTTTCATGGATTGACGCAATTTTTCGCGTCTGTTAATATAAACGTCTTTTGAAAACATGATATGTTGTTTAAAGGTGTAATAAATTAAAAAGAGGTCAACTTACAGTCTGATCGATCCAATAATCACCAATAAAACCAACAAGTTTGACCAAAACAGACGAAAGATAAAAATTAACTTGGAATATTCCTTATTAAAAAAGCTTAATAGAATGCACAAAAAAAAGGCCTTCTCTTAAAGAAAGCCTTTTGAATATATTTTCATCAATCGCGAACTTACTTGACAACAATGTCTCTATCTATTATTTGATCTAAAGAAATAAATGTCTCTGTTTTAGAAACACCCGGCACATTCTGAAGTGTATTAATAAGAACATCCATAAGATGCTGATTATCCCGACAAAGCATTTTCACCAAAAATGTAAAATTTCCAGTCGTAAAATGACACTCAATAATTTCAGGAATAGCTTCTATTCGACCCACAACTTGCTTATACTGATGCGCATGATCAAGAAAAATACCAACATATGCGCACACTTCGTAGCCCAACGCTCTTGGCTTTACTATAAATCTTGATCCATCTATAACACCTGCATCTTCAAGTTTTTTTACCCTTTGATGAATTGCAGCACCAGAAATACCACACTCTCTAGCAATTTCCAGGAAAGGAATACGTGCATTTTTTATTAGATAAGACAATATCTTCTGATCAACATCATCAATTTGAAACTTCATTATATTAAAATTTTATAGCCTTAGTTGAAGCATTCAACCTGAGCTCCTAATTACAATTTATTACTTTAATGACAAATTTAGTAATAATTCATAAGCGGCACGCTTTCCAAATTCCCTTTTATCAAATTTAGAACGAATACATGGAAGCTTTCTGACTAGTTAACTGTTTATTAAAAATTCTTGGTAGAATTCAAGGTTTTAAACCCAATCAGGCGATCGTAGTTTTTCTCTATGTCGTGGTAATAGACATAGATGGTGTAGTTATTTTCCGTTTGCCAATGGCTACCTTCTATATAAGTAATATTAGGCGCGTCTTTATCATTCTCTAACAAGCCATACACATAATTGTAATACCCTTGTTTTAAATAAATGCTTTTCTGGTAAACTCCAAGATTGTAATCGTAAATCATTCGATTATTCTCATTGCATTCCCAATTATTAAAAGCACCATAAACATACATTTGCCCATGCTTCAGTTCATTTTCAAAGGGAAGAGTAAAAACAACTTGAGCATAATCTGCTTCAGTTGTTGGTTCTTTTCTCTCATCAACTGAAACTACCGATATACCATTATTATCCCTCCTATATATATAAGGATCAAATTGACGAACTTTTCCCGGACTTAAAGTAACGACAGTCTCTTCTTCAACATTTTCAATGGAATGAATATAGATGGACTGATAACGAAAACTCTTCAGGTCAAAATAATGAAACTCATTATTACCAGAAAAGACATATTCCTGATTATTATCAAACACCAATTCATCTTTACGCACAAACACAGGTTTCACTTTCTTCTGACTACCGTCGGACCTATCGTTTTGACGAAGGATAACAGTCAAGTCAGAATGCGGATTATCAATCAAAAAATTAGGATGAAAAATACTAAACATGACTTCCTGATGGGTTTTTCTTCTTGCCATATCAATAGGATGCTTCACTTTTCCTTTTAATTCAACTTTGGAATCCAAAACCATAAACCGTTGACGAAGCACAACATTCTCGAGATCGAAATCCTGATAAACTTCGAGAATATAATTTCCTGAAAGTTTCAACTTCACATCTTCATTTGGAAGTAAAAGTGAATAATGTACATAATCAACATTTGTATTAAATGAGAATTCATAATCTTGTATCTGATTTTCAGAAAAACCATCCAAAAAATCGAATTCACTTAATTCAGATGATTTCCAATTGGCATCACAATGGATAAATCGATACGAATAATCCTGAATATCTTTTCCCATTTCATCAAATGAGAATAAAAGTTGATTTTGACTATTCAATTCAACAATGGGAGGCGACATCTCCCATCCAAGTGGAAAACACTGAACAGTATGAATGCTAACTTTTTCAATTTTGTTCGTATAAACATCCTCGTGTTCTGAAGCGAAAGTGCCTGGACAATAAGAGATACAGAGGTATGAAATAAAAAAAACTCTAAATAGGAACTTATACATTTGGATATCTATATATGATGTTTATAAATTATAAGAATTACTACAAATATATAAAATTGCTTTATATCTTTGTTTTCGATTTTCCAAGACATTCTATCTGGTTTCTATAAGTTCTAAAACAGCATTTAGATACCATTTTCATATGAGATAGGATCTTGGATTTAGTTAATTTTGAAACAAATTAATCATATCAAATAGTTTAACATGTCTGAAGTTAAAAAGATCAAAAAAGGCTTAGATATTAAGCTGATAGGAAAGGCTGACAAAGTACTTGAAAAGGCTGATCGTTCTGAGACATTTGCAATTAAACCTACCGATTTCCCTGGACTTACACCAAAATTAAAAGTAAAGGTTGATGCTGAAGTAAAAGCAGGTTCTGCTTTATTCTTCGACAAGTATCGCCCTGAAGTTAATTTTACATCTCCAGTTAGTGGTAAGGTTGTTGCCGTGAATCGTGGCGAAAGAAGAAAAATTCTTGAAGTCGTTATTCAGGCTGACAATGAATTGCAATACGAGGAATTCAAAAAAGCTAATCCTGCTGACTTATCTCGCGATGAAGTTAAAGAGGAATTATTAAAATCAGGTTTATGGGCTTTCCTTCGTCAGCGTCCTTACGACGTTATCGCAAATCCTGCTGAAGCGCCAAAAGCAATCTACATTTCTGCTTTCGATTCTGCGCCTCTTGCTGCCGATTTCGATTATTTAGTTGAAGGTGAAGCTGAGGCTTTCCAAATGGGTCTTGATGCTTTAACAAAGCTTACCGATGGGAAAGTTCACTTAAACATCGATGCACAGAAAACACAATCAAAGGTTTTCACTGAAGCAAAAAATGTTGTGATCAACAAATTTGCTGGTGTTCATCCTGCTGGTAATGTTGGTGTTCAAATTCACAAACTTGATCCTATCAATAAAGGTGATGTTGTTTGGGTAATTCGTCCACAAGAAATTCTTTTCGTTGGTAGATTATTCCAAAAAGGTATTTACGACGTAAGCCGTAAAATTGCACTGACTGGTTCTGAGGTTAAGAATCCTTCATACTACAATACTATCTTAGGAGCATCGGTTCGTAACATTCTAAAAGCACAGCTTAAAGATGACGATAAGATTCGTGTTATATCGGGTAACGTTCTTACAGGAACTCAAATCCCTGAAGACGGATTTTTAGGTTATTACGATTCTCAAATCACAGTTATTCCTGAAGGTGACGAGTATGAATTCTTAGGTTGGGCACTTCCTGGCTTGAAGAAATTCTCTATGTCTAAAACATTCTTTTCTTGGTTAACTCCTAAGAAAGAGTACCGTTTAGATGCCAATCTTCATGGAGAGCACCGTGCTTTCGTAATGACTGGAGAATACGATAAAGTATTACCAATGGACGTACTTCCGTTACAACTAATTAAATCTATTATGGTTGAAGATATCGATCAGATGGAACAATTAGGTATTTACGAAGTAGCTCCTGAGGATCTTGCTTTGTGCGAATTTGTTTGTACTTCTAAAATTAACGTACAAGACTTAGTTCGTCAGGGTATTGATCTGATGATTAAAGAAATGAGCTAAGAATAAAACGGAAAACTATTTATAATGAAAGCACTAAGAAAATTTCTTGATAAAAAGAAACCCTTATTTCAAAAGGGTGGGAAGTTTGCAAAGTTGCAGTCCTCATTTGAGGCTTTTGAGACTTTCCTATACGTCCCTAATATAACATCACACAGTGGTACCCACATTAAAGATGCTATCGATTTGAAGCGTACCATGTCGGTTGTTGTATTGGCTTTGATTCCAGCTTTATTGTTTGGAATTTATAACACAGGTTACCAGCATTTCCTTTCACTTGGCGAAACAGCTGAGTTCATGGATATTTGCATTTACGGTTTAATCGAAATCCTACCTATTATCGTTGTTTCATACGTCGTTGGTTTGGGTATTGAATTTGCTTTTGCACAAATGCGTGGTCACCAGGTAAACGAAGGCTTCCTTGTTTCAGGTATGCTTATTCCTCTTATTATGCCAGTTGGAGCACCTCTATGGATGGTTGCTGTATCTACTGCTTTTGCTGTAGTTATTGGTAAAGAGGTATTTGGTGGAACCGGAATGAACATTTGGAACCCAGCTCTTATAGCTCGTGCCTTTTTCTTCTTCGCATACCCATCAAAAATGTCGGGTGATATTGTTTGGATTGCCGATAAAGCGGATAGCTTCTCTGGAGCTACACCTCTAGCACACGCTGCTTCACTTGTTGATGCAACTGGCGAGGCTGCAACTTCAATCTACACGCAACACCTTTCTGATGTATGGAACCAATTTGTTGGTTTAATCCCAGGATCTATTGGAGAAACTTCAACCATTGCCATTCTAATTGGAGCTGTTATTCTAATTGCTTCAGGAATTGGTAGCTGGAAGATTATGGCTTCTGTATTTGTTGGAGGTTACACAATGGGTGCTATTTTCAACCTTATAGGCGGTAATGCTTATATGGAATTGATTCCAGCATGGCAACACCTTATTATGGGTGGTTTTGCTTTTGGTGCTGTATTTATGGCAACTGATCCTGTATCTGCAGCTCAAACCGCTCGCGGAAAAATCATTTACGGTTTCCTTATTGGTTTCCTAGCTGTATTGATTCGTGTAATGAATGCAGGTTTCCCAGAGGCTATGATGTTAGCGATTCTATTGATGAATACTTTTGCTCCACTTATCGATCATTATGTGATTCAAGGTAACATCAAGAGAAGATTGAAACGTGTTAAGGTAAATGCTTAATCTAAAAAACGTTTAGAAAATGAATACTCAAAGCAATACATATACATTTCTTTATGCTGCCATTATGGTAGTTGTAGTTGCCGCTGTACTTTCTTTCACATCATTGTCATTGAAAGAGCGTCAAAACATGAATAAAGAAGTTGAGAAAAAGCAAAACATTCTAAAAGCTGTGAATGTTGCTTCTACTCCTGCAAATGCGGTTGAGCTTTACGATAAATACATCGTAAAAGCAATTATCGTAGACTCAGAAGGCGAAGTGAAATCAAACGATAAAGTCGAAACTTTTAAAGTAGATTTGAAAAGAGAAAATAAGAAAGATCTTTCTGAAAGAGCTCTTCCTGTTTTTGTTTTCAATAAAGAAGGTATTGGCGAAAAACTAATTATTCCTGTTCGTGGAAAAGGAATGTGGGGTCCTATTTGGGGATTTATCTCAATGGAATCTGACCGTAAAACTATTTATGGTGCAACATTCGACCACCAAGGTGAAACACCAGGTTTAGGTGCTGAAATTTCAAATACAGAATTCCTTGCTCCTTTCACTGGAAAACAGATTTTTAATCAGGCTGGCCTATTTACTTCACTAAAATTAGTAAAGGGAACAGCTTCGACTAATCCACACGCATTTGATGCGGTATCAGGTGGTACTGTTACTTCAAAAGGTTTAGAAGATATGCTTCTAAAAAGCCTTGGCAGTTATGAAAAGTTTTTAAAATCTTCAAAATAAGCAAAAGATGAGCGATAAAGAACCATTATTCTCAGCTAAGAATCGAAAATTGCTTACCAATCCGTTGGGAAGCGAGAATCCGATCACCATTCAGGTACTGGGTATCTGTTCGGCCTTAGCAGTAACTGCAAAATTGGAGCCAGCTGTTGTCTTAACAATTTCTGTTATGGCCGTTTTGGCACTTGCTAATGTTATAGTTTCATTACTTAGAAATACCATCCCTTCACGAATTCGTATCATTGTTCAACTTGTAATTGTTGCAGCATTGGTAATTCTTGTAGATCAAATCCTTAAAGCATTTGCTTACGAAGTAAGTAAACAACTTTCAGTATTTGTAGGTCTTATTATCACCAACTGTATTATCATGGGACGTCTTGAAGCGTTTGCTCTTGGTAACAAACCTTGGCCAGCTTTTCTTGATGGTATTGGTAATGCGGCTGGATACGGTGTTATTCTTGTAATCGTAGCTTTCTTCCGTGAATTGTTAGGATCAGGAACCCTTTACGGTTTCAAAGTGATTCCTCAAGCATTCTACGATATGGGATACCAAAACAACGGTTTAATGATCCTTCCTCCAATGGCATTGGTTGTTGTGGGTATCATTATCTGGGTACAGAGATCTCGTAACAAATCTCTTATTGAGAACTAATTTTAAAGATAAATCGAAACATGGAAAATCTGATTAATATATTTATCAAGTCGATTTTTATCGACAACATGGTATTCGCATTCTTCTTTGGAATGTGTTCATACCTTGCAGTTTCAAAAACTGTAAAAACTTCTATGGGACTAGGTTTAGCTGTAATTTTCGTATTAGGAATTACAGTTCCTATGAACTATTTGCTAAACAAATATATTTTGGCTGAAGGTGCACTTGTGTGGATCGATCAATCAATGGCTGATGTTGATTTAAGTTTCTTAAGTTTCATCATGTTTATTGCTGTAATCGCATCAATGGTACAATTGGTTGAAATGATTGTTGAGAAATTTGCTCCGGCACTTTACTCATCTCTAGGTATTTTCTTACCACTTATTGCTGTAAACTGTGCAATTTTGGGTGGATCTCTTTTCATGCAAGAGAGAGACTATTCAACTTTAGCTGAAGCAACTTCATTTGGTCTTGGATCAGGTATTGGTTGGTTACTCGCAATTGTTGGTATTGCAGCTATTCGCGAAAAAATCCGTTACTCAAATATTCCTGCTCCTCTTAGAGGTCTTGGAATTACATTTATTGTAACAGGATTAATGGGAATTGCTTTTATGAGCTTTATGGGTATTAAACTCTAAGTTCAAGTTAATTAATAATTATAAATGATGAATTAAGAATACAAGAGTCATAGGAATGTTCACATTCAAAAATTTATAACTCCTAATTCATAATTCTAAATTAGCATAGAGATGATATTATTAACAACACAGGGAACTGTTATTTCCATAAGTATAGCTGTCTTTTTACTTGTGACCCTGATTCTAGTTTCTATACTTTTATTTGCGAAGAAGAAACTAACTCCATCAGGAGAAGTAACGATTGATATTAACGATGGCGATCAACAATTGGTTGTAGAGCCAGGGAGTACCCTTTTAGGCACTTTGGGTGCTGCAAAAATCTTCTTACCATCAGCTTGTGGTGGTGGTGGAACATGTGCAATGTGTAAATGTCAGGTTCTTGACGGTGCAGGTAGCATTCTTCCAACTGAAGTTGATTACTTTACTCGTAAAGAAGCGCAGAACAATTGGCGTTTAGCTTGTCAGGTAAAAGTAAAAGAAGACATGAGCATGTCGATACCTCAAGAAATCTTAGGTATTCAGAAATGGGATTGTGAAGTGGTTTCAAACGGTAACGTTGCAACCTTTATTAAAGAATTCGTTGTAAAACTACCTGAAGGTGAAATTCTTGATTTCAAATCAGGTGGATACATTCAAATTGATGTTCCTAAAATCGATGTTGATTTTAAGGATATGGATATTGAAGAGCAGTATCGTGGCGAATGGGAACAGTTTAAGATGTTTGATCTTAAGATGAAAAACCCTGAGCCAACTTACCGTGCTTATTCAATGGCTAACCACCCAGCAGAAGGAAACATTGTAATGCTTAATATTCGTATTGCAACTCCTCCATTCGATCGCGTAAACGGTGGCTGGATGAATGTAAACCCAGGTATCTGTTCATCATTTATCTTCTCGCGTAAGCCAGGTGATATGGTAACTGTTTCAGGTCCTTATGGAGAGTTCTTCATTAAGGAGACCAACAACGAGATGATGTTTATTGGTGGTGGTGCTGGTATGGCTCCAATGCGTTCTCATATCTTCCACTTGTTCCACACTGTGAAAACAGGTCGTAAGGCTACTTTCTGGTATGGTGCTCGTTCACTAAAAGAAGTATTCTACGCTGATCAGTTTGATGCAATTGCAGCAGATTTCCCTAATTTCGAGTGGCACTTAGCTCTTTCTGAGCCTCAGCCAGAAGATAATTGGGAAGGACCTACTGGATTTATCCATCAAGTGATTTACGATAACTACCTGACTCATCATGATGAGCCAGAAGATATCGAATATTACCTTTGTGGACCTCCAATGATGAATTCAGCTGTTGAAAATATGCTGTATGATTTAGGTGTACCAGACGAAATGGTTGAGTTTGACGATTTCGGTTGATAAATATTTCAAGCCTCGGATTTTCCGAGGCTTTTTTTATGCCTTGTCGCAGTCATTATTTTTTAACTTTACAGTCTATTATTAAAATATATTTTGAACATCAATCGTCATGATTAAAAGAATTCAACTACTTGTTTTAGCCTCGCTCCTATTATTTGCCTGTCAACCTGCAAAAAAAGACTATCAATTTAACGAAGGATATATCTGGGGAACGATCTATCATATCGTTTATGACAATCCAAATGGAAGTGATTTGCATGAAGAAATTAAAGTTAAAATGAATGAATTCGATCATTCACTTTCGACTTATAAACCCAACTCAATTATTTCACGTGTCAACAACAATGATTCTACTGTTGTTCTAGATCATTATTTTGAAACCGTATTCAATCGAAGTCTTGAAATTTCGGAAATAACAAATGGAGCTTTTGATATGACTATTGCTCCTCTGGCTAACGCCTGGGGTTTTGGATTTAAAAATAAATTGGAACCAGAGGATATTCCTGTTGATAGCCTTTTAAATATTGTAGGTTATAAGAAAGTGAAATTATTTGATAATAAGGTCGTTAAAGATGATCCAAGAATCATGTTTGATCCTAGCGCCATTGCGAAAGGTTATGGTGTAGATGTGGTAGCTGATTTTCTTGAGAGTAAAGGTATCTCGAACTACATGGTAGAAATTGGTGGAGAAATCAGGGTAAAAGGCCTAAGTAATAAAAATCGCTCTTGGCGAGTTGGAATTGATCGACCTATTGACGATCCAGAAGTTAAAAACAGAGAGATTCAAGATATATTAAGCCTTCCCAATGGAGCAATGGCAACATCGGGTAATTACCGTCAATTCTATATTAAAAATGGCAAGAAGTACGCTCACACGATAGATCCTAAACTAGGTTATCCTGTACAACACAGTTTACTTTCAGCATCCGTAATTGCACCAGATTGTATGACTGCTGATGCCTATGCAACCGCATTTATGGTATTAGGATTTGAAAAGAGTAAAACGATTGTAGAGAGCGACCCTAATCTTGAGGCCTACTTTATTTACACAAACCAAGATGGGAAATACGAAACCTATTCATCAGATAAGATCAAACAGATGATTTTAAAATAGGAAAAAAGAACAAATAAAAATGCCCACTTAATATCAAGTGGGCATTTTCATATGATATCGAAATCTCATCCGACAATACTTGTCATAAAATCAGATAACATTTACGAGAATTTATTTGAAAATTATAAATCGAAATCTACAATTTACTAAGTTCTTTCTCTAATATTGTCTCTTTACTATACTGTCCTTTCTTAAAAGCTTTAGCTTGTTCAAGCTTATCCTGAGAAGTCGCACAAGTCACTCCTTCCTTCTTTAGAAAATCCGTTTTCCCAATATGAGTTTCGGGGAACTGTCCGTTTTTCTTGATAAGAATCGTAATTGCAAAACCAATGAACCCTAATGCTAAAAGAACAACACTAACTAAAATAAGCTTTAAAACCATTTCTCTAGATATTTATATTTGTCACAAAAATACCATTTCCCTAACACATTTCAAATCATTTAAGACAATGGGGTCCTAAATAGTCTCCTATTTCTTTCTTATTTAGAATAAATCTCCCTAAATTTGTATGGCTTAACAAAATGGATGATAAAGCACTAGTAAAAGCGCAAACGTTTACATCCACCACTATTAATAATTAGTAATTGTGAGTATGTCAGAAATATTTAAAGAGAATACAAAAAAAGAAATGTCTTTTGAGGATTTCAAGAATGAAGTGCTGGAAGATTTTCGTATAGCAAATATAAGTCGCCAACTAAGTTTATTGGGACGAAAAGAAGTACTAACTGGGAAAGCAAAATTTGGAATATTCGGAGACGGTAAGGAACTTGCACAAATTGCCATGGCCAAAAGTTTCAAAAATGGTGATTGGAGATCAGGATATTACCGTGACCAAACCTTTATGCTTGCTTCAGGGATGCTTACTCCTGAAGAATTTTTTGCTCAACTATATGGTGAAACTCAACTCGACAAAAATCCAGGGAATGGTGGTCGTTTAATGAATAACCATTACGCATCAAGAAGCTTAAATGAAGATGGTTCATGGAAAAATCTAACTGAGCAGAAAAATTCTTCTGCGGACATTTCACCTACAGCTGGACAAATGCCTCGCCTTCTAGGATTAGCTTATGCTTCAAAAGTATTCAGACAAAATAAAGAGCTACATAACTTTGCAAATTTTTCAGAAAAAGGTAATGAAGTTGCCTTTGGTACAATTGGTGACTCAAGCACATCCGAAGGTCATTTCTGGGAAACTATAAATGCTGCAGGGGTACTAAAAGTTCCTATGGCAATGAGTGTTTGGGATGATGGCTGGGGAATTTCAGTACCTAACAAGTACCAGACAACAAAATCAAATATTTCTGAAGTTCTGAAAGGCTTCGAAATTGATGAGAATGGTGATGGTTATCACATATACAAAGCTAAAGGATGGGATTACCCTGAGCTTTGTAAAATGTATACCGAAGGTGTTGCAAAATGTAGAGAAAATCATATCCCTACTTTATTTCATGTCGTTGAAATGACTCAACCACAAGGTCACTCAACTTCAGGATCACACGAGCGTTATAAGACCGAGGAACGCCTTAAATGGGAACTTGAATATGATCCTATTAAAAAGATGCGCGAGTGGGTACTCGATATGGAGCTTGCCACAGAAGATCAATTATCAAGCATTGAGGAAGAAAGTGTCAACATCGTAAAAGAAGCTAAAAAACAAGCCTGGAAAAACTTTATCACCCCTATTAAAAAAGAGCGTGATGAACTCGTTGATCTTGTAAAAGCATCTGCATGTAACTGTAAAAAAACGGAGCGTATTGATGCTATAGTTGATGATTTAAAAAAGATCATTCATCCCATTAGAAAAGATAACGTAAGTTCTGCAAAAAAGATTTTACGTCATATCTGTAGTACATGTGCCACATTTAAACCTCTAAAATCACAGCTGCAACAATGGCTGAAAGATACAATAGAAGAAAATCATGAGCGATATAGCTCACATTTATATAGTGAAACGGACATGCAGATATCTAAAATTCCTGCCGTTAAACCTATATATAGTGATACATCAAAAATGGTAACCGGACGAGAAATTCTTCGTGATAATTTTGATCAACTTTTCAGTAAATATCCCTTACTATTAACTTTTGGTGAAGACACTGGTTTTATTGGTGGTGTCAACCAGAGTATGGAAGGCATGCAAGAAAAGTATGGTGAATTAAGAGTATCTGATACAGGTATTCGTGAAGCTACAATTCTTGGACAAGGGATTGGTCTTGCCATGCGAGGTTTAAGACCCATTGCAGAAATTCAATATTTTGACTATTTACTGTACGCTCTTCAAACCATGAGTGATGATTTGGCCACCCTACAGTACAGAACGAAAGGTGGACAAAAAGCACCGGTTATTATTCGTACCAGAGGACACCGATTAGAAGGAATTTGGCATTCTGGTTCTCCACTAAGTATGGTCATCAATTCAATTCGAGGTATTCATGTTTGCGTTCCACGCAATATGACTAAGGCTGCAGGCCTATATAACACCCTTATGGAGGCCGATGAACCAGCTTTGGTAATTGAGCCTTTAAATGGATACAGACTTAAGGAAAAGATGCCTGATAACCTTGCAGAGTTCAAAACCCCACTTGGAATACCTGAGATTCTGGAAGAAGGTACGGATATCACCCTGGTTACTTACGGTTCTTGTGTCAAAATTGCCGAGGACGCAGTAAAACAACTTCAGGAATTTGGAATTTCAGTTGAACTTATTGATGTGCAAACCCTTTTACCATTCGATGTAAATCACATGATCGTAGAATCTGTGAAAAAGACCAATCGTGTGATATTCTTTGATGAAGATGTTCCTGGAGGTGCAACAGCATTCATGATGCAAAAAGTTCTTGAAGAACAAAAGGCGTACTTCCATTTGGATGCTGAACCACGCACAATAACAGCTAAAGATCATCGTCCTGCCTATGGTACGGATGGGGATTATTTTTCCAATCCAAATGCAGAAGATGTCTTCGAAATTATTTACGATATTATGAGGGAAAGTGAGCCTGATAAACGACCTCCTATCTACAAAAACTAATACGTTTAAAAATCGATATATGAAGGAGTTTGATTATAAGGATCAAGCTCCTTTTTTTATTTATCTGTTCCTTATCTTTTCTTTTTACGCTACAAAATCTAAAAGGAGCTCTTAACAAAAAGATATTTTCACTAATTTTAGCCAATAGTACTAAAGAACGAAACCACAAAATGGATAAATCGAAAATTAAATCTCTTCTAATTAAGACTATCAGTAATAAATTTGCTATTAGCTTACTGGTCTTCTTCTTTTGGTTGTTTTTCTTCGATCAACATTCCATATGGGAACGTAAAAAATATAAGAGTAAAATAGAAGCTCTAAGTCAAGAAAAAGAATACTACCTAACGAAGATAAAAAAGGAAAAAAACAGAATACATGAGCTAAAAACAAATCGAGAAAATTTAGAAAAGTTCGCTCGAGAACAATATCTCATGAAAAAGAAAAACGAAGATATTTTTATAATAATTGAAAAGGAATAGTGAAAACTATTCCTTTTTTTTGTACTTTACAGTATATACAACAACTCACGTTTCCATTTGAAACGAAATAAACACCATATCGTATAATAAGTAGGTACTTATTATAAACTGCTCCTACCTTAACCTCTGAATTGCGATTTATTGAGATTATTCTATAAACTTAAAAGATCCTAGCCATGTTACCCAAAAAACGACAGAATGCAGATCTGGAAAAGAAAAAGAGTTTATTCTTTGAAATTGGACTAGCCATAGCTCTTTTATTGGTATTAATTGCTTTTAAGTGGCGTGTTCAGGTTAAAGAGGCTGAGGTTATCATCAATCCTCAGGAACTTGCTGATTTAGAAGAAATTGTTCCTATTACCAGACAAGAACCCGAAAAACAAAAAGCAAAACCTCCTGTTAAAATCAGATTACAGGATGTAATTACCATCGTTGAAAATGATTCTAAAGAAGATATGAATTTAGAAATTGTAGACGATGAAATTGATCAAAACACTGAAATTGAGATTAATCCTCCTAAGGAAGTCTCTTATGATACAGAGGTTGTTGATGAAACTGAAATTTTTGTCGTCGTTGAAGAAATGCCAATTTTCAGACCTGATATTTGCAAGACGATGGCAGAAGGCAATGTCGAACTTAATAAGCATATTCATAAAAGCATTAAATATCCAGTTCTTGCTCAGGAAAATGGCATCTCAGGCCGTGTTTTTGTAAGATTTGTGGTTGGCAGGGATGGTCGGGTAAAGAATGTAGAAATTCTTCGGGGAATTGACCCATCTCTTGATCAGGAAGCCATAAGAGTAATTAAAGGCTTACCCGCTTTTGCCCCAGGCAAACAAAGAGGAGTTCCGGTTCAAGTCACCTACTCAACGGCTATTAATTTTATTCTTCAATAAATTGTAAAAACAAAAGCATGGATATTAATCCATGCTTTTGTCTATTCTAATGGGTTCTTTCGTAGTCTCTGTATATTTCAAGTAATTCTTTTGCTGAATAAATGCCTTTGGTGCCAATTCCTAAATCCTTTAGCAATAATTTAGCACTCACAATAACACTTTCTTCTTCCATAAACTGTTCATGTACATTATTCAGATATTTTAAAACTTTGAATGCATTAAAAGCTCCAAAAAATTTCTTTCTAAAGGTATCAATGGAAGCACAGTTACGATTGACTTCATCGAGAGCTTTGAAGAAATTATCCTCCTTTAGATAACTCCTTACCGGCCCAGGTAATTCAACAATCAGTTTATTAATAAATGTGTCATAATCAACCCCGAAAAAATCATCAACTCTGTCAAAGAAAACTTTCAAATCTTTAAAGGCTGCATAATTGTAATTTTTATAATTGCTAATTCCTTCATTTACAAAAGTAGATATAGCTTTGCCTGTACCAAATGGAACGCGATCTGATGTACGAGGTGAAGGAATAACACGGGTATGTTTAATCTCATAAAACTTACCTAAAGCAATAATTTTTTGAAGAAAGTAAAAATCTTCTCCAGCCTGACGTCGATTCATCCCTCCTTGT
>Ga0209379_10000924_pt1 | contig 20897 bp, 35 predicted proteins | sample tdDd001_FD_187124 | JGI IMG/M metagenome (GOLD analysis project Ga0209379, IMG submission 187124) | Marine sediment microbial communities from the Atlantic coast under amendment with organic carbon and nitrate - tdDd00.1 (SPAdes)... | ecosystem: Environmental > Aquatic > Marine > Coastal >...
CGAACCCGCACGAGGCCCCCTCCCGGAAGTACCTAAGCATTAGATAGTTTCCTTCCGCCCTTGGACCAGGAACGCTTGGTCTTCGAGTCCTGAGAAGTCGCCATCTAGTACAACCTCAAGGCGTTGGTTATCTGATCCATCCAGTCTGATATCTGATCCTGCTTTCTGGAATGTCCATCTTGCCCCTAGGCTCTCATCGCCTGATCCGTAGGATGACACATCAGTATCGTAGCATTGTCGTTTCCAGTGCGGGTTGATCTGAATAAGCTGGCCCGCTGTCAGATCGCTGATTGTGCCGCTGTCGTTCTGCACTCTAACCTGTATCCCATCGCTACCGGTAATCGAGATGCTATTGCCATACGCCCCTGAATCAAAGGATAGGTTATCCTCATAAAATACCAGCATTCTACGAATATAATATATATCAGTAGAAGCAGGCTGAATATAGAATATCTCTTGAGCTGATGAATAGTCCCCAGTTGCCTCCATCTCACCAGTACCGTCGCCATTGGTAGACAGGTATTGATCGATTCGAGACAGGGCCACACCGACACCGAATACACCGACAGCATTTGCGCTTGCTGGTTTGCGTATGCGGAACGTGCCTGGTCCTTGCAGTGTCCGCACCCGATCGAACTGGTGTACGAATACATCACCCCCTGTGCGGATGTATCCATGCGTGGCGCCTGCGTTGAGTTCACAGACAATGCCCTCGCCCGACCTGATGTTACCGGAGACGCCAATGGTGCCTATTTGCCCGTCACCCAGGGTGAAGTCCGCTGAGCTTGCTGCGCCCGTTTGTTGTGCTATCAATGTTGTCATGGGATAAGACCGTTGACCACTTTAACTACGCCGAACCATGTGTTTTTATCGCCGCTCTCGGTGACTTCTATTTCTATTTTCGACAGTCCTGCTGATAGTCCTGCCAGGCTGGTCGTATCAAACTCAAGCATTACCACACCATTCGTCCAGTCGTTGCCGGGATCAGCCTCCGTGATCGTTACAACCGTAGACTCAAGGGCTGAATGATCGGTGGCTATGATCGCGGATTTAACTGTAGCGCCACTGTCTATTGAATAGGCAGCAGTGCCCGCTTTCAGTGTAACGAGCTGTGACCATCCGTCACCGATAACAATAGTCGGCGTTGCCATTATTACGTTGGATCATTAAACAATATATCCCATGCAGGGACCGTGACTTCATCGTCAATCAATACTGCTTTACTTGTACAGGTCGTCGCGTAATAGTCCGTCCCGTCATTAATGGCGACGTGCGTTGCCGTACCGTCAGCATCAACCACTAGATCCGCCTGCAGGGCAACCGTGATCCTTCTGCCGCCTGACCCGCCATCAGCTATTGGCAAGTCGCCGGCAGTCAGAGCATGTGGTGGAATCAGCGACAGCGAATCGCATTCCGCAACGGTTGTCGGTTCTGCCGAGCAGATATTGATCGCTGTAGCTCCATTGATAGCATCCAGGCCGCCATCGAGAAATCCATCTGTTACTTTCTTAACCATTGTTAGAATCCTCCATCTTTATCTTTCCGCCCTCAACAGAGAGGACCGGGCGCCGGTTTGACTTTCGTTCACCGGTCTTAATCTTGCCTTCGGGATCCTGCGCCCATCCCATTGTACAAAAGTATACACCCACATCCTCCGGCACTTCGCGTAGCTCATCTTTGTAATATGCGTCGCGACCGTGCAGTATCTTTTCGCTCAGGATCTTTACCTTCATATCAATGTACCGTTATCGAGTGTGAGTCATCCGTAAAAGACATGCAATGTCGCATGTCCGCAAATACAATGGACCGTCCGGCTGGAATTATTACTGCTTCGCCGTAATTCAGCCGTATCAAATCAGACAATACGGTGTGGAGCGCATCATCGACGACGAGGACGTGTGCTTGCGTCAGGTCAACATTCGGCACTGTCACCGCATGTGTTGCGTCCTGCACTGATAGCAGAATTCCTGTCTCAAGGTCGATATTTCCCGCTGTGTGATCGTGACCTGCATCAGCCACTACCAGTATATGTGCCTGTGTCAGAGCCGGAATATCGCTGGATATCCCGTGCTCGGCGTCATTTACACCAAGAACGCCGGCAGTGATCAGGCCGATATTATCAACGGCATGGGAATGCGCCGCGTCCTCTAGTGCTAGGACGTGTGCCTGTGTCAGGTCTATATTGTCGGCTGCATGTATGTGCGTTGAATCATTTACACCAAGAATGCCGGCAGTAATCAGGTCGATATTATCGACTGTATGCGTGTGCGTTGCATCCTGAACTATCAGAACATGTGCCTGTGTCAGGTCAATATTGTCAACGGCAAGGGCATGTGCCGCGTCCTCAAGTGCCAGGATATGAGCCTGCGTCAGGTCTATATTCTCAACGGCATGGGCATGCAGCGCATCTTGTATTGCCAGGACATGCGCCTGGATCAGGTCGATATTATCCGCAGCATGGGTATGCGCTGCATCCTCAAGTGCTAGGACGTGCGCCTGCGTCAAGCCGATATTATCGGCTGAGTGGACATGTGCTGAATCTTGCATCGCAAGCGTATGCGCCTGCGTCAGGTCGATATTATCGACTGAGTGCGTGTGCGTCGGCGCCTGTATTACGAGCGTTATCCCGCCCGATACGAATTCATATGCCCCGACTGACCAGTTCGACCGGGTTGTACCCTCCAGGTCATCGGTGAAGATGCCGGATAGAACTTCGCCGGTGTCGGTTGCTTCGGTGTCTGAGGAGTCCAGATGGTAATCATCAACACCTGCGAAATCCAGAGTCTTGTTTATCCAAACCCCGCCGTCTGGAGAAGTGGCGTCGGAGGAGATATTGGCGGCTGTATTGAATGTGACTCCAGATAGTCCATCGTCCTCATAGTCTGCAGTATCGTTGCCTTGTAGAATATTATTCTTGAGATTAACTGTGCCACTACCCTGGGAAGTGATATAAATACACGAATCTTCCCCACCAATAATAGTATTATTATATATATTGAATGGGCTATAGGTACTATATATACCATTTGCAAAAAACACATCATTAATTGAAGCTCCGTCACCAACAGTAATCAAATTATTTATAAGTGAAAACTGTCTTTCACACTTAATTACATAACTAGCATTTGCACTACCCGTGGCAGTTATTATATTATTCCGGATTACCAGGCCAGCCGAACTACCGCCAGCATATATTTCACTATTTGTTGCTTTTATATTAAACGTGAAATTCTCTATAATGACATTTTCCGCAGCTATTGTTATGGTGTCATAGCCGGTATTCAGGTTATAAATAGCTGTTCCCTGCCCGTCTAAAGTCAGGGTATTAGAAGAGGATGTGCCCCAGCCAGCTAAAGTAAAAGGGTCGGTGGAATCAAACTCACCAGTAACATAGACATGCATCGCCTGGGTAAGGGTATCTGCCCTTGCCGTCTGAAACTCATCAAAACTGTTATATGGATTCCCAGCAGAACCGTCCCGACCGCCATCGGTATTATCAAAGTCGATATAAACTGTGGCGTCGGTCATCGGAGAGTCCGGCGGGCCTTGAGCGAGGTAGACAATGGGCTTGCCGGGTAGGCCGGTGTCATCGAATATGCTCTTGCTGGCGACATTTGACGGATCGGACTCCACGCCTTCCGAATTGACTGCTGTAACGTGCCAATCATAATCACCGGTGGATAATCCGTTGTCGAGATAGTAAGGTTCAATCGTGCTGGCAATTGGGTCAGCACCTTGGTCACGGTATATCCGATATCCCGATAAATCCTCAAGCTGGCTGCCATCTGTGTTCGTCGTCGGCGCTATCCACGTAAGATTCGCATCTCCCGCTAGCACCAATATCGGGAACAGCAACAGCAGCCATCTCAGCATGGCTCATGGCACAAGAATAATTAACGGTTTGCCAGGGACCACAGACACAAAATCAAGTGAGTCTGACCAAGGCCCGGGCCCGTTATCGTTTGCTGCCCTCACAATGATGGACCCATTACCCACAAGAGGAACAGGAGCCAACCGCCAGCCACCCCCAGAACCAACTTCCGCAACGCTCGGCGTCGTTGTCGTACCTCCGTCATAGGACAGCTCAAAGCTCGTCACCTGGTCTGTGGCCGGCAGCTCTTCGGTCGTCACGTCCAAGGCGAACGCTGAAGACGTGCAGCACACCAATGGAAGCCAATACAGGCTTTTCACTTTCGCCTCCTATGGATCGTATCCTGCCAGATCCGTTTCCATGCTCTGTGCTGTTCCTTTCAGAGCGACGAAGTCAGTTGCCATCTGGTCCTTTTCTGCCTTCAGTTCCGTCCACAAATCCACAGCCGGATTAGCAGTGGCCTGGTCGTCAATCCAGGTAATTACATCCGCATATTTTGTCGGGATGCCTTCGAGGGAAACCCGCGCGGCGCCGATCTGTGTCCGTGCCCGTAGCAACTGCTTCTGGTCAGAAACGACATGTCCTGCGATCTCATTAAGCGCGGATTTGGCGCCTGTATATGTTTCAGCCATATATCCTCCTTATCAATAATTCAATAATTTCAGTTATGGTGTTGCCAGCGTAATCCCAACATTATCGGCAACCACTACATCGCCTGGGTCCGACCCTTCTGCGGAAATAGTTACCGTCAGGGTATCGTCAGTTGGGGCTACCGTGGCTATCTTGACATAGGTATTCTTGGCTATTCCGGTTGGGGACTGATCGATAGTTCCATCATATAGAGGCAGAACACCTGGCTCTTCCCAAGTTCCAAAAGTAAAAACCGTTACCGTACTGGTTGCTGCGGAACCCAGCATGGCCTCTGCCGTCCCAGTTCCATCCAATTCCACCACATACCATGACTCAGCCCTTCCAGATGGATAGTGGGCATCATCAACTGATGTACCATTCTTCCTTATGCCGAAAAAATATTGCGACGAATCAGTAGCCGATGTCATATAACAAGCAGCCGTTTTCCCACTATGGGATGTCAAATCAGTATAGGTATCATTCGCGGTGAGGTTATTAGTTACAGTGGGCGTTATTGTAAAAGCCCAGCCAGAATCCGATTTTATGTATCCAAGAATCCTTAACCCAATATTGGTATTGCTGCGATAGAAATCGAATATCTCCCCAGCATCGACAGGAACCATCGCGCTGTATCCACTATTTACTAATGTACCGACATCCCTAGTATTTCCCTTGGGACGCATATGCACTCTATAAGAACTAGCAAAATCCCCTGTGTAATGCGGCATTGCCAGTGCGGCAACCGCCGTATCTTCACCCTGTACATGAGTAGTAATATCTATTTCTTCGAAAGAACCGGGTGTACCCAATGATTCAGTTGTTGGAGTGGCCAGAAAATGTGCCTCGTCACCAAAATACCAAACAGCATAGAGCATCATATCGGTGTAAACTTCAGATTTAACTTCTATGCTGGAATCCGTCCCTATCTTACTGATTATCTGGCAGTATGGGCGGTTCGTATAATCATAATATGTTTCATCCGATGAACCTTTTGGACGAACCCCAACATATCTACCACTACCAGTAGCACTTATATGCAAGACTATTACTATCCCAGTAGCATCAGCAGGCACTCCATATAATGAATTAACATCAAATGTCTGCCATTCATTACTGGCGGTCAGTACAATCTCTTGATGTGATATTGGCCCACCCCACCCCATAATCTATTCCTCTATTGGTCAGGTGTAATTCCATGGACAAAACATTCAATATTCGTCCAGCCTTCTGAATGTTTTACCGTTGTTGGATCAGTTCCATGGGATGCTTCCCAAGCTGCGGTCATGCCATTGCTTGTCAGCACATCGCCACCGGTATGGTTAGTCTGTCCCCAATCTGGATAGCGGCCATATTTGGTATTAGTTACTGGATAGTTTACCCACCCCCCAGTCTTATTAGTCACGTCTTCCACTTGTCCTATATCAATAAGATCTCTTTCAGGCAGAGTTGCCCCAGCTCCTGCAAGCACTTGGTCATACGCAATTAATGCGGTAGTTGTCGAGACAGGTGCCGAGTCTATTGGTGCAGATAAGTTCTGTAACGCTGCAATCGGTTCGTAAGGCCAGCCGTCTCGCTGATCTACACAAGCGTATTCTGAATCTGAATCTAATCTCCGATAATCATCGTCATAATTCCCTTTTATGTATATCGAACTCGCATCTGCGTTTTCCTCGGTGGCATTCGGATTATCTCTCCCATGAATCCAAATCCCTTTATAATTTGCCGCCGCCCCGTCTGGCCCATTATGGCAATAGTTACCTATTACATTCGAGGTAAATGGCGAGTTGTCAGCAGCATTAAATTGTATGCCGATTTCATAGTTATATGCAACATTATTGATAACATCAACATTATCAAACCCTGATATATAAGGACTTCTGACCCTGTGATGCGTAAATAAACACTTGATAACTGCTCCATAATTTCCCCACCATGCGGCGAGCATTCCAAAGTTGTGGTCAGGTTCATCTTGTTCTGGATCATTGGCAATTGATTCAGAGATAATGCACCATTGCACTGTTTGCCGGTCGTATCCGTTTATTGAGAATGTTTCATCTATACCCCATGAAAATGAACAATGATCGACGATCACATCACTTCCAGTATCGCTTCCACTTTTCCGGTTAGTCTCGGCTGCATCTTGACGGCATGTCAGACCCGTGCCTCTACGCCATCTCATATGTTGCATTACGACATCTGATGCCCTGCTATTTAAACTGCCTTTGATAATAGTAATTCCAGGCGCAGGCGCAGTTTGCCCGAATATACTAATCCTGTCATCATCAATTATAATATTATCATTATTAAGATCAATAATTCCGCCAATGTTAAATACCACAATTCGTGGGCCAGATGACTCGCAAATGTATTTAAAACTCCCCGGTCCCGTGGCATCTAGTGTATCAACAACATACACCGTCCCACCACGCCCACCAATAGAAAACCGTCCATAACCTTCTGCGCCAGGGAAGGCAAGCATGTTGGTTCCCGCATCATTAACCGTATAATCTTTAGTTGTTTCTCCACTAGCACTATACCCGCCACCAGTTGCAATGGCTTTGACTGTTTTAGGATCGCCAGCAGTTAATGCGAATGGTTCTGTATAGAGCGTATCTTGGTCAGTCGGAGTATCGCCATTGGTTGTATAATAAATAGGCACGCCAGCGGTAGAAGTGAGCGCAATCTTATCTACTGTGGTAATCGTCCCTTCCGGGAAATTAATCCAAGGATCAGCAGCAGCAGTAAGCGGTGGTAATGAAGGACTATCCACCACGATCGATGTGACCGTCGATTCTGTCTCGCCCGTTACATTCGCGAGTTTCACATAGATATCTATATCTTCGTCGGTCCAGCCTAAATCGTAAAGGTTGAAAAAATACCTTGCTGTTCCGTCTCCGCCACCTGTTGCGTAATGAGAGACCGTGCCTGCCTCTTGCTCCCAATCTGCTGGATCGCTTAATACGGTATCGGCGCTATCGAATTTCTGGATTAGCTCTGGAATATAATGGGTAACTGACGCCTCAAGTATTCCACCAGCCACATCGCCGTTATATGCCTGTACCCTGGCTTTATAATCGGCCCCTTCGTCAGCTTGGTAGGTCGTCGTCGCCGTCGGCATATCTACCCAGGCATGGTGATCCCACGATCCGGCGTCTATCTGGACTTCTACTTTGTGGCGTGTAGCATTTGGATCATCATTCGTCCATTCAATTTGGAGAGTTTGCGCCATTTATGTATACACCTGATATGCTACGACCCAAAGGGCAACAAGGCAAGCAACGAGACTGGCAGCCAATCCTCTTGGACTATTCACTGTCCGTCCTTCGCGCATTGCTCTTTCAGATCATGGATGGCATTTTCCAGATACTTGATCCGCGTGCGCATTTCTGGCGGAGGCACATTCTGTGCAATATAATCTCTGGCCCACGACTTGCCTTCCATGAGATAGTTCTCTAGCTTCATGTCGCCCATTTCCATAATTGATTCGTGGGCATCTTCCATCATTTCCGTGACATCTCGCATAATAAGTCCATGCCGTTTCCCAATTTCCGCCTCGATCATGGCATTTCGATCCCTGATGGCTCCGTCACGAATTCGAACGATCCAGGTTCGCATCTCAGCCTCCAGGACTTTTTGCTCTTCATGACGAATCCGTTCATTTTCTAACATTACCTCTCTATCGTCTTTTCCACGCCATGGATCAATCCGTTGTGGCTGAAAGTGAAGATATACAGCCACACCTAATACCGAGGCCAATATCGCCAACGGCATTTGCCGCCAGTCTCGGATGAAAAGCGTAATCCATTCCGGTGTTGCCATAGTATGTCATGGAACGCTATGGCTCCACGCCCATCCCTAGGCATTGCATTATCTGCAAATTATGGTGTAGATCTGATGCCATATTCTCGGTATGGCTCGTCCAGATCAATAGTGCCAGCACGCCCAGGGCACCAGCCTGGAGCGCAGCCTTTACCCACCACGGCTGTCCCGCCTGATCCACTAGATTGCCCATCGCATCTGTCCCAGCCATTATCTACATCAATCCGATAGACGGTATATGTTAGGCATTGACATCTAGGTATACCGATGTCATACTGTAATCACAGTAAAGGAGAACCCCAACCCACAGGAGAACATGTAATGACTAGATATTCCACCACAGCACAAGTAAACGGTTTTGGCTCCGATAAGAATGCTCGCAGAGTTTCATTCCTGACCACTGAAGAACGCGAGTTCGTGAGGGCAGGCGGAGAATTAAGAGTCACCGGTTGCCCCGCCTACCAGGGTGAAACGGAACGCAGAATCGTCGAAATCAAGGGCAGATTCTACACGCGGATGCCCACCTAACTACCACAAGGCCCGGACCCTACATCCGGGCCACAACAGGAGAATATTGAGTGACCACCAAAGCACAACATGCCGCCCAGGCGCGCTATGACCTAACCCGACCGCCACCCGTGAGCGTGCGACTGACAACCGCACAGCTCGCGTGGCTGGATAGTCTCCGGCGCCCTGGAGAAGCGCGCAGCAGTGCAATCAAACGAATTGCCGGCGTACCTGTGGGCTAGCGTTACAGCTTGCCGACTGCCCGCAGCATCTCAACAATGCCCTGGCTCATGTGTTTGGCGCCATCTGCAAGCCAGCGTGCATCAGAGGCATCGACTTCAATCCCGAATTCCTCTGCCACTTCGAGCGCAATGCGGCGCACGTCTTCCATGTCATCTTGCGTGACACCCTGCCATTCTGTCGGCACTGAATGGATGCCTTCAATGGCCTGGCGCCAGACCGACCACATGCCGACAAATCCGACCATATCGCGGAAGTCGAATTTACCATCATCCAGGGACTTGGCTACCTGCATCGCGGTTGTCGCCGCGGCTCTGACGAGTTCCCGAGTCTCTTGCATGGCATCTAATCCTCGAAAGTTTATCCCATATAGCAATCGATTCCGTCGCCCAGGCCGGTGATATGCCATAGGCATAATGGATAATCGTGCGAATGGCGACAGCTCGGCGTATGAAGTTCACATTATCCCAGGCAAAAAAAAACTCGTTCCCTTTGCGGTTGCGAGTTTAATAGATAATTTTAGCAGGCTAGCATATATATAACACATTTACGTTCCATGTCAATTATTGTCCGTTTCCTCGTCAATTGCAGTAGAAAACCGTTCTTCCAGCCAATCTTCCGCATACTTTATCCGCGCCAGATAATCGGCTTTCCGCATCCGTAACAGTTTAGCCTTGTCGCCCTTATTCATGCCTTTTACCAGATATTGACACGCGACGGCATTATAAGCTGGCCGAGCGGTTTGTTTCATTTCGCATAAATATCCTTCCATGCGGACGGATAATGACGAAGGTTCGCTTGGCTTGCCTTTTACACGAGTCAGTTCGCCCAACAGGCAAACGGTCCCTAGCTGTGGCATTCCGCCGCGGTAATCGTTAGCCCATTCGCGCAGGGCTTCGTCAATCCAGCGCACAAACTTCTGCTCTTAACCCATTAAAGAATCTACACGCCTGGTCTTTTTGTTTGGGTTTGCGTTCAAATGGATGGCAGTGACCTGCAATACCCTTCCCGTGTGCTTCCCAGTATTGGCAATCACCGCACACCTGGCCCTCAGCCACCAGAATCATGCCTTCCGCCGACTGAGAGCCGTGCTTCAACCTGCCTGTACGACCCTGCTTGACGGTCAGGGCATAGCCATGAATGTTAATCGCCATTTAGTCCTTCTGGTCCCACCAACAGATGTCTCATGCCTGCCAAACCCATGTGGAAGGTGGACTCGTAGCCCAAATCCATAGGCTTGGTGCCGTAAAGCCAGTCCAGAGGCAAGGAGAGCCGCCAGGAGGCGTTATCTGCTCGGTAGGCTAGGCATGGCACCAGTCCAGCCTCTTCGGCTTGTACGCAGGCTTGTGTCCAGAATCCATTGAGCATGGATTCGGTGATTTTCTTGCGGCGTTTCACCTCAATGGCCAGCTCGCGGATAAGGTGGGCATAGATGCTGTCCTCGGAGTCTGGCACCACGAGATCGTGGCCACCGGATCTGGTCTGCTCAAGATTTCGTTCCAGACTGACACCGCAGACAATAAAAAATGATTTGGCAAACTCTCTTTCGCCAGTGGCACCCTTGTTTCTGGAATTCATAATCCCATACTCTGCATTTTATTAATCTGATGGTGCATATATTCCTTCTGCTGGTCGCGGTCCATACTCCTGAATTTAATCGTCTCGGCAGCTACCTTGCGATAGAAATCAATATCGTCACCACGCCAGGGACAACCGCGCTCCACGCAAAGGACAACAAACTCTCTATCACGAAAGGGAAACCGCATAAACTTCCTCAAGGTAAATATCAGCCGTTCGTTATATGGCTGAATCCACCTGAATGCACCGTCCTCGCCTTGGACCGGGACTTGGTGTGGTCGCTCGCAGGACTCGTCTGGCTTTTCCTGTAGGGATATCCACCATTGAGCCGCTTCTCTCGGTTGTGGTGGCATTGGGCCAGGTAGCCGGCCTCGTTTATTGCCGTAGGCGCTTAGATAATCAGTGAGAAATTCGACTGCTTCGAGCGGACGAGGCCCATGGGTTTTCTCTTCGCTTTTCCATTTTCTCATTGCGGTAGTCTCTCTATTACTTCAACGAATGTTTTGTAGCGGATCACGTAATTGAAATTAGCCAGCCAACCTTCGTGGTTCTTGCCGTTTTTTTTACCACGCATGAATGGGTCGGAGGCGCAATGCTCGAAATACCCTTCCCAGCTCTTCATATCCCGCATGTCTTCGTCCTCGTCCCATATCTTACGAATGGCCACCCGTCTTTCAGGCATCAGCTTGTCGGCGCGGCCCTTCAATTTGGTCGAGCAGATACGATTCCATGCGTCCAGGATGTCATAGTATGGGATCGCCACCGTCTTTCCATTTTTCTTCTCAGAATGGGTGGATTTCCCCCTCTCTACGTCAGTAGAGAGGTTAGTTCCATGATCTGTTCTAAGAGGGTGACTGATTCGGTCACCCTCCCCCTGACCGGATCGGTCACCCTCCCCCTGACCGGATCGGTCACCCTCCTTGAGAAGCTCAGGCACCCTCACCCGATAGTCGCAGGACCGTCCATTGCCTCCATTCCCGCTTTTCTCCAGCCATCCGAGTTCCACTAGTTGCGTGGTTGTCCGACTGATGACTGTTGTGCTATACCCGCCTGCTCTGATGGCTAAAGTCTGCCTGCTAGGCCAAGCAACGTTGGTGTCTCTGTCGCGGAATGAATACAAGGCACACAATACGCGCAGTTGAATCAAGGTTAATCGACGGTCCTGAATCACCTCAAGCGGCAGAACTATAATCTTATTCATGCTTCTTCCTTAGCGTTATAATTTTCAACGTAATCCTTCGTTTTCGCTGCATCTACTTTCAATGTCCTAAACTGACTGCCTATTATCCCAGCAGCCCAATATCTATCGGGACTGATCTCAGTATCTATAATGCTTTCGTACATATTAAGAATATCGCCAGATAGGAATCGCTTTTTAATCTCGTGCATGAAAAGCATGGAGAACTCCTGCATTTGTTCTTTCTCATTTTCATGACAGCTTTCACATAGCGTTACCAATATATTGTCGTCATATTCCCATGGCTCATTGTCTCGTTCGTAAACCATGTGGTGGACATGTAATGTGGCCTCCTTGTCACCACAATTTTGGCATGTCCAATCGTCCCTATTGAGGATATTCAGACGCTTTTTCTGCCACCGTGGATCGCGTAACTTTTCTGAATAAGTTTTGCCGGGTTTCTTCTCTGGACGGGTGTTGCCGAACTTCTTCATGATTGTCTCCACAAAAAAGGATTGTCGTCTAACTGGTTAGCACGGGCACTCAGTACGCCCACCAGAAAAACGACAATCCTTATATTACTGAGTTTTAACGGGTGCTAACCGTATCTATAGAATAGTCCTGTCTACACGTCCATTGTATATATCCTCTAGGCATTACAAGATATCAATCAATCTGCACACTTAGTATGCCTCAACCACCTCCCAAAGTATAGTCCATCAACTCAAATCCTCGTCGATAATCATCTGCAACACCAGCCTGATTGTCGGCCCGAATCCTGGGACAGTCTGCGCCTCCTTCAGTGTGGCGATTTTGATGGACTGGCTCCGAATCTCCCGCCTCTGCGTCTTCAGCTCGTCAAACTCTGCGGCGACTTCTGCCCAACTGAGCATGGGTTTCTCTTCTGGCGTCTCCACCACTTCCTCCTCTGGCTCCACTTCCACTGCAACGACCTCCTCCTCAGCCGGCGCCGTCTCGTCCTTTGTCGCCCGCCACGTTGCCGTATGCCAGGCCATAGCACCGGGACGGTCCACCTTTCCTTGGTTCTCCAACTCCTCCAGGATCCGCTTGCAATCCGGTATCGGGATCCCTGTCTTAAAACTGATCTCGTCAGTAGTGAGGCCGAGCACGTCGTCCACGGCGCCTAGCACTTCATCCATCAATAGCTTGTCCTGCTGGACCGTCAGATTCTCGGTATGGTCAGGGTTTGTCGTCCAGTTGAATGGCGGCTCAGACGTGAGCTTCACCACCTGATTGTCCTCTGCTAGTGCCGACAAAGCCTTTCGGACCGTCGATTCATGCAGTCCCGCATACTCTGCAATGCCCTGGGCCGTCGAGACGCCCAGGTTGTTAAGGGCCGTCAATATCTGTGTGTTTGCTGGTTGTTCCATTTCAATCTCCTAGTGCTTTTTTCATGTCTTCTATCGTCGGTAATGACCTTTCCCAACCGTAGTCGCTTACCTCTGAAAGCAACATGGTCAGATCAAAGTCACTGAGCGACCTGATCCAGTCGAGTGTATCTCTATCAATGTCTATGTTTTCGTCCACTTTGCTTTTCCTATTGGTTGCAGCACTAATCTACCATACTCCTGCGCCAACCTGTTGACAGAGGTGACCTCCTGCTGTGATTAGGTGCAAAGTGTTCTTTCCGCCGAAAGTGCTTGACATACCAAAAGTACACATACATACTGTACTTGCACAATCCAGTGCATCGGAGAAAGTCATGAGCAAGATTGTTACTGTTTCCATCAAATCTATCAAAGAGAACCCTCATAGGGACTTAGGTACTTACCCTACGATTGAAAAGAAGGTCGAGGCCCTGATGCGGTCGTTCAAGGATGTCGGCCTTTGGGAAGGCATAATCGCCAGACAAGTCGGCAACAAATATGAACTGGCATTCGGACATCATCGGTTCGAGGCTGCCAAGAGAATCGGGATGAAAGAGATCCCGCTAGTCGTTAGAGACTTGTCTGATGAGGATATGCTGAAATTCATGGGCCGCGAAAATGGTGAAGATTATTCGACGGAATTCCTAATCATGCTGAACACTTGGGAGGGTGCTGTTAAATTTTCGGCCGCCCGGCCGAAAAAATCCCATACTATTGATATTGCTAGGATTTTGGGATGGACGGAAATCCAAAAAGATACCGCCACTGATCAAATGAATCATGTTGCCAAAGCTTGTGCTTCCGCCACTGCGCTGATCCATGGAGGCTATCTAGGCAGAACGGACTTTGAGGTCTTGAGCGTTCGTGCAGCACAAGAGATCGCAGCACGTGCCCATTCCCGCATGGATCAGATAGATAAGGTTGCTAAAGCCACCAATCGCCCGAAAAAGGAAGTCGATGCTGCAAAGAAGCATGTCGCCAAAGGTGCCAAGATCACGGCTCGGGAATCAAGGGAAGGGACTGTAGCACAGAAGGATCTACGTTCACAGGTAGACGTAAATGCTTTCAAAGCAGCAGCCACGTCCAAAGTGAAAGAATCGCCTCTGTTCGCAGTGTTTGGTAAGGGCCTTGCCGATTCTATCGAGAAAATGCTGAACACTGATAAGAGCAGTGAGAAATTGAACGAGATCGCAAAGGTCGTCGGAGACGTTACGATGGAAGAGGATCATGCTGTCCTACGGCAAATTGATTATCAACTGTCTGAGTTAGGCATCAGAACAGAGTCATGGAAGAAGCGGCTGATTCCTAATAGCGTGAAGGTTGTCGGCTTGAGACAATTGGAGAAGAAGTCATGAGAAAGTTTATTAAAAGAGTAACTGCTGAAGCATGTCCTGTCCATCGAGACGTCATAAAGGAATGCATTAAACGGCTTGTCGAAAAGGGCTATTTCAACAAGAATTCCGTTCTTGTTGCGACGAAATTCGGAGCAATGGAAGACTCTATTTCCTGGAAGCATATTGCTAACATACTCCGCGATCCAGACGGGGATTATAATGTCGAACTGGTCGGGTTAGCGCAGAAGTTTTTCTCTTCTACCAGAGCCGAACGCCTACGCGAAGCTGGTGGCGTTGACAAGAACGGCAACATGATGAATCTAGGACCATATTTGGCTGGAGGACATGGGAAGAGAACCGCTGGATATGCCACCGTGACCTTTGAAGGAGGACTATTAGCGCTTAAAAGGGCACAGCGGCTTAACAATAAGAGTAACGGCGTTAAGGCTTCAAGCGCTAAGTTCAACGCGGAAGTGCTGAAGCACAAGGATAACCTTGAGCCTAGCGTGGTCGCCAGTTTAGAGGATATGTCCAACCAAACGCCACTCAAGGCAATTGGAAACGCTCGTTAATCTACCGTTGCCAAAGGCTGCCAAGGACGGCGGCCTTACAGGTCCCTGCCCTCGAAAACCAGCACCTCCCGCTTGAATCTGCCACCCGACACCACCTGGATGTCATGGGCCATTTGTGGGCTGATGTGCCGCCGACCCAACACGATATAGTTGATTAGTGAGCGGCTCACCTTCAGCCGCTCGGCTGCCAGGGCTTGACTACCAGCCCAATCGACGAATCGCGCGAATTCCGACTTTTTCATAATTTTGCTCAATTTCTTGTTGACAGTGGGCTCATGATACTGCGACAATGAGTCGTAGTCAACGAACCCTAGAGGATACACACAATGACACTCATCAACTGTCCCGAATGCGGTACAACCGTCCAGGAGACAAGTAAGAAGCTCAAGGCCCACAAGACCCACATCGCCCACATCCTGCTCGGGATGGCGTTGTTCTTCGCCGGCTTCACCATGCCATTTTACGCGGAGCCAGATCAGATGAAGCTCGCTATCTTTCTAATGGCTGTCGGTCTGGTCTGGATGATTGGCAACATGTTTATTTACGGCCTCGACTTCCTTTTTCGGGCGATCGGCACAAAGATGCGGATCTGGTGGCATCACAAATAACAGAGGATACACACATGAAAGACTTATGGCCCGAACTCCTAGTCCTCGCCGTCGCCTTCTTCCTCATCATCTCCAGCTTTTCGCTAGGAGTCTACTGAAATGGAAGAGCTCATCTTAGCCCTTGAGTCCGTCATGACGGAACTCGAAGTGGTTATCGCCGATTGCAAGATCCCGCCACATGACTATGCACCCTCACTTGAAGAGAGGGAGCGCGTTAGGAACATGATCATCAAGCAGGAAAAAGCGAAAAACGCCCTGCTGCTGGCAATCCTGCGCTTCGAGGATTTGGTTGATGAATAAAGTTGTAGATATGGCAAATGAAACGGCTGACACCCACGGCATTGGTCCTGCCAATAGACAAGAATTCGTAAACACGTACGTTGCCAGCGCCGCAAAGATTCTGCTGGAAAAAAACGCGGCACTGACAGTGAAAGTCGAGGAACTAGAATGGAAACTGAGAAACTCTGCAAGAAACGTGTGGTGCGAGCCTGCCGCTTCCCGTCCTGCGACAAGCCCATGGCGGTTAGCTGGACGCTCTGCTCAGAACACGCAAACGCCCGACTCAGCATCTCTTTGTTTCGACTGGTGGAAAAAGAGATTGAGAGACTGAAGATAGAAGGCCACTGGCCACACACAGAGGAAAAGAAATGACCACAACACCAAACATGTATGAAGATTATCTGGCTATGAGTGCCGAAATCGTCAACCCGATAAATGATGCACAAGGATACAATTACAAATATCCAGGTTTCCCTGAGATGTTGGCTGAACTGCGTCCCATTATGAATGCCCATCGCTTCGGCCTGGTACAGACAGTTGAGGTTCTTATTGCACCCAATGGTAAATGCTTAGTAACAGATAATATGGAGAAGTGGCAGGTTTGCTTCTCCCGCCTGATTCATGTCAGCGGCGATACGATTACAAGCGAACTGCCATTCACTATCCCTGACGTGCCGCTAAATCGGCAGGGAACGCCAAGCATGAATGAAATGCAATGGCTGGGAGCTTGCCAGACGTATACACGCAGATACGGACTAATGGCGCTGCTAGGATTGTCTGGTGAAGATTCGGATGCTGCTGAGAAACGTGAGCCGCCTGCACCTATCGTTCGTATCGACGAGACACAGCAAATGCAACTGCTTGCCAAGGCAGAAATTGCCGGTGTTGAGTTGGCCAAGATTCTTGCGGCAGCACATGTGAGTAATGTGGCTGAAATCCCATTCGACAAGTACGCGACGATTATGCACCGACTCGACGCGACGATTAAAGCCAAGGTCGATCAGAGAGCAGATGATGCGGTTAACGAATAAATATAACCTGCCGCAAGGGATTGTCGAGGCGATAGAGAATGACCCGTACGACCCAGGCGAAGGCACATGGATGTCGGTCACTTCCTTAATTAAACCGCCGCAGATGGTGGCACTGACCAAGGGCCACGGCGACGAGATTATAGAGGATGTATCAGATCGGCTGTGGTCGTTGCTCGGTCAGTCAGTCCATGAGGTGTTGGCGAGAAAAGTGAGTGGACACTTGTCGGATTACCAATACGGCGGAATCACAGAAAAACGCCTTTTCGCTGACTGTCTCGGCAAACGGATCAGTGGGCAATTCGATACCTTGAGCCTGGACAAAGTGAAAGGCGGGTTTGTCCTTAGCGATTACAAAGTGACTTCATGGTACGCGGTTAAAGACGGATCCAAGCGTGAATGGACCGAGCAGCTAAATATACTTGCTTGGCTGTTATACCAGAATGGGTATCCAAAGCCCGCCCGATTGGAGATCCACGCTATGCTGCGAGATCACAGCAATGCGAAGGCAAGACGCGAGAAAGGATACCCGCCAATCCCGTTCGTGGTTATGCCAGTACCCGAAATGAGGCATGTGGGTAAGTTTGTTGAAGACCTAGTGCGTGAGCATCAGGCAGCCAACCCACGGCCCTGTACGAAGGAGGAACGGTGGGCGCAAGGCGAGTGTTGGGCAGTCATGAAAAAAGGGCGCAAAGCGGCTCTCAAGCTGTGTCAGAGCCAAGAGGAGGCTAAGGAATATCAGGACGGGATTTTCATTGATCCCGCGAAATCAGGCGTCTACATTCAGCATCGACCGCCCGTCTATCGACGCTGTGAAGACTATTGCCAGGTTTCGGCTTGGTGTGACCAGTGGAAAGCAACCCAGGAGATTCAAAGTGAGCGGACTTAATAAGCTATCAGCAATTGGAAATATCGGGCGAGATCCTGAGACTAGAGCCACCACTGGCGGTACTGAGCTGGCCTCCTTCTCACTTGCCGTCCCGAATCGTAAGGACGATCCGCCCACATGGGTTCGGGTCACTTGCTTCGGCAAAAAGGTAGCTGTAGTAATGCAGTACTTGAAAAAAGGAAGCAAAATCTATGTCGAGGGACCAATTCAGCTACGCGAATGGGAAGGGAATGACGGCGCCAAGCGGACATCGCTTGAGATGGTTGCCAATGAGCTGGTGTTCCTAGATCCCAAACTGGACACCGGACACAAGCGCGGCGAAGAGCAGAGTCGTCAGCATCAGGCCCAGCAGGCAAGTGCTGATTTCGACGACGATATCCCGTTCTGATGCAATCACAAACCATTATTGTTGCGAACGGTATCGGTAAAGCTGCGGCCTATGGACTGATTCGCAACTTACCGAATGACGGGACTTTCCATGTTTCTGTGGAAAAGGTTGAAGGCACTCGAAATCTCGCTCAGAATGCTGCCTTTCACGCGCTGGTACGGGATCTGGCGACCTACTCCGGACACTCGTTCCATGAGGTAAAGGAGTTGGTGAAGGCGCGATTTCTCCCGCCTGTTAGTGTGGAAATTGGTGGCGAATTGACTGAGATTTTACCTAGCACAGCATCCTTGTCAGTGGACGAAATGAGTTCGCTTATAGGCCAAACTCAGGCGTTGTTGATTGACGTTTCAAGCTACGAATAGGTTTTCAGATATGAAAGAAATTGTGAGATATGACCCGGCGCTGGGTAGAAAACTTCTGGCGCTCAGAGAAAAGGGCTGGAGTTGGCGGGAGTTGGGTGAAGCGCATGGTCTGACAATCATGCGAGTTCAGGCAGTGCTGAAGTCCGCGCGGCTTGTGCGGGAACGCGGCACAGAAACGACATTGACCAGCAGCGAGAGCGGGAAACGTGGTCGAAAAGCATCGCCATGGAATCGCTTTATTATCAAAACTCAGACACCGGTTGACCCGGTGACTGGGCGCTTTATAGCGAAACGATAAGGCTTTGCGCCCAGGGGGAAGTGGCGCCTAAGTAACTTCCCTCAGTTTGCGGTGCTACATGGCTATCGGTGGTATTACCCGACGGCCGGTGTATCCACCCTGTCTCAGGGCAGGGCGCAAGCGCAGACCGTTGGCCGCTACGTGAGTGCGGCACCTTTTAATTCAATGGAGAAACCAATGAACAAACTACGCACAACATTAATGGTCACGGCACTGCTGATAACGCTAGTGCTGATGGTATGAAACTTACACTCTCAACAATCACGCTTGCTGTGAACAAGGCAGCCCAGCAAGGCAATGACGCCCACCTGGATATCAATAACCCGCGAACCAGGCGATTGCGTGGTCGCATTGCATTGATAGCTCACGTCAATGCGGGCTATGCGCTAGGCCAAATTCACAAACAATGGGGAGGCAGTGGGCATTCTAATCAGATAATGAACACCATCTATAAATCCCAACTCAAGGTTATGAGTGAGAGCGTGTCTGAACGAACGCAGGTCTACAGGATACTGCACACGCTAGGCGTGGATGGCTGGGGCATTAGAGCCGCAGTGAAGGCGTACGAAGAGGGAAAGGAGTTCGACCCAAAGAAACCCGAACGCCCTGCCTACGGTCCTGGCAGGGAGAATATCTGGCTAGGCAATTGGGCTCGATCTACGCGGAGATCCCGCTAAACAGTGCGGACATCTACAATAGAAAATGAGCCGGTTTTTGATGCCACTTGGCGACAGGCTTGCTCAGTACGGCGATGTTCGATTGTGGAAGTAGATGCGTTTATCCGGGCGCATTACTTGGCGAAGCGACCTGCCATCGTGATGCTTTGCTTGGTTGCTGAACGTGAGGGCGTTGCGTTTGGATGTGTTGTGTACGCAGCGCCGCCGAGAGAAGTGGATAAGCGATATGGTGGGAAAACCTGGGAGCTGGCACGACTATACTTATTAGACGAGATACCCAAAAACGCGGAGACTTGGCTAATAGGACAGAGTGTGCGGTATATAAAGCGTAATCACGCAGAAGTACTGCACCTTTTGAGCTATGCAGACCCGTCGCAGGGGCATAGCGGAACGATTTACAAAGCTGCGAACTGGCGATCTGATGGGCGGACGGATGACGAAAGGAAGTCACCGCGATGTGACTATGTAGACCAGAGAACAGGTAAGAAATACGGCAGACGGGGAAATATGCCAAGTGGTGCCATAGTGGTGAGAAAGCCAAGGATTTCAAAATGGCGTTTCACTTATGCATTGTAAAGCGTGGCTAGAATGCAGATTATGCGCTCGGCGACTGCTACGCGGAGATCCCGTTAAACAGTGCGGACATCTACAATAGAAAATGAGAAGGTCAGGTTATATACCCTGCTATTCGCGGTCGTAATCTTCACCTCGCAGGCATAGTCAGTGCCCGCTGTGCCACCACTGATCCAAAAGGTTACCGCGGTTGTGGTGTGGCTGTTGGTTCCCAGCGTCAAACCGGATTCTACCGACACGACATGCGAACTGATCGTGTCTCCTGATGGCAGCCAGGATGTGAAGTCGAAAGGATAGTCCAGGTCGTCGTCTTCATGCTGTTCGACGACCATGTTTGCATGATATTCAGGCATCGTCTTGCACTCAGTACGTGATCGGGATATCCCAGGACGCGAAATCCTTGCTTTCGGTATCGGTCATGGATACGTTGCTGATCTCGTTTGCGACTCGCAGTTCCGTGTCCACGGTATCGACCAATACCAAATGCGTCCCGGTCCCGGTACCCGTTGCCGTGATCGTCTTTGCAGCAATAATGACCTTTCGGCCATTGCCGCCATCCGCGGCAGCTAGGGTATAGTCGTTTCCATCGCCGATTGTCATCGATACGACTCCGAGTGTTACTCCAGCAACCGCGGCATAATTCGCCGGCAGACTTTCGCAAACGTGCATTTCATCCGAG
>Ga0209379_10000925_pt1 | contig 20891 bp, 13 predicted proteins | sample tdDd001_FD_187124 | JGI IMG/M metagenome (GOLD analysis project Ga0209379, IMG submission 187124) | Marine sediment microbial communities from the Atlantic coast under amendment with organic carbon and nitrate - tdDd00.1 (SPAdes)... | ecosystem: Environmental > Aquatic > Marine > Coastal >...
ATTCAGCAGTTGGCCCAAGCTGGTGAACAAGCTATGCGCGCCAAGCAACAAGAAATGGCAACACAGCTTGCAGAGGAAAACCTGGTAAAAGGTGCAGAATTCCTGGCTGAAAATGGCAAGAAAGACGGTGTTGTCACCACTGAATCTGGCCTACAGTACGAAGTGATGGTGGCCGGTGAAGGCGCCAGCCCGGTTGCAACTGATACGGTAAAAGTACACTACAAAGGTACTTTACTGGACGGCACTGAGTTCGATTCTTCTTACTCGCGTGGCGAACCTGCGGTATTCCCACTGAACCGTGTTATCCCTGGTTGGACGGAAGGTGTTCAAACCATGAAAGAAGGCGGTAAAACCCGCTTCTTTATTCCTTCTGAACTGGCTTACGGCGAACGTGCTACAGGTAACATCACACCAAACTCTACATTGGTATTTGAAGTAGAGTTGTTAGAAGTGGTGAAACCGGAAGCTGAGGCAGAGGGCGAGTAATAAGCCAAGCCTCAGTAAGCTGTAAATAGATTAGTAGGCGGGCCAGAGCCCGCCTTGCTTTTTCACCATCCAAACTGGGTTCCACATCACAGACATTAATATCAACCATTATTAATGGCAGCCGAATATTTACGTTTCTTTACCCGCTACCACAGGTTACAAAGGTCAGATGTAAATACCGTCAAAGACGGTGTTGTACTCTATAAGTTGATTCATCCATGAATCTAATGCTGTCCCTAAATAACTCCTCAAAACCAGGGCACTAATCTAGCTCCGCGGAGTAATCCTTGCGGTAAAACCGCCACCCGGTGCGAGCTGCATAGTCAGGCTATCGCGGTGAGTAACGGTTTTTGTCACTTTCTTAAAATCTTCGGCAAAACGGTGGGCATTGATGCCGTCCTGGAAAATGACAATGTCGTAGCGACCAGCAGGCAGGAAGTCCAAGTCGATATTCATTTTACGAGCATGCTCGTCTGTCATCGCACCAACGAACCACTCAGAACCAGAGCGTCGGGCGAAGGTAACGTAGTCTCCTATCTGCCCATTCAGTGCGATAGATTCATCCCAAACGCTGGGTACGCTGGCAATGAATTCGGCACACTCCGGGTTATCCAGATACTGCGTCGGACTATCCGCCATCATTTGCAGAGGACTCTCAAACACCGTAAACATCGCCATCTGATGCACCCGGGTTGTCTGGCTCATGGGGCGGTTAAAACGGATGGTAAAGTCGGCATGATCGGGGGCTTTACCACTGTATTGGATTTGCTCATAGGCGGCTGGTCCAACAGCATTAGACATCGCTCCAGGGGTATAATCCATTGGTCCCGCTACCATCCGAATAAATGGCAATGTGGTATTATGTTCAGGCGTGCTATCCAGACTCCACTTATTCCATTCCAGGCCTTTTACACCCTCTCGAGAGATAACGTTAGGATAAGTTCTACGCAGGCCTGCCGGCTTGTAGGCGCCATGGAAATCCACTAACAGATGACGCTTGGCAGCTTCATCGGCAATCTTCCAGTAGAAGTTAACCATTTCCTGATCATCACGCTGGAAGAAGTCTGGCTTAATGCCCACCGCACCTAACTCGGCAAAGCGGTCCATAGCCTCATCAAACTGCTGTTCCAGAGTGAGCCAGGTCGTCCACAATATGATGCCAACGTTACGCTCTTTGGCATAGGCAATGATTTCTGGCACATCGAATCCAGGCACTGAGCCCATCAAATCCCCCAGCGGGTACCAGCCCTCATCAAGAATGACATATTCAATACCGTGCTCTGAGGCAAAATCCACATAAAACTTATAAGTTTCGGTGTTAAGGCCGGCTTCAAAATCCACGCCCTTTAAGTTGTTAGCGTTATACCAGTCCCAGGCTACCTTACCGGGCTTAATCCACGAGGTATCTTCGATTTTACTGGGGATAGCAAGCTGATAAGTGAGTTGGTTGGTGAGCAGTTCTGCATCGTTTTCTGCTATTGCCAGAACTCGCCATGGGTAAGCACGCTCGCCATCGGTTTTAGCGATGTAATCCGCTCGTTCAACAACAGGTTGATTACGGTCGATCCACTCTGGTTCGCCATCCACAACCTTGGTAGGTTGCTGTGGGAAGGTACCTTTCAGGCCATCTTTACCATTACCTAACAACCACAACCCGGCATAATCACGCAAGGCCGTTTCGGTAATCAGAACCTTTGCGGAACCAGCATCGACCAGTGTAGGCGTACTTGCCAGATCGGTCTGTTTAATCTCGCCTATCGCCTGATGGAGATAGCTGCGCTCATTGTGTGAATAAAAGCTCTCTTCCAGCGGATAGTAGACCGTGGCGCTGCTGGAAAAGTTAAACTCAGCGGTTTCATTCAGTACCGTAACAGGTTGCTCAAAGTCAGTGACAAACCGATAGGCAACACCATTATCGTAGGCTCTGAATTCAACTGTATAGCCGTTGGAGAAGGCAACAGTCATAGCCTGGTACTCATCAACGATTTTTGCAGACTTGACTCTGACCTCAGGGTACAGCACCTGCGAGTGCTCGTGATAAGCCACATCGTCTATCGTAACGCCTGAAGTAAGTCCCGGTTTACCCTCAATGGCTAAATCGATCGCCGAAGGCGTAAGTAGGGGTTGCCCATTTAAATTAATAGAGTAGCTAACCTGCTTATCTGCATTAACGGTAACGGTGATATCGCCATCCGGCGAATTAAGTTTGTGCACGGAGCCGGCATTAGCAGCCTCAACAACCCCAAGGTTTGTCAGAACGACAATTAAAGACGCAACAGTTTTCAAATGGTTGACGGTTTTCAAGATCAACATCCTCTAATAAATTTCTTTAGAGGGGCGCCCCACCAAAGATTAATCGATTAAGATAAAGAAAAGGTAAAACGTTACACCCAACATGTCAATTATTTTCGTTAAAATTATGTAATAAGATTAACTGAAAACTGCAAACAAGGATGGTATGGAGTCTCGTCCAGCTCGAAATCCACAAAACAAGACTCGATAACTTCACTGGTGAAATCCTGTCAGATTTCGACTATTTCACTTGATTAATTAACTTGCAAAATCCGCGAAAATTCATATTTCATAAAGAAACAATATGCTCCCGCCAAAGAATATTTCAACATCAACTCTCTTTTTCCACCGCTAAAATAAAATTCGTATCCTATTGAAAATAAATAAAATACAAATAAAACCATTTTGTTTAAAATTAACAAAACCCAATGCTGAATATGAGGAATAGTTACGAGCGCCACTCACTATTCAAGACTAACAAAGCAGTTCGCAGCAGCATTTCTTTTCAATATTTAGTAGCTACAAAGCTACTAAACATATCAAAGTAAAATAGTAACAATTCAAAAAAATTATTTTATTGCTAAACAATTGGTTACATAACAACCAGCTCGCATTACGACTATTTTTTGACATTTTTTTATTACAAAAACTTTACAAGGGTAAACGTTAACACTAAGATTTTAACAAGCTTAAACGATTAAGCTTGGACTTAAGTAGTATTCGGAGCTTCGGTAGTGTAAGCAAACAGCTTACGAAGCTTAGGGTTTGATAGAGATAGAGAGAACGTAAATGACCACACCATTAAAACCAACGTTTGCCAAAAACCGACTGGCGGCTGCCATTACGTCAGTCATGCTTGGGGTCAGTTATACTGCCGTTGCAGCTGATGAAACAAAAACTCCTGAAGATGATACCTTCGAAACCATTGTTGTCACCGGTACAGTAGGTGGACGCACACAGATTGAGTCTGCGGTAGCGGTCACCAGTATCGATGACGAAGTGATTCAGAACTTTAAACCTAATTCCGAAGTAGAGTTATTTCGCCTGATCCCCGGTATCCAGGCAAACGGCGGCAATGGCCCGGGTGGTAATGCCAATATCGCGGTTCGCGGTTTACCGGTAGCAACCGGCGGTTCACCCTTCGTGCAAATTCAGGAAGACGGCCTGCCTACGGTGCTATTCGGTGATATGCAATTTGGTAACAATGACTACTGGACTCGTTTTGATGCCTCAACGGCTCGGGTTGAATCTGTTCGCGGCGGCACAGCAGCAACATTTGCTTCGCAAGCCCCTGGCGCCATCATTAACTATATTTCGCATACCGGTGACGTGGAAGGCGGCTATGTGGGTCTTTCTACCGGTATCGGCTATGACGAAAAACGCGTTGATTTTCGTTACGGCGGTTCGGCCTCAGACTCAGTGATTTACCACGTTGGCGGTTACATGAAAACCGGTCGCGGCCCACTGGATGATGGCTTCAATACCTCTGAAAGCATGCAGTTTAAAGCTAACCTGACCAAATACCTCGAAGATGATGAAAGTTATGTTCGTTTCTATCTGAAGGCGGCTGATACTCAGGAACCGTTCTACACCGGCTCACTGGCTTATGCTAACATCAGCAACAATAAGATTTCTGATGTCAGGCCTTATCCTGGCATGGATGGTCGTTCAGCCTCCAACTTCTCTACCCTTAACCAAAGCTTCCTGATCGTAAATAACGAAGGCGCGGTGGAGCGGGTTAATATGTCGGGTATCACTACCGAAGCGCTGGCATTAGGTAACGAAGTTCATTATGTGATGGAAAATGACATCATGGTGGATAACAAGATGCGCTGGACTGATATGAGCGGCGCATTCACCGAGCCCTTCCACGGCCCGGGCATGACTTCCAATGTTATTGGTTCCATAGTTAACGGCTCAGTTGTGGATACCATCCGTTACGCCAACGGCCCGATGCAAGGTGAGCTGTACAACAAACCTTATATTGATACCAACACTAACGTGCGCACTGACATCAATGATGTTGGCAGTTTTGTAAACGACCTCACCATCTCGAAAGAATTTGCGCTGGATGGTGCGACGTTAAATGCCCGTGCTGGTTACTTCTACATGAACCAGAAAATCGCGATGGACTGGCACACTAACCGTAACTTCCGCGAAGCGGGCAGCAGCAATCCGGCACAACTGGATTTATTTGATGCCGCAGGCAACCAGTTAACCGCCAACGGCCTTGCAGGCTTTAACGACAACTGGGGTGACTGCTGTGCTCGTGTGTATGACCTGGAATACACCAACACGGCACCTTATGTAGCGCTTGAGTTAGAACTGGATGACTTCATTGTGGATGGTAGCGTGCGCCGAGATACCATCGACGCATCAGGTTATACCGTGCAGTCGAGCGGAGAGTCTTTTGACACCGTTATTGATGGTGTAGCCATTCCAACCCTGATGGCGGATGGTAAAGAAGAGTACCCGGACTATTCTGAAAGCTATACTTCATACACCTTTGGTGGTTTGTATAAATTTAACGAAGATACCAGCTTCTTTGTGCGCACCTCGAAAGGCAACCGTTTCAACTCAGACCGTCAGACCGTTAGCGGTAAGATTCAACCGGATGGTTCATTAACTCAAGCCGGTCGCGTAGCGGCTGTGGATGAAGTGAATCAACATGAGATTGGCGTGAAAAACCGTGGAGACCTGGGTGAAACCGACTATACCGTTGAGTTTACATTACTCAAAGGTGATTTTACCCAAAGTAACTATGAGCCAACCTCAACGCCAGCCTGTCCTAACGGCGGCTGTATTCTGGACAACGAATACCGCACGGTTGGTTTTGAGTTCTACGGCACATTACGCTGGGATGCGTTATCGGTAATCGCTAACGCCACCTATACTGACGCCGAGCAAAAGCCAAACGGCGGCAGCTGGGGTCCGGCTAACGATATTCCGGAATTAACCTATGCGGTAACGTCTTCCTATGAAATTTCAGACCAGATCAGAGTGGGCCTGAACATGTCCGGACAGTACGGGAACCGTAACGGTGCAGGTGTTGAAACAGAAAACAAACCTATCTTCGGCGGCAACATTTCTTATCGCCCGACTCCTAACCTTGAGTTCGCAATCATCGGGCAAAACCTGACCGACGAATTTGCCCTGCGAGGTTTAAGTGGTGTGGTAGATGCGGGTAACGGTGTGATTTCTGCGCAACCGGTATTAGGCAGAAACCTGAGTGCATCAGTGAGACTATTATTCTAATGGCAGAATATTAGCTATAGTCGATAAGCAGGTGGCAGTTTTGCTACCTGCTTTTTTCGATCGGCGGGAGGAAAATTGACCACGCAAGTAAACGCCTTGCTCGCAAGTGGGCAAACGCAACAAGCAATAACGCAACTGGGTCAGAAGCTTGAATACAACCAGGCCACCGAAGCGGAATGCCTGCTGTTAGGTCAGCTGCAATTCGAGGAGCAACTGGTCCCCGAATCAATCACCGCATTTGAAGCGTTTTTACTACATCAACCCGACAATACCGACGCCTTATTAGCGCTCGCGCAGAGTCAGTTACTGGCGGGATTTACCGCCACCGAAACCTTCGCCAAAATCGTCCGGCTCAATCCGGCCCTGCGCAGTGCCTGGCATGGTTATGCACTGGCAGTCGCATCACAAGGCAATACAATAGAGGCACACCAGTTTCTGGAATCGAAACTGCAAACTCATGGGGACTGGGTGGAAGGGCATAAACTGTTGGCCACGCTCAAATATACCCAGGGCGATGACGCCACTTTTTTAAACAGCTTCCAACAGGCAATCAACCAGCAACCGCAACACGCGCAATTACATCAGCACTACTTTAATTTACTAGTACAGAACAAAGACTGGGATAACGCGCAGCAGCTCATTGAAAACATGCGTAAGCAACCGGCACTCACCCGCTTTACCACGATTGCCAGTATTATTCTGGCCATTGAGTCAGGCCAGACCGGGCAGCTTTACCCGCTGTTACAGCAAGCTCAGCATATCGATGATACCGCGCTGGATTTGGCTCTGGTCAGATACTTTATAAAACAACAACAGTTTCAGACGGCTGAGAGCATCGCTATGCGCAGAGTCGCAAAGTCCTCAGCGCTGGTTTTTATTCCCTATTTATCGCTCATCTGGCGGCTGACCGATAGCCCCTACTTTGCCTGGCTCGAGCATCATGATGACCTGATTAAGTCGATGCCGGTTCATTTGAGCGAAAACGAGCTTATTGAGCTGAAAGCATGCTTGAACAAGCTGCATTCCTCACGCTCTCCTTTTATTGAGCAATCGATAAGAGGCGGCACACAAACCGATCAGCACCTGTTTTTACGTCACGAGCCGATTTTAAGAACTCTAAGAGACAAACTAAAACAGACTGTCAGCCGCTACGTGGCGCAGCTGCCTGAGCATAACGAGAAAACCCATCCGTTATTAGGCAAGCCCAGAGCGGCGGCCCTTGAAGGTAATGTAAAATTCTCTGGCAGCTGGTCGGTAAGGTTGCAACGACAGGGTTATAACGTCAGCCATACTCATCCAAAGGGCTGGATAAGTTCTGCGCTGCATTTACAGCTCCCTGTAATGAGCAATCAAGGCACTCCGGACACGGGCTTTATCCAGTTTGGTACTCCGCCTCCGGAGCTCAACCTAAACTTATCACCCACTTTAAAAATTAAACCGGTTGTGGGCAATGTGGTGTTGTTTCCATCCACCATGTGGCACTCCACCGTTCCCTTTGAACAAGGCGAACGCCTGGTAGTTGCATTTGATGTGCAATCTCCGGCCCGTTAAGAAGATAAACTATGAATATCAATCACTCGCAAAGCATTCAAAAAATTGTCATCGTAGGCGGCGGCTCCGCTGGCTGGATGACCGCAGCCTCGCTAAGTAACGTGCTGAAAGGTAAGTGCGACATAACCCTTATCGAATCCGATGAGATTGGCATTGTAGGTGTTGGTGAAGCAACTATCCCGCCTATCCGGGTATTTAATCAGACCCTGGGGATCAGTGAAGCCGAATTTCTGCAGCGTACCAATGGCACCTTTAAACTGGGGATCGAATTTGTTAACTGGGGCAGCAATGGCTCCCGTTACTTCCACCCGTTTGGTACTTACGGCCGTCAGTTCGATACGGTCTCCATGCATCATTACTGGCTCAGCGCGTACCAACAGGGGCAAGCCAAGCCGCTGGATGAATATGCCATGGCATGGCACCTGGCCCGCAATGGTAAATTTATCCATCCGTCCGGCGATCCTAAGAATGTGCTCTCCACCTTTGAATATGCCTTTCACTTCGACGCCGGGCTGTACGTTAAGTTTTTAAGAGATTACGCAGAACAGCGAGGCGTAAAGCGTATTGAGGGTAAAATCAGTCATGTGAGTAAAAACAAAGACACCGGCTTTGTCTCCTCAGTATCGCTTGAAAGTGGCCAGGTTATTGATGGCGAGTTTTTCATAGATTGTTCCGGCTTCCGTGGTTTGCTTATAGAACAGGCACTGCATACCGGCTACGAGACGTGGTCGGAGTGGCTGCCCTGCGACCGGGCCTGGGCAGTGCCGACCGCAGGCAGCGCAGTTCCGATGCCTTACACACGCTCTACCGCACACACGGCCGGCTGGCAGTGGCGAATACCACTGCAAAACCGGGTCGGTAATGGCCATGTATTCTCTAGCGCTTTTATCAGTGAAGAAGAGGCACGGCAGCAACTACTCGATAACCTCGACAGCGACATGCTGGCTGAGCCGCGGCTGATAAAATTCGTTACCGGCAGGCGCAAGCGGTTCTGGAATAAAAACGTAGTAGCCATAGGCCTGGCCAGCGGCTTTATTGAACCCTTGGAGTCCACCAGCATTCACCTGATACAGGCAGGCATAGCCAAACTGCTGGCGTTGTTTCCTGATAAATCGTTTAACCAGCGCAGCATTGACGAATACAACCGTATCGCCATTGCTGAGGTTGAGCGGATCAGAGACTTCATTATCCTTCACTATAAACTGATGGAACGCCGCGATACTGAGATGTGGCGTTATTGTGCCGACATGGATGTACCAGACGAACTGGCAGCCAAAATAGCGCATTTCAGAGAATTCGGACGCATTACCAAAGGCGAAATGGACCTGTTTGGCAATACCAGCTGGCTGGCCGTGCATATAGGCCAGGGCAACATCCCACAACGCACTGACCCGCTGGTACATTATAGCGACGCAGATTACGCTGGCTGGCTTAAAAAGTTAAATCAGGTTATGGCGCAGTATGCTCAACAAGCACCAAGTCATATGGCGTATATCAACAAAATAAAATAATGTTAATCACGGCCTTAAATAATTACCTAACAGGAAGAGAAATCACGATGCCTTGCCAAGATAAAAAGTAAGTGAAACAAGTTAATCTGCTAAAGCCATTGCTAGGCCTTGTTGTAGCTCAGTAACGTTAGTTTTTATTTATTACAATCTACCATCAAAAATCTAGTATCGTGACAAATGTGGGTAAAAATGGAAAAAGCCGACAGTAATATGTCGGCTTTTTTACAGCACCAGTCCCTGCTTGTCTGTGAGTCCCTACTTTTCTGCACCATTACAGCCTTAACGTTTAGGCCAATGGATGCGCCCAAATAGTTATTCGGGCAATGTTTGTCAGACAGTGTTTGTTTGTCTCTATAAAGATAGTACAAGGCGCTGACTTATCCAGCGAAAAGTGGTCATTGTTTAGGAATGATTCGTTCTAAAAACGACGTGTTTATAACGACAATAATATTGTTAAGACAGGACGCTACGGCGGCGGTCAGGAGGTAGTTTGAATTTACCCACTTTTTGAAGAACCAGCTTGCCTAAGCGGTACATACCAAGACCCACCAGTATGGAAATAATGGTTTTGGTGTCCTCGTGTTGTGTCAGTGCTTCGATAGTTGTCAGAGCAAACATCAATACACCGGTAATCAGCAATACGAATCCCATTAACGCCAGGCCAAGCACACCCGCAGACGCATGCCGAAGCGATGACTCTGCATTGTTTGGTTGCTCATTTTCAGTTGGTTGACGCATAATCTCTTCAGTTCAGGTAAAGTCGATGCCAGTAATTCATTAGTCACTTCAAATGTGACATCGTTCAGTTAATTTACATTTTAGTTACATTAATCGACTTAGCAGCGAGCCACCATGGACCTTTAGTATAGATTGTAGTCATTAATGTGATTTATTCACCAAAGCTACAGCATTTGTCGCTAATATGCTACACAAGTTATCGTCTGTTTCCGGTATTTTTTTAACTTTTTATAACAACTTATGGCAAAAACACCGTTAATTACCCGAAAGGGCTATCAAAAACTCCGTGATGAGTTGGATCACCTGTGGCGCGTAGAGCGTCCGGAGATCACCCGTAAGGTGACCTGGGCCGCCAGTTTGGGCGACCGCAGTGAGAACGCTGACTACCAGTACAACAAAAAGAAGCTACGAGAAATCGACCGGCGTGTCAGATACCTTCGCAAGTGTCTGGAAAACCTTAAAGTGGTTGACTATCACCCTCAACAGGAAGGAAAGGTATTTTTCGGCGCATTTGTAGAGCTGGAAAATGACGACGGTAAAGTACTGACAATACGCATTGTAGGTTACGACGAAATCTTTGATCGCAAGGATGTGATCTCAGTGGATGCACCCATGGCCAGAGCCCTGATTGGCAAAGAAGCAGATGACGAGGTAACGGTGGTGACTGAAGCGGGCCGTTTTGATTGGTGGATCAATAAAATATGGTACGACACCACTGACAAGATATAGGGCAAACCGATGTGACACCCGAGTATTCGATGCTATACTCAGGCCCAAATATAACGGGCATAGCCTGTTGATTCGCCTATGAAGCAGTTAGAATTAGCAGCGTGTTGCTCAGTCTCACAACGATCGCATTAAGGTAGGAAAGGGTCACTTTCCATAACTATCGACTACCGCCTGAATTCCATGATGATAACAAATACCATTGCCAACGAACTTGCCGTTAACCCTAAACAGGTTGAAGCCGCAGTAAAACTATTGGATGAAGGGGCTACCGTACCGTTCATAGCCCGTTACCGTAAAGAAGTTACGCAAGGACTGGACGACACCCAGTTGAGAACGCTGGAACAGCGCCTGACATACCTGCGTGATTTGGAAGACCGTCGCCAGGTCATCATAAAGTCCATTTCCGAGCAGGGTAAGCTTACCGACGAGTTAGCCGCACAGATCCAGCAAGCAGACAACAAAACAACACTTGAAGACTTGTATCTGCCGTATAAGCCGCGTCGCCGGACTAAAGGCCAAATCGCCATCGAGGCTGGTCTGGAGCCACTGGCAGATGCGTTGTTCAACGATCCTACATTAAACCCTGAGAGCACCGCTGAAACTTACGTCACTGCCGACAACGGTGTAGCAGATACCAAAGCAGCACTCGAAGGCGCACGTTATATTCTGATGGAGCGCTTCGCTGAAGACGCTGCGTTGCTGGCGAAAATCCGCCGTTATCTTAACGACAATGCGCATATCCGCAGTCGTGTTGTGGAAGGGCAGGAAACCGCCGCCGTAAAATACAGTGATTATTTTGATCACAGTGAAAAGCTGGCAAATGTACCGTCGCATCGCGCATTGGCGATGTTCCGCGGACGCAACGAAAGCATGCTCCACATTCAACTGGTTGCCGACCCGGGACAGGAAGAAGCACCAGGGCAAACCTCACACTGTGAACACTTAATTGCTGAGCACTACAATATCCGTAACCAGGGCCGCCCGGCAGATAGCTGGCTTGCACAGGTTGTGCAATGGACCTGGAAAATTAAAATCGCGCTGCACATGGAAACCGAATTGTTTGGTCAGCTGCGCGAAAAAGCCGAAGAAGAGGCCATTAACGTCTTTGCCAAGAACCTCAACGATTTGCTGATGGCTGCCCCCGCAGGTGCAAAAGTCACTATGGGGCTGGATCCGGGTCTGCGTACCGGCGTGAAAGTCGCCATTGTGGATGCCACAGGTAAAGTAGTAGGTACCACCACTATCTTCCCGCATGCGCCGCAAAACCAGTGGGATAAGTCCCAACGCACGCTGGCAAATCTGTGCAGACAGCACAAAGTGGAGTTAATCAGTATCGGTAACGGTACCGGTTCACGGGAAACCGATAAGCTGGTAGCCGAAATGCTAAAAGCAAACCCGGAACTGGGTGCACAAAAGATCATGGTGAGTGAAGCAGGTGCGTCGGTTTACTCAGCGTCTGAACTGGCATCAAAAGAATTACCCGGGCTGGACGTGTCGCTTCGTGGTGCGGTATCTATCGCTCGTCGTCTGCAGGATCCACTGGCAGAACTGGTTAAGATTGAGCCGAAAGCCATTGGGGTCGGTCAGTACCAGCACGACGTAAGCCAAAGCATGTTGGGCAAATCGCTGGATCAGGTTATTGAGGACTGCGTAAACGCAGTGGGTGTAGATGTGAATACCGCCTCACCAGCACTGCTCAGCTACGTATCAGGCCTGAACAAAACTCTGGCTCAGAACATTGTTAATTTCCGCGACGCCAACGGCGCATTTGCCAGCCGTAAAGACCTGAAATCTGTAGAGCGCCTGGGACCCAAAGCCTTTGAACAAGCCGCGGGATTCCTGCGTATTGTGAACGGCACGAACCCGTTGGATGCGTCAGCGGTGCACCCGGAAGCCTACCCTGTGGTTGATGCTATCGTAAACACAGCTGCCGTAGCGGTAAATGACCTGATTGGTAATACGGACTTACTGCGCAAGCTCAACCCTGAAGAGTTCGTCAGCGACGCCTTTGGTGTCCCTACAGTGAAAGACATTTTCAAAGAACTGGATAAGCCTGGGCGCGACCCTCGCCCCGAGTTCAAAACCGCAGCCTTTAAAGAAGGTGTAGAAACCATTGCCGACCTGAAGCCCGGTATGATTCTGGAAGGTGTGGTAAGTAACGTCGCAAACTTTGGTGCGTTTGTTGATGTTGGTGTGCATCAGGACGGTCTGGTACACATATCTGCGCTGACCAACAAGTTTATCTCGGATCCGCGAGAAGTGGTGAAAGCGGGTGACATTGTTAAAGTGAAGGTGCTGGAAGTCGACACGCAGCGCAAGCGTATTTCTTTTACCATGCGAATGGATGACACGCCGGCCCCACAGGCAAAAGGCAACAAGCCAGGTGGCAAACCAGCCAAATCAGGCGCTAAGCCAAGAGCCAGTAACAACCGCGGACAGGGCAAACCGTCCTCGCAAGGTAATAGCGCGATGGGTAATGCTTTTGCCGATGCGTTTGCCAAAGCAAAACAAAAATAGTTACACATAAACCAAAAACGGGCCGTAAATACGGCCCGTTTTTTTATGTTCAAAATTTACTCTTACGCTGTGGCAGAGAAGCCTTCAGTCATCGGTGAAGACACCGATTTATAGAAACCGGCGATAACCTGATTGCGTTGCTGCATCTGCGACACGTTCACACTTTCTATGTCTAAGGAACGTCTGCCGCCGGCACTGCGCGGATCGATGTCGTTATCGACCGCTAATTCATCCAGCTTACGGGTCGGAATGTCAGCCGGAGCAACATCCACAATGTCCTCAAGGCTCGGAGGCTCCATTGCAGCATCGCTATCACTGCTAACCTCGTCATTGCGCTCTCTTGCCGCTTCAGCCCGGGCTTCAAACGCCAGTCGCGATGCTTCAGCAGCAACCTGTAAGTCCTGCGGTGACGGCTCAGCTGGCGCTAATGCCGCAGCACGCACCTGCTGCATTTTGCGGATCGTTTGTTCTGGTGTTGATTCGGCAGAAATATCAATAGAAACCTGACCTTCTACCGCGTAGCGCTGTCCATCTGGGCCTCGTTGAAATTCGTATTGCGGTGAACCCGCATACTGGCCACCAGTGGTGGCATGAGCCTGCTCGTGCGCACGCACTTCCTGGTCGCGCTGCTTGAGTGATTCAATTTCGCGTTGTTCAGCTTGTTGCTGCTGACGATCGCGTGCATCGTCCTTACCAGCACTCTCATCATCCGCATTGTCGAATTGTTGCTCTGCCATGTTTTGGCTTTGCGCAGCCTGATTAGGCTGCGGTCTTTCATACGTGAGCGGCTGCGCTATTTTTACCGACGATTTTAATTTATCCGACTCAGAGCCGAGGCCCTGCTCAGCACTGCCTTGTTTCGAATCAGACGCCTGAGGAATGGTCTCGCGGGTGAGATTATCCCGCCGGGCTGCCTCGGTATTCAGATTTGCCGTAGGAATGGCAAAGGTAGAAGGAATTGGCGTGACAATATTCATGATAATCAGGCCAGCGTGTCGATAATTTTACCCACGGTGTCGTTTGCAACATCAATCACCTTGGCTGACGCCAACGCATTTTTACTGTACAACTGCATCGACAATAAATCAGAGGTGAGGCTATCGCCGCCAGAAGGCAACAAGCGGGATGTATTCGACAGACTCTGCACTGCCGCATTGGCTAATAATTCAGTAGGACCGTTGGCGGCCACATCCTGCTGAGCCGAACGCTGGGCAATATTAAGCGCAGACTGCGTCATGCCGTCAAACGACCGCTGCAATCCAAACTGGCCAGAAATGATGGCCGAATTAATATTATTCGCAATTACCCCAGACATACACTACCTCTACACTCTCATGGCTAATTATTAATCAATTTTGGCCATTTGAAAAGTTTTATGTCTGTTTATCGAGCGTAAAACTGCACTGAATGCAGCGTATTCTTTACAACAGTACAGCCCCGATGATCTGCGCTAACTGCAGCGTTTGTCTATTCTCGCCAGGTTATGTACAAAATTACTAATAATATCTGCAGTTTGCGTGGGATGACTAATAAACGGGGCATGTGCAGCATGCGGCATAACAACGGTATCTGCAGATGGTTGTAGCTCGTGGATACGATCAATACCACTGGTGGGTACCAAACTGTCCAACCGACCATACAGGCGCAAGGTAGGCTGACTGATCCGCCCTATATCGGCGCGCAAGTCAACGCTTTGCAGGAGCTGAAGACCAGCCTCCAGCGCATCCACCGACGGATTCGGCAGTGTTTTAACCTGCTGACGAATGGTTTTTACATCCTGTTTTGCGGTGGCGCTGCCCATGGCTTGGATCGCCAGAAAGCGATCAAGGGTCTTGTCGTAATCTCTGGCCAGCTGTTGACGAAACATCGCCAGTACCTCAGGCGCTATACCTGGCCAGCACTTATCAGCAACAAAATAAGGGGTAGAGGCTAGCGTCACAAGTCCGGCTACCCGTTCACTGTGATGGAGTGCAAGTTGTTGCGCTACTAGCCCACCGAGCGACCAACCCACGACAACGGCATCGTCAGGAAGTGCAGGGGCCACGGCATCTGCTAGCTGCTCCAGGGTGTACTCACTGGGCAATGTGTTGGCATTCGTACCAAAGCCCGGTAGACAGATACGGGTAATACGAAATTGATTTTCGAAATAGGGCAAGAACTCCGTAAATACGGCACTGTTCATACCCCAACCGTGTATAAAAACCAGTTCTTTTCCCGATCCCTGGGACAGGCTCTCAAGCCTCACATTAGTGTTATTCTCAACCACGCAATGGCTTCCTCTTGAAGGTTTAGAAAAGTGTACCTGAGCAAATTAAAAAGCGGAATAAAAGATTTCACTTCATCGGTTCAGCGCATTCCGCAGTGCTTGCCGGACAGCCATTGCTATCTGTGCCAGCAGCCCACACAAAGGCTGATATGTGAAGTATGCGAACAAGACTGTTTGTTCTTTAATACGCCGGTACTCCCTGATAATTTGCTGCTCTGGCCGCCAATCAAAAAAGGCTTGGTATCAGGGCGCTACACTTCAGTGCATGCCTGTAGTTACTATCAGTGGCCCATGGATCATCTTATCAACCAGTTTAAAAACGGTCACCCGCAGCTAACCCAGACGCTGGCTGACTGGTTTGTCGCTTATGCACTGCCCTCGGAGCCATTCCTGCCGGACTGCATACTGCCAGTACCCACCTCTTCCTGGCGCTTTGCCAGACGGCGCTACCACCAGACCTTATTGTTAGCGAATGCAATAGGACGCCGTTTATCCATTCCGGTGCATGCCAACTGGGCGTCCAGACGCAGCTTTCAACGTAAACAGCAATCATTGGGAAGGCGGGAACGACTTAACAATTTGAAACGGGCTTTCGCCCTGAGTAAGGACCCTTTACCCCAAAAAGTGGCGATTCTGGATGATGTAGTGACAACCGGGGCAACTGCCGCTGCATTAAGCAATATGATCTATTCAGCCTACCCCGAAACCTCGGTAGCATTGTGGGCTCTTGCCATTACACCAGCCAAAGCCGATCCTGGTGCGCTGGTATCCGGCCAGGTCCGTCAGCAACGTGTGTTACTGCAGCAATATTAGCCCCTATTTTTAGGGCCGAGTGTATGCATTGGGATAAATGGCACTGCGCCTCACCCAGGGTGGTAAAGCGCAGTGCTGAAGGGTGATTAACGGATTGCTTCGGACAGCAGTAATGCATTGCTCATTAGCTTACTGGTGCCATACCAATAGCCACGAAACTGTGGGTTATCGGTAAAACCAATTACCCGGCCACGTCCCATTGGTTGCGCCACAACAGCGGCACTGCCGGCAATTTTTTCAGCCAAGACATCGGCACTGTAACCCGCCACCAGCGGCGATCGCGTATAACGGGCAGGCACATTAAATGGAGACTGAGAGCTGCTAATTACCGTGTTGGTTGTTTTAAACACATGCAAGTAGGGTTCATCAAACCCGTAAAACAGCGGGTGTGTGACATCGATATTCGCTATGTATACCGCGCCAGCAATAAGCTTTTTAGCCGCAAGCGCAGAGCGATCTGCATACGTTAACCCAGACTCATCAAACAGCCTGTCGACATCATTCCGGTCGGATACCTGCACAGACAGCCACTTTTCCTTACTAAACAGAGAAAGAGCCGACATCTGTCCTATCAGGGTACCACCAGTTTTCACCCACTCACTGATCGCGTTACTTTGTTTGTCGTTAAGATCATAACGGCCGGAGGCGAATACGATGTGAGAATAGTCCGCCAGGGTAATTCGCCCAAGGCGTTCCTGCTCAATCAGTGTCACAGGCATACCGATTTGGGTATCCAGATGATGCCAGATTTCTCCCACCTGATAAGGGTTAGTACCTTCGCCGCCTATTACCAGTACTTTGGGCGCTCTAGCGGGCACCATGCTGCGGCTACCTAAATCACTGCCTACCGACGTTGAACCACTGGTAATGGAATACACAGGCACCTGATGCTTAGCACTGGCCGAAGCAATCAGGGCACCAACATTTTCAGGCTGCACAACGCCAGCTGGCACCACGATGCTGCCCAATTCAAACGCTCTCTCGCCTTGGGTTGTCATGGCGTTGAACGACGTAGTGGCAATGCGCGCATCGACACCCGCAGAGAGCAACGCTTGTAATAACGCCGGTGATGTAAAGTGATGCCATTCAAACGCATATCCATAGGCGTCGCTGGCAACTGCAGGCAATTCGTTCTGATGCAATTCACCGCGTTTTACCCGTTTCAACTCACGTGCAGTAAGCGAGCTAAACCCAAGATCAAACGCCAGCGGTAAATTCCAGTTGGACACGTCGTAAAACGTATTGTCCGGGAATTGCTGCTGCGTTGAGAACAGCGATTTGATCAGTCGGTATTTTTGCTGGTTCAGTGGCACAACCAGCGTATGCGCCGCAGCAAACGTTTTATCGTCTGCCGATACATCGTTTTCAGGCACAATAAAATCAATGCCGTGCTGTTCAAATACCCATTTCGCCCGCTTTAAGCGCCAGGCATCTTTAGGCTCGTGTAGCACATAAGCCGCAATATCGTCGTCTTTAATGAGCGACTGCGTTTCGTTGTAAAAGCGGCGGGGGTACTCTGTAAGTGCCGCTTTGTTCTTTAACGCACCGTCGAACACGGCCAACGACATCGTAAATTGATTTTGAATGGTTTGCGCGAACGCCACCGGCCCATTAATGGAATCCTGCAGATGCCCGCGGCTACTGGCTTGCTCAAATAAAATTCCGATACTGCCTTGTGCATCCGGGTAAGTAGAACCTTTGCCGTAGTAAAAATCGTCAAAGCCTTCTTCACTGAAGTAAAGATTTTTTTGATCATCGAAGGCCTGAATAAAACTGTCTGCCAGGGCTTCGGTTAAACGTACATTCCCTTCTGGTGTGAAAGGGTTTTTACGGCTGGGTACGCCAGGCTGGAAAAAGTACGTGCTGTCGGTCCCCATTTCATGAAAATCGGTCAATACATGAGGACGCCACTTTTGAAATTGTTTAATTCGGGCCCGGGACTCTGGGTGGATCAGCATCAGCCAGTCCCGGTTCAAGTCGAACCAATAATGGTTTGTACGACCATTAGGCCAGCCCTCATTGTGTTCACGGTGTTCAGGATCAGAGGACAGCACCTGGCCTTTATGCATATTGGCCCATTGCGCAAAGCGTGACAGCCCGTCCGGATTGAACGACGGGTCCAGCAAAACTACATTATCGCTTAACAACGAGGTAACCCGAGCGTCGTTCGACGCCGCCAGGTAGTAGGCGACCAACAGCGATGCATTCGCCCCGGAAGGCTCATTACCATGCACACTGTATCCCATGTATAGCACCAATGGCGCGCCATCTTCTGCGCGTGTGCCTTGGGTTACGTTCTCCACATGTGCTTTTTGCCACTGAGGCAATTTGTCACGATTCTGGGGAGCGGTAATCGTCAACAACAATAACGGGCGCTGTTCATGGGTGTAGCCAGTCACCTCGAGGCTGATACGGTCAGACGACTCCGCTAACACCTGCATGTATCGCACAAGCTGATCATGACGGACATGCCAGGTACCCACATCGTAACCTAACACTGACTCAGGCGTGGGGATATCCGGATTAAGGGCACTGTTTACCGGCAGGTAATCCGTCGCGGGCTTACCCGCTGCGAAGCTAAACGGGCTACTGCAAATTAACAGCATGGCCAGCGCCATGCGTCGGGAACTATGCTGTTTTAGAGACGTTTTGCCTGTTAAAACGTATGTATCCTGTGCGCGATCACGAGTGACTACACACCGGACTGCCTTCTGAATACCCATCCAGAAACCGGTTCGAAAGACTTTCATCATTGTAATACTTAGCCTTGTACTATCTGCCGTGCATTTGGGCTGATTATTTTAATACCCGAGTGTTTTACTCAGGTAAATTTGTTATCATACCGTCAATTCTATGATTATGCAGGACTCTATCATGATCTCAATATCTACAGAGGCACAGGCTCACTTTGTTAAGCTACTGGCTAACCAGGAGTCTGGCACAAATATTCGGGTGTTTGTGGTCAATCCAGGTACGTCTACCGCAGAGTGTGGCGTATCTTACTGCCCACCAGATGCTGTTGAACCTACTGACATGCGTTTACCCTTCGATGGCTTTGATGCCGTTGTTGACGAAGAAAGCGCACCGTACCTGGAAGAGGCCGAAATTGACTATGTCACGGATCAGATGGGCTCGCAACTCACGCTAAAGGCACCGAACGCAAAAGCACGTAAGGTCGCCGATGACGCCCCATTGGTTGAACGTATCAATTACATGATCGAATCAGAAATCAATCCTCAGCTTGCCAATCACGGCGGAAAAGTCGTGCTGCTGGAAGTCACTGAAGAAGGGTATGTTATTCTGCAATTCGGCGGCGGCTGTAACGGTTGCTCAATGGTAGACGTTACCTTGAAAGAGGGTATCGAGAAGCAAATGCTCGACCAGTTTGCAGGTGAAATCAAAGGCGTGCGCGATGCCACTGAGCACACTGCGGGCGAACATTCATACTACTAATGCATCAGCGATAGCTGGGCAATGGATACGGTAACGCCACCCAAAGGTTGGCACCGATTTACCCGGGGTTTACTCATATTCGCTCTGGGGTTTGGCATGATGCTAATCGGTGCCTGGTGGTGGCTGCCACTTTACTATGTCGGTATCGCCACACTTCTTTGCGGTTTTATCTGGGCCATGTCAGGCTACCTGGCACTGTTATGGTTCAGACTGACAAAAAACATTAACCCTGGTCGTCGGCCCTGACATAGTACAGATAGAAACTGCCTCCCAGCGTAATGCCTCGTGCCAGCAGGAAAGCCAGTAGCGCCCACCACAGGGCTTCATTACCCGCCTCACGCAGTACAAACCACACCGGGAAATACACTACCAAAGCACTGATTATCATGGTGTTACGCATTGATTTTGCCTTGGTGAGACCTACAAATACGCCATCGAACAGAAAACACCAGTGCGCCAATAATGGCAGTAATACCATCAGTGGCAAATAGGGCATGGCGGCGGTTTGCAAGGCGTTAATATCTGTGAGCATCCTCACAATGTTGTCTCCAACCCCGTAAAACGCCAGGGCATAGCCAATGGCAACAACGCTCGACCAAATCACCCCCCGGTGCGTTTGTGTCACAACGCCTTCCTTGCTTTTTGCACCCGCCGCTTCGCCCACTGTGGCCTCTACCGCATAAGCAATGCCGTCCAACCCCAACGCAATTAATACAAAAAACTGCATGAGTATGGCGTTAACTGCCGTGGCGGTCTCTCCATAACGCGCTCCCTGTATGGTCAGGAACGCAAGGCAACCCTGCAAAGCGAGATTGCGTAGCAACATGTCGCCATTGAGCTTCATCAGTACTTTTTGGGCACTGCGACTAAACCATTGCCAGACTGGCTTCACCCCATCAACATGTTGAATAGCGACACAGAACCCCATTACAGCCATGGTATATTCTGCTATCACACTGGCCAGTGCCACCCCCTCAACGCCCATACCAAATGACCAGACAAACAGCAGGTCTAGCCCGGCATTGAGCAGGTTGCCAACTACCTGAATGAACAGCACAGCACGGGTTTTCTGCTGCCCTACCAACCAGCCAATTAATGCAATATTGCTCAACGCCGCCGGTGCGCCCCAAACACGCACGTTAAAATAGGTTTCCGCGAACCTGGAAACCACCTCAGAGGGGGCGGTGAGTGTCAGCCCAGCCCACAATACAGGTTGCTGCAAAATCAGCAATAGCAGGCCAATCGCCAAGCCGACAAACGCCGTCTGGTAAAAGGTTTTT
>Ga0209379_10000926_pt1 | contig 20884 bp, 19 predicted proteins | sample tdDd001_FD_187124 | JGI IMG/M metagenome (GOLD analysis project Ga0209379, IMG submission 187124) | Marine sediment microbial communities from the Atlantic coast under amendment with organic carbon and nitrate - tdDd00.1 (SPAdes)... | ecosystem: Environmental > Aquatic > Marine > Coastal >...
ATACATTAGCCGCATAGATTATCTTCCATGAGTATTAAACGATGTCAGTTAAAGAACGTATTTTACATAGCCTACTTTTTGAGGCGTTTGCACTATGTATTTTAATGGGTGCAGCCACACTATTTACAGCTCACAATCCTACTGTCGTCGGAGGTGTTGCGATTGCCTTATCTGTGTTAGCGATGATGTGGAACTACGTATACAACTTAGGCTTCGATCGTGTTTTTGGTCATGACAGATTGTCACGAAAAATAGGCATGCGTATAGCACATGGAATTGGCTTTGAAGCAGGTTTACTCTTGGTTACCATCCCGCTGTTAATGTGGGTATTACAAATGGATTTCTGGACAGTGCTCATTCTTGATCTGGGTATTGTGATTTTCTTCTTGGTTTACTCGATTATCTATAACTGGGCTTACGACCAAGTACGTTCAAAAATCACAACGCGAGCAACGGCGGTTTAACGACCTAGATATAAATATCACTGAGACAAAAAGCCCACGGTTGCACTGAGCAACCGTGGGCTTTTAGTTTGATTCCGGCCCTACCTAACTAAGAAAATTGTTAAGAAAGAATCTGATCCACAAATTCCGGTACCAGCACGGAAGCCGGGCCGTAACGTTTTTCTGCAAACTCGCTTTCTACTTCACTCGGCTCAAGGTTTAGCTCAACCGTATGCGCTCCGTGCATTGCCGCTTCATGAACAAAACCGGCAGCAGGATATACAGCACCAGAGGTACCAATCGAGATAAAGAGATCGGCTTGCATCAGGGCATCATGAATGCGGTCCATACCAATAGGCATCTCACCAAACCACACCACGTTTGGTCGCATTGGCGCCGGCATTTGGCAGCAATGGCAATGATCATCCAATGATATATTCCCACTCCAACTTATGCTCTGTCCTGTGCTGCTACATTGCGCTTTAAGCAGTTCACCATGCATGTGGATGATGTTGTTTGTTCCTGCAGCTTCATGAAGGTTATCAATATTCTGGGTTACAACAGTCACTTTGCCGTTAAGTTCACGCTCTAATTTGGCCAGAGCCAAATGGGCAGCGTTTGGAGCAACTGTTCCGCTCTCCAGTTGCTGGCGACGTTGGTTATAGAAATCTTGCACAAGAGATGGATTTCGACGGTATCCTTCTGGTGTCGCGACATCTTCAATATGATGATTTTCCCACAACCCGTCTTGATCGCGGAAGGTACGGATGCCCGATTCAGCTGAAATGCCAGCGCCGGTCAAAATAACGATATTACGATACGGGAAAAGCATAGATACGTCCTTTATCAGCTTGTATAAGCTATTTATACCATTGTTTTCATATAGTTATAAGGTCAAAGTATTCGACATTAGTCTAATGTCCGGTAATTATAAATATAAAGTTATAGTGCATTAAGGTTATTGTCCATATAAAAGTATCGACATAAAATGCATCGATATGAAAAAGCCGATGAAGAGCTCCCCATCGGCTTTGATTCTCTTTCAATCACTTACAAGCAAGGCTTAACGGTTACAGGCTTTCCTGCGTCGGTTTGCCTTTCTTTGTCGCTTCAAGCTTTTCGTCATAACCCGGTTGGTTTTCAGGTAAATCTTTTACCTCGTCAAACCACAGGTCGTGATGCTCTTTAGCCCAAGTCTCGTCGACTTCACCGGTGATCATCCCATCCAGTGCTGCTTCCATACCAAATAAACCAATATAGATATGGAAAACAAAACCACAGATCAGTATCAGCGCCGAGAACATGTGAACAAGATTCGACAGCTCCATATCACGGCGGGTTTGATCAAAGATTGGGAAGTCCAAAATGAACCCACTAACGGTGATAAAGATACCAAAGAAGATCAACAGCCAGAAAATCGCCTTCTCGCCGCCATTGGAAAATCCCGCAGAAGGGTGAGTCCCTTTATGCTTGCCAACCATACCGCCCATTTTCATGAACCACTTCACATCCACCATATTGAAGACGCTCTTGCGCCACCACTTGATTAGCACAGTCAGTAACAAGATAGCGAAAATCGGACCAATGTAGTTATGGTATTGCTTGGCTGCATAAATTATCCAACCCCACAACTCACCAGGCACAACCGGCTTGATAAAATGCTTACCATAGACCAGCGTCAGACCACTGAATGCCAAAGTCAGAAACGTAAAAGCCATGCTCCAGTGCAACGCACGATCCATGCGGCTCCAGCGTTTGATCTTGCGGCCTGTTTTCGGCTTGCTCAGCTTTAGCGGCCCAACAGTAACATAAGCCAATGCTACCAACGCTAGGCTACCGAAAATAGCCAATGCCCCCAATGGTGACATCCACTTCTCTTTGAGAATGAACCACGTCTGTCCCGGTATGGAGATCAGCACTCCGTGCTCCGGTGACTGTGATGTGGTATACCCTTCCTGACCATCCTTGACCATGCGCCAATAGTCGGCACCAGCAAATCCTACGATTTCTTTCTGAATCACAGACTCGCCCAAGCGCGTATTATCAGTGTTTTGACTGGTTTCATTGCTGGCTAACACTGACAGCGAAAACGCCAGCGTGAATGCAGTTACCAGTAATGTAAACCAGCGTTGAATTCGCTTAGTCATTAAAACTCCCAACTGTTTGATAAAACAGTTTTTACCTAACGATGGCTTCAGCCCGTATTCGGGCTGAAGCCGTTCAGTGCATCAATACACTGGATTTGCCGCAATGATTAGGCCTTGCGTACCTTGCCTGCATCATAGGCAAGATCATCAGTGCTCGCCCAACCGGCTTCTTTGGCACCACGTGCGACAACACGATCACGGTAGATGTCGGACACTTTAGCCGCATCACCCGCCAAAAGCGCCTTGGTCGAACATAGCGATGCACACATCGGTAGTTTGCCTTCTGCAATACGGTTAGAACCGTACTTCTGCTTTTCTTCATGCGAACCAGGTTCTACACCCGGCCCACCTGCGCAGAAGGTACACTTATCCATCTTGCCACGCTCGGCAAACGCGCCCTGTTTAGGGAACTGAGGCGCACCAAACGGACAAGCAAACAAACAGTAACCACAACCGATACACAGATCTTTGTTATGGCGTACGATGCCGTCTTCGGTTTGCTCGAAACAATCTGCCGGACATACCGCCATACATGGGGCATCACTACAGTGCATACAAGCAACAGAAATTGACGTTTCACCCGGCTCACCATCGTTTAGGGTAACGACTCGGCGGCGCTGGATGCCCCACTCAAGCGCATCATCGTTTTCGTTTTTACAGGCGGTAACACAACCGTTGCACTCGATACAACGTTTAGAGTCACAAAGAAATTTCATACGTGCCATCAGAATGACTCCTTACGCTTTAGAGATCTTACATAGGGTTACTTTGGTTTCCTGCATCTGAGTAACAGGATCGTAGCCGTATGTGGTTGCAATATTTGCCGATTCGCCAGAAACGAACGGTGCAGAACCCTCAGGGTAGTTACCACGCAGGTCTTCACCCTGGAACTTGCCACCAAAGTGGAACGGAATGAATGCCAGGCCCGGTTTCACACGGCGAGTTACCATCGCTTTAACGTGAATACGGCCCTTCTCGGCACCTTCAACCCAAACCATATCACCGTCACGGAAGCCAAGATCGTTGGCATCTTTCGGGTTAACCTCAACAAACATCTCTTGCTGCAGTTCTGCCAGCCAAGGGTTAGAACGGGTTTCATCACCACCACCCTCGTACTCAACCAAACGGCCAGACGTGAGAATAATTGGATACTCACCTGATACATCTTTGTCCTGGATTGACTTGTACAGGGTCGGTAGACGGAACATCGCTTCACTATCATTCCAGGTCGGGTAATCCGCAACCAGATCACGACGAGGTGTATACAACGGCTCACGGTGAAGCGGTACAGCATCAGGGAAGGTCCAGACAACGGCACGCGCTTTGGCGTTACCGTAAGGAATACAGCCATGCTTGATAGCAACACGCTGGATGCCGCCCGAAACGTCAGTTTTCCAGTTTTTGCCTTCTGCAGCCGCTTTTTCTTCTGCCGTCAGTTCATCCCACCATCCCAGTTGCTTCAGCATCTTGTGGGTAAATTCCGGATAGCCATCTTCCAACTCACAACCAAGTGAAAAGCTATCATCAGCAAGCAGACTTTCACCATTACGCTCAACACCGAAGCGAGCACGGAAGTTACCACCGCCCTGCGCTACCGTCTTGGACGTATCGTAAAGAATATGGGTACCTGGGTGCTTCATCTCAGGCGTCCCCCAACAAGGCCAAGGCAGACCGTATGTTTCACCGTCAACCACACCGCCTTCAGCTTCAAGTGACGTTTTGTGGAAGGTATGCCAGTTCTGTTGGTGTGCTTTCAGGCGCTCAGGACTCTGACCGGTATAGCCGATGGTCCACATACCCTTGTTGAATTCACGGGTAATGTCTTCAATCACCGGCTGGTTGTTTTCAACCTTGATGTGCTTGAACAGCTGATCGGCAAGGCCAAGCTTTTTCGCCAGCAGATACATGATTTCGTGATCAGGCTTAGATTCGAACAGCGGTTCAATAACCTGGTCGCGCCACTGAATCGAACGGTTTGTCGCCGTTACCGAGCCTGTTGTTTCAAACTGGGTAGTAGCTGGCAATAGATACACATTATCAGTACGACCATTCATTACTGCCGCAACGCCCGGATACGGATCAACGATAACCATCATGTCCAGCTTGCCCATAGCTGTGCGCATTTCAGGGCCACGGGTCTGCGAGTTCACCGCATGTCCCCAGTAGAACATGGCACGGATGTTATCGTTCTGCTCGATATTGGCTTTGTCTTCCAATACGCCATCGATCCAGCGTGATACCGGGATACCGGCGTTGTTCATTGGCTTCTTGCCGCGATAGTCAGCCTGATCAAAACGCCCTTTCAGCCATTCGTAATCGACATCCCATACGCCAGCCCAGTGCTTCCACGCGCCTTCAGACAGGCCGTAGTAACCCGGTAGGTTGTCTGACAGAACACCAAAGTCCGTCGCACCCTGTACGTTATCGTGACCACGGAAAATATTGGCACCACCACCAGGTTTACCCATGTTGCCAAGGGCAAGTTCAAGAATGCAGTACGCACGGGTATTGTTGTTACCGGTGGTGTGCTGAGTCCCCCCCATACACCAGACAACACAGCCCGGGCGATTCTCAGACAGCATCTTCGCAGTTTTGTAGACTTCGGCTTCAGGCACACCACTTACACGTTCAACTTCTGCAGGTGTCCACTTCGCCACTTCGGCACGAACCTCATCCATACCCCAAACGCGCTGACGGATGAACTCTTTGTCTTCCCAGCCATTTTTGAAAATATGATACAGAATGCCCCAGATAAACGACACGTCAGAGCCCGGACGCAGTGATACGTAGTGATCTGATTTTGCCGCCGTACGGGTACGGCGCGGATCAGCAACAACTATCTTACAGCTGTTACGCTCTTTGGCGATCAAGATATGCTGCATTGCTACCGGGTGAGCTTCCGCTGCATTCGAACCAATAAACAGAATCGACTTACAGTTATGCATGTCATTCAATGAGTTGGTCATCGCACCGTAGCCCCAGGTGTTGGCAACACCGGCAACCGTCGTTGAGTGACAGATACGCGCCTGGTGGTCAACGTTGTTGGTGCCCCATAGCGACACCATCTTGCGGAACAGATAGGCCTGTTCGTTGTTGTGTTTCGCCGAACCCAACCAATAAACCGAATCGGGACCTGACTCTTCACGGATTTTCAGCACTTGCTGGCTGACTTCTTCCAAGGCCTGTTCCCAGCTAAGTTTCTTCCACTTGCCGTTAACCAATTTCATTGGGTATTTAGCGCGACGCTCACCATGACCGTGTTCGCGTAACGCAGCACCTTTAGCACAGTGTCCACCAGCGTTAAAAGGATGGTCAAAAGCGGGTTCTTGGCCAGTCCAGACACCTTCTTGTACTTCAGCGTAAATACCACAACCCACAGAACAGTGAGAACAAATGGTACGTTTAATTTCAACAGGCGCTTTCGGATCAACCGTTTTTGCTTCTGCTTTTTTCATCATGCCCGGTGCAAACATGCTGGCACCAGCAACACCACCAGCCGCCGCCAGTGATGAATTACGAATAAAGGAACGACGAGAAATACCAAGCTGGTTTTCGTCCTTGCTCACTTTGTCGGAACGTTTAGTCAGTTTCATTTATTGCTCCGCCTTACAAGGTTTCGTAGTAATCACGAACATGCTGAGTTTCGCGATAGCCTGTTGTTTTCGATTCGTTTTTTTCTTCCGGTTTATCAGCTGCTGCCTGAGCAACAGTTGTTGTACCAGCCGCAACAGCACCAGCAGCCACGGTCAAACCAATGTTTTTCAACAATTGGCGACGGCTTTGATTAGTTTCATTATGAATAGGTTTATTTTGCTCACTCATGAAAGCTTGCTCCTTTATCGTTGTTCCAGATGACCAAACAATGTTCATCAGGAATCGATTCTTATGTTTTTTTCTAATTACGTCGTAACAAAAAGCAAAGTCAGAAAATTCTAATTCGCTTCAATAAAACGCGTTTTCTCTACCGTTAAAAACTGCAACGCCAGCTCGCCCACCGCGCAATAGAACACAGCACTTTCAGCCGCTTTCATATCGGCACACAAGCGCTCAAACCACGTAGCAATATGGCGGTTAAAGAAAGTTCTCTGAAGGTGCTCATCGCCTCCTTCCACCAGCATAGCCATCACTTCAAGCAATGCGGCAATATGATCTTCCGGCTCTTTGACCGACTCATCTCGCTGAAAACCCAGCTGAGCCAAATCACGACGTAGATGGGCCAAAGGCATCTCCATCAAAGATCCCGTCAGATACCAAGAGCCAAATGGCACAATTTCACCACGACCAATGCCAATGAACAGATCTTGATATTCTTCTTCAACAGCAATGAGGTTGGCTTTTTTAGCCGCCAGTTTGACTAATGGCCAAGCAGCTGCCATTTCGGTAGTTCGGTGCTCTGACGTATCTACATTTAGATCTGCAAGCCAATTCAGGACGTTTTCATCCGGAGCCTGACGCATCAAATGCGCAAGCATGGCGTAGATCTCGATACGCAGTGACATTTCTTCGTGTTGCGGCTGATTAACCATTTGTTGTTCCATTTGTTGCCCCATACTTAGCTCCTTACACCCTTAGCTGGCTTTCAGGATCGTCTTCGATCTTCGAAAAGACATCACGAACACGACAGTCTTCACACATAGCCAACCGGCGAATGGCATCTCCCTGGAATTGCGAGTGACCTTGTAACTTTTCAGTTAGCATTTTCACCATAGATGCCGGTGCAAATGGTTTTCCACAACTGGTACAACACGCAGCAGCTTCTTCATAAACAACACGAGCTTCCTGACGTGATGCTTTGTTCCAGTTAAGACCCGGCTTTAACGCAATCACTTTTTCAGGACAGGCCTTTTCACACATACCGCATTGCACGCAATCTTCTTCGATGAACAACAATCCCGGACGTTCGCCAATAGCATGCAGAGCACGTGTCGGACATACCGCCACACACCCCATACATAAAGTGCAATCATTGGACTGGCATTCCACCGAACCGTAAGGTGCATTTTCAGGTACATCTGAACGCTCAGGCTTTTCTTCAGCGGCGTGATAAAGCAATTCAAGGACAGCAAAGAGCTTTTCACGCTTCGTGCCTTCGATTCGCTCAGCAGAAGAAACCGCGATAGGAAGCAATGCCGCATCGAAAGCCTTGAATGACTCAGCAGAAGCTAAATCAAATAACGCAATACGTTCAGCTTCATAACCCAGTTCAGTCAGAAAATTCTGAGCAATCGCAAGTTCGTCAGTAAGAACACGATCAATCGTGGCAGGAATATAAGCGGTATTCGTAGCTAGAAGCACTTGATGAGCACCATATGCCAAGGCACTAAACCAAGTATCAATACCCACGGTTGCCAACTCTTCCAGTGCCACCGGAATAACAGTGGAAGGAAGAGTGGATAGCGCGTTTGCCACAGATTGCTCATCACGATTTCCAAACAAAAGAAGTGTTGGCTTTTCACCCCCTTCTTGCAGGTAACGCTTTAATAGTCGATGAACAAAATGCTGAGTATTATCGGGATCAGGTAATGCATAGCTAATGGCTTCTGTAGGGCAAGCCGTCGCACAGGTTCCCACTCCCTGACAAAGATACGGATTAATTTCAATGGCATGACCATTGCTGGATAGTGCACCCGCAGGGCACGCATCGACACAACGATCACAACCGCTCACGCCACGCGATGAATGGGCACAAATATCAGGATTCAAACGAAAATACTTTGGCTTATCAAAGGTTCCCAACATAGCTGGAAGATCTTCAATTACATTGGCCAATTTTGCTTTACCTGCACCAACACCATAATAGCCAGGCGCTGGAATTTCCGTTGTCACTACCCCCTCAGCGGTCATATCGACAACAAGATCAAAACAGTCACGACCAATCGCAATTTTGGCTAGGCTAGTGTCAGCTCGACAAGTCACTTCAAACGCACCAAGGTAGCCTTTAACAGCTACCTGATCGCTGAAGTACATGTTGTCACCGTTCGCCGCTGTACCCGCCTTTTCACCTGTTCTTTCTGTCACCTTTTCTGTGACAAGTAGCGTCACCGAGTTCAATGCTGAAAATTGAGGTGCTAACGCTGTTATCGTTTCCTGCTCACCAATCAACAACACGTTGCCGCGGCTTTCATAGGAAACCGTAGGTGGGATCAGGTTTGACAGCTCGACGGTTCCTGCAATCGCAGTTTGTCGGGCTTGTCCGTCTGGATCAGAAAATGCTTCTAGTGTACTTTTTAACATTCTTATTCCTGTCTACTCGTCACCGTCAGTCAGTGCCGATTGAAGTACCTTGTTTTATAAAGAATTTTTAAAAACAGGACGCTTCATACCCTTTATAAGAGCAATAACCGAACCAACTTTTTACGGAATAAAATGACCTATAGGGAACTAAAGTCAGGCGGAGGCAGTTTGGGGAACCCACCAAGGGACAATTTGTCCCAGCGGCTTACATGCATTGCGCCAAAATGTCCCGATTGTTTTCAAGGGTATTATTCCCTTTTTGTCCCAACTTCAATTTCGCCGCCTTGTTTTTAACAACATCCGGCTTTTCTTTTTTATTAATTACGGAAAACTAGCTTCTTTCCGATAAGACATCAGACTCGAAAGAAGAAAAATCTTCTGACAAGGTAGGGATAGATGCCTCTATCTCTTTAGATTCAAGTTCATGAGGTTCTAGCTCTGTTGATTCGGTTTTTGCTGAAAGTTCTGATGACTCGGCATCTACCACATTCCTATTTTCTTGCTCATTAATCACTGCCTGAGCAATTTCTTCCGAGGCTTCCTCAAGCTTTTCAGACGCCTGATTCACCCAGTTTCGAAGCTGTTTGGTCACACTGGAATCCAAGGTAGGGACATTGGAAAAATCTTCAGTGTGGTCATCCATATCACTGACATAATTAAATTCATCAGAATGGAACAACTTACGTAATGCCGCCTTCTTTACCGACTTTTCAACACCGCTTTTCATAAACGACGTTACCCCACCCTCAAAAGTCACACTGGCAACATCTTTCAACGTCAGCCTAGTCTCTTCGGACACCGCTTCCTTGAGAACTGTTTGCTCGCATGCCTCATCGGCTTCAACAGATATTTCTGACTCTGCTTCTACCTCATGTTCAGTAGAAGGCTTGAAAGAAAAACTCCCGACCTCCTCGACTGTATATTCTGAAATATCAGAGAGTTGAACCGGTTCGGTGTCGCCTTGTACTGATAGAGCATCCGCCTCCACTTCAGCCGTTTCTTCCCTGACAGCGAGTTTACGACTTGACCACCGTTGCAAAAAATTAGTTGCCACTGGAGCGCCCTTTTTGGTCTTTGTTCTTGTTTTTACAGCGTTTGCGTCTGAATTCGATCAACTCGCCATGACGACCAATAAACGCTTCCATCCAAGCCTGTACCTGAAGCGGAATTTGAATATGCAGTACTTGGTAATCACCATCCATATAGCTACCGGCAACACTTTGTGCAGCCGTTACCAATAAGGGGGAAAGCTGTTCATTCTCTTCTTCGCAAACAATGAATAAGTGCGGGTCTTGAGAGCTCAAATTAAAGCGATATTCGGTGCGCTCATCGCGGTAAAGTTCTAGTGGAAGAATGTGCCCACCTTCAGATTGGGCAACTTCATCTTTTTTGTCCTGATCATAAAGACACACATCTTCGATAGACCAAGACAAGGTCGGCCAGCGACCGATTTGCTTTTCTTCAAAGGCCAAACGAAAGGCTATTGGCCATATGGATTCATCTTTACGTAAACCTGGCACATTCGCTCCTTAGTCATTGCTCGTGTACTCTTGAATATGGCTTACAAAGCAAATATCAGACCAACTTCAATTAAACCTCTCATTTCAATACTCTTGCCTCTTATAGTTGGAATGAAGTTTGCTAGACTTTGGGGTTATTAACGATATTTGAAATTGAGTGTCAGCCGTTAAACACTATTGAGCATAGACACTATTAGACCGTTTTCGAATCAGCAGGAATTTCTGATGACCCAACTGCCAAAAATCATTAAAACCAAATCATCCGTCAATCAGACTATGACCGTTCAGGTTATGGACGAGTACGGCGACATGATGGAAAAAGAAATCGCCTGCGAGCACCCCTTAACGGTTTACCTAAACTGGATTGAAGTCGTAACCTTGATGACCCTTGGTGAGCGACCTTCGGCGTTAGTTCTCGGCTATCTGAAAAACCAGGGATTTATCGAGGACATCAATGCGATTGAATCATTGATTATCGACTGGGAGACCAACTCGGCGGCAGTCATCACCAAGGAGAACACCGACGGGCTGGAAAAGAAGCTCGGCAAGAAAACCGTTACATCAGGATGTGGTCAGGGCACCATGTTCGGCAATGTAATGAAGAAACTCGAAGGCATTACACTCCCCCAACCTCAGATTCCCCAGTCGAAACTATACGGACTGTTGGAATCACTCACGCATCATAACGAAACCTACAAAGCGGCAGGTGCCGTGCATGGCTGCGCCGTCTGTAAAGACACTGACATTCTGTCTTTTGTCGAAGATGTGGGCAGACACAATGCCGTTGATACACTGGCAGGCGAGATGTGGCTGAAAGGTGAAACAGGTGAAGACAAGATTTTCTACACCACCGGTCGTCTCACTTCGGAAATGGTGATTAAGGTCGCCCAAATGGGGATCCCGGTTCTTCTGTCTCGTTCTGGCGCCACGCAAATGGGCTATGAACTGGCTCAGAAACTTGGCATCACCATGGTTGCCCGTGCAAAAGGCCATCGTTTTCAGGTCTACAACGGCAAAGAGAATCTGATTTTGGATGTAAAAGGTGAAAACAATCAGAGCCCTGCTAATAAAAAGCACATCGGAGGCAATGCGTAAATGACCACCAGCTTCCCCGAGTTCATGAATGCCAAACTAGTCGCAGAATACCTCGACCTTAACGAAAAGAAAGTTTATGCCCTAGCCAACGATGGATTGCTACCAGCCACCAAGGTGACAGGAAAGTGGCTATTTCCCAAAGCAATGCTCGATAAGTGGCTACTTGAATCTTGTCATAATGGTGTTCTTAATGATCGCCTTCTTATTGCAGGTTCAGATGATCCTCTGCTTCAGATGATTGTCGGCAATATGGCCAATAAGCTGGGTAGTACTGCTCTTGTGGGTTATACGTCAACAGGTACCCGCCAGGGCTTGTCGATGCTAAGCAAGGGACATGTGGATATGTGTGCAATTCATTGGGGCCATGCTGATGAAGCCTATCTCCGACATCCAGCATTGCTACAACAATACCCCGGGCATAAGAACTGGGTATTGATCCATGCCTTTGAACGCCAACAAGGATTGGTTGTGAGTCATGAGATCGCCGATAGTGTCAATGCCCGCTCGCTAAACCCACATGAATTACTAGCTTCTCGCTGGCGATGGGCACTAAGGCAGGAGGGCGCCGGAAGTATGAGAGCGCTTGGAGAATGGCTTCATGGCCATGCTTACAACTTAGACATGTTAACCAAAGCCGATGTCTGCAATAGCGAGCGTGAGCTTGCCTCGTCCATAGCTCGTGGTCAGGCCGATGTTGGGTGCGCAAGTCAAAGTACTGCCGGGGAGTTTGGCTTAGGGTTTATCCCGCTTTGCCGAGAAGCCTTCGAGTTAGTCATCCCCAAAAACATCTACTTCCGAGCGCTGCAGCAACAATTAATGCAGGCGCTGTCTGATCCTGAAACACAGGCTAAAGGGGACCAGCTCCAAGGGTATAACTTTCAACGAACTGGCACCCAAGTATGGAGTGCGAATTAACACAGTTATTCATTTTTCGATAACATAATGATATATAACAAGTGACGTATAACGACTAGTGTATAGCGAGAAAGCCAAGGCTCTCTCGCTATGAGCATAGACATGAGCATAGATATGATACAAGTGCGCACGTTGATGCTTATAGCTACTTCATTTGATGGCAAAAGCATTCATTGCCTTTGTTTTCCTCCTCAAGATAAGCCATCAATACCAATCAAGCAAACCTAGCGAACTAGGCAATGCTATCAAAGCGCTCATAACGCCTACCCAATCTTTCCAATATATAACCTTCAGCAATATTAGCTAAGCCACACATATCTTCATAAAAAACGCGTTTGAATATTATAGGATTAACAAGTTGCTTACTGAGAATCATAAGCAAAACCAACACTCAAGTTAGTAACAATACACACAATAAATCATTCCAAAATTAACATTTCAAAAATATTTCGGCTCAATATGTGAGCAATTACTCTAAAATGAAAAATTCCTTCGTGGAATATTGATCTATGCCCTATTTCTGCCTGTTATGCTTTAAGTTTTGTGCCACTAGGTGCACACTAAGACTTGGTCATCCGACCAGTAAAAATTACTCTGTGTTTAAACAAAATATAATTAGCGTAAGGAGTGGTCATGAATTCATTCATAACCGGCGCAACTGGATTTATCGGTTCTCAACTTTTAAGACGTCTGGCTAAGAGACCTGGAGAAATCTACGTACTGTCATTTAGCGAAGCATGCGAAGAAAGACTTCAATCTCTTATTGAAAAATATCAACTTCCCAAAAACAAATTCCATAGTTACCGAGGCTCAATAACAGAGCCGAACTTGGCACTATCCGCCGACGACATCAAATCGCTAACCGGTAAGATCACCAACTTCTACCATCTCGCTGCGATTTACGATCTTGAAGCGGAAGAAGAAGCAATGATGCGTGCCAATATTAATGGCACAGAAAATACGCTCAGACTGGCAGAACGTATTAACGCAGGTTGTTTCCACTACGTCAGCTCAATTGCTGTTGCTGGACAGTTCCGTGGCTGGTTCCGTGAGGATATGCTGGACGAGGCTACAGGCCTTGATCACCCCTACTTTTCTACCAAACACGATGCTGAAAAGCTCGTTAAGGAAACCGCGACGATTCCATGGCGCGCTTACCGCCCAGGTATCGTAATCGGTGATTCTGTAACAGGTGAGGCTGACCGAGTAGACGGACCATATTACTTCTTCAAGATCATTCAACGGCTACGTCGCTCGCTACCTGAGTGGATGCCACTGTTGGGGTTGGAAGGCGGCCGCCTAAATCTCGTCCCTGTCGACTACGTGGCTGATTGTATCGACCATATTTCTCACAAAGACAATGTTGAGGGACAATGCTTCCACCTCGTGGATCCCGACCCTTATCGTGCCGGCGAAGTCATCAATATGTTTGCCGAAGCAGGTCACGCTCCTAAGATGGCAATGCGCCTTGATATGCGCTTGTTCCGTATGGTGCCTAACAACTTCTGGAGCCAACTGAGCCACCTGCCTGTGCTTAAGCGATTCCTCGATGCGCTAAGCCAGGAAATACAAGTTCCAAAAGATGCTGTGGGAATGTTTAACTACCCAACGCAATTTGATTGCACCAATACATTGAACGCGTTATCAGACAGCGAAATTAGCTGCCCTCGCCTGCCTGACTATGCCAATAATATTTGGGACTACTGGGAACGTCACCTTGATCCTTCGCTGCATATCGATAGAACCCTCAAAGGCTGTGTTAATAACAAAGTTATCGCTCTGACTGGTGCATCTTCCGGTATCGGCTATACCACCGCACTGAAACTGGCAGAAACCAATGCAACATTAGTACTGATTGCCCGTGATTTAGAACGCCTGCAGCAAACACGCAATGAAGTTGAGCGCCGCGGTGGCCGTGCGTATATCTACCAGTGTGACTTGAGCAAAGATGAGCCAAGCCAACAAGTTCTGGAAGAAATCAAGCGTGATCACGGCAAGGTCGATATCCTGATCAACAATGCCGGTCGTTCGATCCGTCGCTCTATCATGCACTCAACAGAACGATTGCACGATTACGAACGTACTATGCAGATTAACTACTTCGGCTCACTACGAATGATATTGGGTCTGTTGCCTAAAATGGTCGAGCAAAAGTCTGGGCATGTCATCAATATTTCCTCTATTGCCGTATTGACCAATCAGCCTCGTTTCTCCGCTTATGCAGCCTCGAAATCTGCCCTCGACTCGTTCACCCGAACTGCCGGTGCCGAGCTGTGCGGACAAGGTGTCAACTTTACCACCATCAATATGCCTTTGGTCGAAACACCGATGATCGCCGATCACTACCGCAAGGCTGAAGGCGGTATTCCACTGCTGACCTCAGAGGAAGCATCCGAACTGATCGTCAAGGCTATTATTGAAAAGCCCAAACGCATTGCAAACCGCCTTGGTCTGTTTGCCGCACTGGTTCATGGCGTCTATCCAAAAATTGGTGAGCTCGTTATGAGTACCGGCTTTAACATGGCACCGGAATCGGACGGTCTGGAACATGATTCAGATCCGAAACAAGATAGTGCTGATGTCATGGCACTGTCGAGCATCATCCGTGAAATACACATGTAAGGAAGTACTATGCAAGTTACTGCAATTCATGACTACAAGGAAAATCTGGATACCCTGTTGCGCTACTTCAGTGAAGATGAACTCATCACTGATAAGTACCAAAAACTGGGTGCCAGAAAAGTCCTTGTAAACAAGCTCGAAGAAACGGATGACGGCTTTACCGTTGAAACTCAGCGAGAAGTACCTGCAAATGTACCCGGTGTCCTAAAAAGCATTTTGGGCAGCTTTAATACTATCAAGCAAAAAGAAAGCTGGCATTGGCAAGAAAACGAACAACTATTGTGTCATATGGATGTTGAGATCATAGGTGTTCCAGCCAAGATTTCTGGACAGATGATGTTCAGTGAACCAGCAGATCGTGCGGGTGTAACCACTCAAAACAATGTGTCAGTTACCGTTAAGTCATCTGTTCCTTTGATTGGCAGCACCCTGGTCTCTTTCATCTGTGATGATATTAAACAGCAGATGCAAAAAGAGTATGAGTTTCTATGTGAAACACTGCCACAGCTTGTTGCAGAGGACTAGAACTCACCGCTGATATAATGTGTAGCTGTTCAGGTACCAATACTGTTCAGCTACCTAAGCAAAACAAGGAAGATACAATGAAAACCCGCGACAGGATTTTATTAGTTAGCCTTGACCTGTTTAACCGTGACGGTATTGCACAGGTAAGCACGCTGATTATTGCCACCGAAATGGGGATCAGCCCGGGTAACCTGTACTATCACTTCAGGGGCAAGGATGAAATTATTGCGACACTAGTGACCGAGCTACAAAATTCGCTCGTTACCATAAGCAATGAATACCCGAAACAGGTAAAAGATTTTGATGATTACTGGCCATTTATGCACACCATTATGGCGCTGTTTACACATTATCGCTTCCTGTTTAGAAACCTCGACAACCTCAACGGTCAGAGTCCGCAGATCAAGCGAAAAATACGAACACTGATCTTAAAGTTACGCCACCTCAGCAGTGAAATGCTGGCACACCTTATCAGCCTGGGCAAGCTAAAGTGCGATGAAAAGAGCCTGCCATTGCTGGCCGATAATTTATTGCTGGTCAGCCTGAACTGGCTTAATTATCAAACATTGCTCGATGACAAGTACAGCGAAACCGAATTAATCAGAGCCGGAGTACTTCGCCTGATTTCGATGGTAGAGCCCTATTTGACCGAATCAGCCGACTCGCCATTTTATACTCATCAGGATCTACTTGATGAGCTTGTGAGCTAACACGTTTGAGCATGTTGTCTTAATCGAAACAATAACGCCACATAATATATGTGGCGTTATTATATGCCGCATCAATTCATAAAACATCACCAACTACAGGCTCAACCTAATAGCCATGTCAATTTATTGACAGACACCCACTCGAAGTATCTTTAAATAAATCAATGCAATATGCATATGGATTTGTATCTGTACACAATTCTTCAATAAACTTTGATAAATGTATAAATTTTGTATGATTAAAACATAAAATTAGTGACATCGAGCCCGATTAATTATCTAATGATTTAATCTTGTTGTTAGATGTGTCGCTCATGACAAAGACCCTGGCATGTCTGAGTTTGATGTAAATAATTTGCCGAAGGTTAATCGTCCCATGTTTAAAAAAGCTATGCTTTTCGCTACTATCAGCCTGTCATTTTTCAGTCATGCCAACTCACTGCTCACAGAGGGCGAAGCTGAGCAAGTTAAACAGATCAAAGCTCAATACAACAATACAGCCGAACTAAAAGAACTCACTAAGATCAGCGGCAGCATTTTTACGCTTTCATCTCGGATTGAAGAACAGAAATCAACGATAATCAAAGATAAGCAGTTGTACCAAGAATATCAGCGACGACTTAGCGAAGAAATGTTATCTGGCACCGAAGAAAGAACCGATTTCTACTTCGCGGCAATGAAAAAAACATCGAAAGAGATTAAGCAGAACAAACAACAAATTCAGCTAAATTCTGCTCAAATCAAAAAGCACAACGATAAAATATCCCTACTCAATAGCTCACTCAGAGAATCAAAGAAAATCTACAATGATAAGCTTCTTGATATCAGGGACAGTGTCGTAACCAGGCTTAAAAAAGAATTCGCCAACCCCATTCCCGTCTCGGTTTCTGGCAAATTACAATGCTCTCCTTACCAGTCAATCCGTGCGTGCTTTGAAAGCAAACAGACAACGTCTAAGCTAATCAACGATGCCGTCGAAACGCGCTTTGGCCAAATTGATGTCACCAGCACCACCAACAACTTCAAGGTTGACTCGGCACTGATGGACTATGATGGCAATGTCGATTACAAGGCCAACTTCAATCTCTTTGTCCAATACAATGAGAATATTGATGCCCAGATCGTCAAAGAAGTAGGCGTTGAGTCATTCAATATAACCCTTATCAGCAACAAGCCAGCGAGTTTCTTCCTAGATGGGCTGCCAGTAGGTCAAGGCAGCGAGGTCAGCGTTAAGGTTTCGAAAGGAAAATATGCCGTCCTAGCTAAATTTGAGGGTCATCAGGAGTCGACGATTCAGGATATCTCGATGCCAGTTAGCTTGACGTACAACTTCTAGTACCACAAATATCTTTCCTCTTTGGTCCTACACTACCTTACGGCGTGCTCAACAACTTGGGCACGCCAAACATCTTCAAACTCACCAGATAGAATGACGATAAAAATTACAGGACAAGAACCAGCCTAAGCATATCCTTGTGCTGAGACCTTCCCTACTCCCAGGCCTTGCACCTCGGAACTAACAGCACTATTGAACAGTTCAATGTTATTACCATCTCGGGCATTAAGCACACAGACACCAACAACTTCGGTGTTATTGTCTGCGACATAGCACAAAGAGTTCTTGAGGTATTTCAATTAAGCGCTTCTCTATCAACCTTTCTGAGCTTGCTAACAACCAACTGGTAGGACTTATCAGCCAAATCAGTTAGCATAGCTTCATTAACATCGCTGCTCAGTGAGACCGTGATCCAATGGCGCTTGTTCATGTGATAGCCCGGTATAATCCCCTCGAACTGGCTCACAAGCAATTCGCCATCTGCCGGCTGGCACTTATACGTCACCTGAGGCACTCCCTGATGAATAGCCACCAACGCGAACATTTTTCCCATCACTTTATAGACCAATGCCTCGGGACCAAACGGATAGCTTCCCTCTGACCCAGGAAACTTAGCTAGGTAATCTTCAATATGTTGTTGTTTCACATTGGTTCCTTATTATTTACTTCCTTATGATTCAGTACGTTAACAAATATCCGATTAACAAACCATCGACAGCCAGCAAAGCCTGAAAATCCATCACAGAAACCTATCCTCCGCAGGCTTGAAATCATAATAATGTGGCCTACGCTTGTTTTACACAATCATGACTTGCACCAACGCTGAATAAAGTGAATATTGTCAACTTTGCTTATACCGTCTACGCCAAGGAGTCATTGTGGGTAGAGTGTTACTGCTTGTTTTAGCCTTTATAGGTAGCTGCAACGCTGCAGTTGCCGCAACCAACACAACGGATGTAACCAAGCTGGATCCGAACAAGATCGAGACGGCCTCAGTCAGTACCTATGTTACCGACCTCAAGTCGGGCAAAACGCTGTTTCAGAAAAACGCTGATATCGTTATGCCTATCGCGTCAATCACCAAGATCATGACGGCGATGGTCGTGCTGGATGCCGAGTTATCCCTTAAAGAAAAGATCACCTTCGACAAAACAGACAAAGAACGGATCTACAACGGCTATTCGCGTATTCGGATGGAATCTCAGCTTAGCCGTGGTGAAGCCATTCATATCGCCCTGATGTCATCTGAAAACCTCGCCTCTGCCGCCTTGGCTGACAACTATCCCGGCGGCTATACCGCTTTTGTTGAAGCAATGAATGCAAAAGCAAAGTCCTTAAGAATGGATGATACCCACTTTGTTGACAGCTCCGGACTCAGCCCGAATAATGTCTCTACTGCCGCCGACATAACCAAAATGGTCAAAGCTGCCTACAAATACCCAAAGATCCGCCAATACAGTACAACCCCGGTCCATACCGCCTATTTCAAAAAACCCAGATACAAACTTGGCTACACCAATACCAATGCTTTAGCGCGTGGAAAAAAATGGAATGTCGAACTAAGCAAAACAGGCTACCTGGATATCGCCGGTTACTGCCTGACCATGGTCACAAATATTGATGGCAAGAAGCTATTGATGGTGATGCTCGACGCTTATGGCAAGCTCACCCCTATCGGAGATGCGGGACGAATTAAAAAATGGATTCAGACCGGAAAAAGCGGAAATATTTCTGACACTGCCGAACATTACCAACGTACCAAACTGGCTGAGCTGACAAAATAACCCATGAACCCACACACCACACATATTGGGATCCTTAATTATACTGGCGCCTTGCAATCTGCCGTTTTTGGCCTTGCCGAACTGTTTGAGCTAGCAAACCGTATTGGCAACCAGCAGAACATGGATACTCTTTTCGAAGCGAAGGTTGTCGATTCTATAGATAATGATCATTCGAGTTATCAGGTACTAATCATTCCGCCCAGCCTGTCTGAAAGTGCCTACCATACTTCTGACCAAGCACTTCAAGATTGGGTTTTATCTCACCATCAGGCCGGATCAATCATTTGTTCTGCCTGTGCAGGAGCCTTTATTTTAGCTTCTACCGGCTTGCTGAACGCACGGGAGGCGACAACCCACTGGGAACTTGCGGAGCAGCTGTCCACCGACTTCCCGGCGGTTGTACTTAATAGCGAGAAAATACTGATTAACGATGGCGATATCATTACTGCCGGAGGCTTGATGTCATGGGTAGATTTAGGCTTGGAGTTGGTCGCACAATTCTCACATCCGAGTATCATGCGCCTGTTAGGGAAAAGTATGGTGGTTGATACCGGAGGGCGAGAACAACGTTACTATCAGAGCTTCTCTCCCAAACGCGGACACGGTGATCAGCCTGTGCTTAAGGCACAGCACTATATCCAAACTCACTTTCATCACTCTATTTCTATCGTTACATTATCTGAAGTGAGCTTTCTCTCAGAGAGAACATTCTTACGCCGCTTTGTTAGGGCTACCGGGCTAAAACCCACTGAATACCTACAAAGAACGCGAATCCAAAAAGCGTGCAACTTGATTGAATCAACAACTGAGAGTATTGATTCTATTGCCAGTCAGGTTGGCTACGAGGACATTAGTGCGTTTCGGAAAGTCTTTATCAAAATAACCGGCCTGACACCGAGAGACTTTCGTCGTCGCTTCGCACGCGCCCCCTAACCTCGGACTAGCTTGCTTTTTTTTGTTCAGACTTTGCCGTTTTATATTTTTCGTTGATAAATCCAGCCATTAACTTGATAGCTTCCCTGGCTTCGCTCAATTGATAAAACAACGGATACACATGAGGAACACCTTTCACCACATTGATGGTGACATCACCCCCAGCCTTTCCAATTTTATCGGCGAGGCGTATTGCATCATCCATCAACAGCTCTTCGGTCCCTGCGGTAACAAAGATCGGTGGCAAATCATGGTGATTGGCATAGTATGGCGAAATATCAGGATCACAGGGATTTTGATTACCGATGTAGTTATTCCGCATCAATAAGAGCGTACTCAAATCAAAAAAAGGATCATCTTTACATTTTTTAAATGCAGACTCTCCGGTCACAGCCATATCAGAGACGGGCGACATCAGTATCGCACCAGCAGGCATCGGAAGCTTGGCGTCTCGTAACCTGATCAACGTTGTTAAAGCTAAATTACCTCCAGCGGAGTCACCAGCCAATATAATTTGGTGCGGTAGATAACCTTGTATCAGCAAAGCACGGTAAACAGCAAAACACTCATCAGGAGCATACGGATAAGGTTTTTCTGGAGCCAAACTATAATTCACCATC
>Ga0209379_10000928_pt1 | contig 20826 bp, 14 predicted proteins | sample tdDd001_FD_187124 | JGI IMG/M metagenome (GOLD analysis project Ga0209379, IMG submission 187124) | Marine sediment microbial communities from the Atlantic coast under amendment with organic carbon and nitrate - tdDd00.1 (SPAdes)... | ecosystem: Environmental > Aquatic > Marine > Coastal >...
GATTTTTTCGACTATATTGAATCGAAGCAATACAAGATACAATACCGCGTCATGCTATCGCGTTACCGAGGTAAAACCACTTGCCCTGACTGCAGGGGGACACGTCTAAAGAAAGAGGCTGGCTATGTTAAAATTGCTAACAAAAACATTCAGGACTTAGTTTTGATGCCCATTTCGGAACTTAACGAATTCTTCAACAATCTAGAACTTGATGGTAGCGATGAACTCATTGCAAAACGCATTTTAATCGAAATTCAGAATCGCCTTCAGTTTCTTTCAGATGTTGGACTGGGTTATCTCACCCTAAATCGTCTATCTAGCAGCTTGTCAGGTGGAGAATCACAACGAATCAATTTAGCTACGTCACTGGGGAGTAGCTTGGTTGGGTCCCTTTATATTCTTGATGAACCAAGTATTGGACTTCACTCTAAGGATACTGAACTATTGATAAAAGTACTGCGACAACTACGTGATTTGGGTAACACCGTTGTTGTGGTTGAGCACGACGAAGATATAATAATGGCAGCGGATCAGGTGATCGATATTGGCCCCTATGCGGGACGATTGGGAGGTGAACTTGTATTCCAGGGAGATTTGGATCAGCTAAAAAACTCTGACACCAGTTTAACCTCGCAATACATTTCGAAAAAACGAACGATCCCTACTCCTGCTTCAAGAAGAAAATGGAATAATTATATTGAAATTATTGGTGCCCGGGAAAACAACTTAAAGTCATTGGATATCAAGTTCCCACTCAACACAATGACTTTGGTTACGGGAGTCAGTGGATCAGGGAAATCTTCTTTGATAAAAACCATCTTATACCCGGCCTTAAAGAAACATTACGGAGGCTATTCTGATAAAAGTGGTCATTTTGATGCACTCAAAGGAGATTTGCATATGATCAGCAATGTTGAGTTTGTAGATCAGAATCCTATCGGTAAATCATCCAGATCGAACCCAGTAACCTATTTAAAGGCATACGATGAAATTCGGAAACTCTACGCAGAGCAACAAGCTTCGAAATATAGTGGTTTTAAATCAGCACATTTCTCATTTAATATAGACGGAGGCCGATGCGACGAGTGCCAGGGGGAAGGTATTATTAAAGTTGAGATGCAGTTTATGGCTGACGTTTACCTGCAATGCGAAAGCTGTAAAGGCCGTCGTTTTAAGGATGAAATACTTGATGTTAGATATCGAGAGAAAAACATTCACGACATTTTAGAAATGACAGTGAATGAAGCCACCGAATTCTTTACTGAAGCCAAAGGCAAGACTGAGAAAAAGATAGCTCAACGTCTAAAACCATTAGTTGACGTTGGTTTAGGCTATGTAAAACTCGGGCAAGCCTCCAGTACACTTAGTGGTGGCGAGAGTCAGAGGGTCAAGTTGGCTTCATTTTTGGCTAAAGAAAAAGCTGAACCATGTCTGTTTATTTTTGACGAACCCACGACCGGACTTCATTTCCACGACATCAACAAGCTGATGGATGCCTTTAATGCTCTTATTGCCAGAGGACATAGTTTAATTGTAATTGAACACAATATGGAAGTTATTAAATGTGCCGACTGGATTATCGATTTGGGACCTGATGGAGGGAATAAAGGGGGTGCTCTATGTTTCGAAGGATTACCGGAAGACATTATTAAAGTTTCAGATTCCTTCACTGGACAATATTTGAACGAAAAATTATAAAAAATACCAATAGCTCTTTTAACCTCAATCACAAATAACTTTGCGATAGATTAGAGTCGAATTCAACACTAGTAAATAAAAAGAATATCAAAATGATAGATTTAAATTCAAAAGACGATAAAGTGACATTGGAGAATATAGAGAAGCTGCGTTCAAAAGGTAATATTAATGATTTGCCAGCAATTCTTGATTATTTAGTTGATCCAAGCAGCCCTGTAGTTGAAAAAGCCTTATATAACTTTATTTTCGATATTAAAGATTTAAAAGCTGTTGATCCGATTGTTGCAGCCATTCAGAATTCCAAATATCAGGGTATTCAGAATAAATTAATTGAGATGTGCTGGCAATCCAGCCTGAATTTCTCCAATCACCTGGGTCTTTTTGTAAACCTACTAATTGAAGGAAACTTCGAAATAGCATTCGAAGCTTTCACAGTGATCGAAAATATGGAAGAAAGCCTTGAACCTAGCATGAAACAAAAAGAAATGTCTAAACTAAAAGATGCCATTCCTTCTGCCACTGAAGACCGTAAGGGCATGCTCCACGAAGCCTTTCATATTATTGAGCAAGCAGCTGAATAATTACAGAATTCAAAATTATTAGACCTGAATTAATCGACTGAGTCGATTATTTATCGAAAAACAGGCTCGTTTGTTTCCAAAACAATCGAGCCTGTTTTTTTTCACATGATACATTATTATGCTGTTAACTAAATATCTAAACATACTATATTCATTGCGTTTCGGAACTTTAAACTAAATAATTCGTATATTATAATGTTTTCTGATAGGGTATTCTCCTGATTGTGCATCATAGTAGTAGAAAGACAGAAAGATCAGGCCAATCCTTCTCAAGAATATTAGTTAAATAATTATAAACATTAAAATATACTATCATGAAAACAAATTTCAGAAAACAGATTTCGATATTGCTTTCATTAATACTGGTTCTTTCATTTAGCCAGGTGATGGGAGCCGATGGTTTTAATTTCAAAAAGAAAAAAAAGGAAAAGACTCAACAGGTTATCGACACACTTAAGTATAATGTATACAAGGGTAAAATTAAAAACAAAGCAACAGGTGATATTCTTATTTTTGCCAACATATCTGTAAATGGGTCCAATGTAGCAACCGTTTCGAATAGTGATGGCGAGTTCCTTTTAAAGGTCGCTAAAGACCAGGATGTAAAAACGCTAACTGTATCACACATTGGATTTAAAAACCTGAAAGTTGCAATCGCCTCTTTAAAAGCGAAAAAGAATGTGTTTGAATTAGAATCAGCTATTGTACCTCTCAATGAGATAAACGTCTACCCTCACGATCCCCAATTCCTGGTTCGTAGTATCCTGCACAAAGTAGCCGAAAATTACACCCTCGATCCTAATATGATGAAAGGATTTTATCGTGAAACTATTAAGAAAAACAGAACCTATGTTGCTCTGTCTGAAGCTGTAGTCAACATCAACAAATCCGGTTACAGACAATTGCGCGACGATCAGGTTCAAATATTTAAAGGTCGTAAAAGTCAGGATGTAAAGAAGATGGATACTTTATTATTCAAATTACAAGGTGGTCCAAACACTACACTTCTTCTTGATATCATTAAGAATCCATACAACTTACTCTCTGGTGACTTTATTGAAAATTACACTTACAGCCTAAAAAACATCACTAAAGTTAACGACAAGCTTCACTATGTAGTCGAATTCAAACAAAAAGAAGGAATTGATCTTCCACTTTATTATGGACTATTTTATATCGACGCTGACAACTTGGCTTTGAGTAGTGCTAAATTTAGCTTGAATATGGAAAATGAATCAGAAGCCAGTAGGATGTTTATCCGCAAAAAACCTTCAGGAGTAAAAGTGACACCAGTATCTGCGGATTATTTGGTCAATTATAAAGAGAAAGACGGGAAATGGTATTTCACTTATGCTCGCGGAGAGATTCAATTTAAATGCAATTGGAAACGCAAGCTGTTTAATTCAAAATACTATGTAATGACTGAGATGGCAATTACAGATAGAAGTGATATTGATGCAGTAAGATTCAAATCAAAAGAACGATTCAAATCCAGTCAGGTTATGACTGAAGAGATAAGCAATTTCAATGACAAAAACTTCTGGGGAGCTTCTAATACCATTGAACCGGATCAATCAATTGAAGCTGCAATTCGTAAGCTTAAAAGAAAAGGAAATTGATATATCAAAAGCTTAATATATCTAATTAGGGGTTAGTTAACTGTATCCCGGGGCTTTTGTCCCGGGATATTTCAAACTAAACTTCAAAGATTATATCTGATTAACAAAAAAAAGATATATTTTTAATTTAATATTAAACGCAAACGAACCAGAAACGCAGAATGTTAGAGGATACAAACAGCATAACTAACAAAATACGACAAGGCAATCTACAAGAATTCGAGAAAATTTTTAAGGAATTCTATCCTCATCTATGCCTTTACGCCCTTCGCTTTGTCAAAACGAAAGATCTGTCTGAGGAAATCGTACAAAATCTCTTTTGCCAGATTTGGGAAAACAGGAAAGACTTAAAAATACACACATCCTTAAAAGCCTATTTGTATCGTTCTACTTATCACAATGCCTTACAGGTGTTACGTAAAAAAGGAAGTCAAAACAAATACGAAGAATACATCAAACATCACCATAACGGGATTGACTCGACCAGTGATGCTCTGGAGGAAAAGGAAATCAACAAAATTGTTCAACAAACTCTATCTACTTTACCACAACGCTGTGGTATCATATTTAAAATGAGTAGATTTGAAGGCTTAAAATATCAGGAAATTGCTCAAAAACTTTCCATATCGGTAAAAACTGTTGAAGCCAATATGGGGAAGGCACTGAAGGCTTTCCGACATAATTTAAAAGATTACATGTGCTTGTTATAAAGACAGGTTTCAGAAAATAATAAAGACTATTGCTGTAGCTAAATTTCGATGTCATTAAGACAATTAATCTGCTACTAAAAACAAACAGAATGACAAAAGAATTTTCACATAAGCTGGATTGGGAAATCATTTCGAGATATTTGAGTGGCGAAATGACTGAGGGGGAACGACAAGTTTTCGAAGAGGAGATGGATGCAAATCCTAAATATGCGGAAGCGATTAAGGCTTCTAAAGAGGATTTAAAACATGCTGATTTATATCTCGCCAAGGAAGTTTTTGACACCAATCATGCCTGGAATAATGTAAAGAATCGAATTGTATATGAAGAAAATACAAGTCCTGTTCTTCCTATTTACAAGTTGTCTTCCTTTAAGACATTTATGAGGGTCGCCGCTATGATCCTTGTTGTTATCGGACTTGGATTTTTAGCACAGACAACCTATATCCATGTTTACCCAAACAAAAGCTTTGTTTGCGAATTAAACGAAGCCAGCAAAACCATCACCCTTGCCGATGGATCGATCATCACCTTAAACTCCAATTCAAAACTGATCTACCCTCGTAAATTTGGTAAAGATGAACGTCGTGTTGAACTTATAGGAGAAGCTTTCTTCGATATTGAAAAAAATCCGAGAAAAGCCTTTATTATTAAAGCAAAAGACGCTGAAATTAAAGTTTTAGGGACTTCATTTAATATTAACACTGCAAACAATAAGGTTGAAGTTCTGGTTAAAACCGGGAAAGTTGAATTTTCATCCATCGTTGCTCCTGAAAAGAAGCTTATTCTAACTAAAGGTGAATTTGCTATACTTAAAGAATCGAATCTTGAAAAGGCAATTACACTTGACGACAATTACATGTCGTGGAAAACCCGACAGATGATTTTCCGCAATACGAAACTTCACGAAGTAGCAAAAGTTTTGAATAGAAGCTATCAAGTACAGATTAAATTTCAGGAAGAGGAGATTGAGAATTTTGCTCTCAACTCTACTTTTGATCACGAACCTTTAGACAATATTCTAAATTATATGTGTGGTCCATTTAATTTGGTTTATGAGAAAAGAGGCAATCAAATCCTAATCAAAAAAAATGTAGAATAGCACCTTTTGATTTGAAATTCCCAAGGCCTATTTCAACTTCTTAATAAATAATACCATGCAAAACATTATCCGCCATAAACTCTGTCAAATTAAGATAAAAGCACATTTTTTATGCTTTTGTCTATTAATAATGAGTATGTCGGTATTGTCTCAGAGCAAGGGTTTAGACCAAAAAATCACAATACAACTTAATGAAATCAGTCTGGAAAAAGCTTTAGATTCTATTGCAAAAAAAACCAATACGTATTTCACTTACAACGCCAATATTTTAATTGGTGCTCAACCAGTTAAGCTAATTGCTAAAGACGAGGTATTATATAATGTTCTGCGCCGTATTATTCCGGATACCACATTGGATTTTCAACTGATAAACAAACAAATAATAATAATCCCGACTGAACTAAAAGAGAAAGGTATTATTAAACCAATTATACCTCAACTTAGTTACAAAAAAATCAAGGGCCGAATTATCAATAAAAATAATAAAAAGGCCTTGGCTTACGCTAGTGTTGGTCTCAGGGGAAAAGCCATTGGAACCATCAGTAATGTTGATGGAGAGTTCTTATTAAACTTACAGGCAAAACATTTTAATGATACGCTTGTTATTTCTTTTATTGGTTTCAAAAACGCAGAAATCCCCTTAAGCCAACTAACAAATCTTGAATTAGAAATTGAACTTGATGAAGATTATATATCTCTACAAGAGATTGTTATTCGCAACACTGATCCTCTTGCCCTGGTAAAGGCTTCAATCAACAAGTTTAAAGAGAATTACCCTAATCAACCAAGCCTATTGACCGCATTTTACAGAGAATCAGTGCGCAAAAATAAACATTACATGATTTATCTGGAATCGATACTTGATATTTATAAATCATCCTATCAACATGATAATCGTTTGGATATGGCCAAGGTATTTCAATCGAGAAAAATTTACGATTCAAACCGTTTAGATACTGTATCGCTACGCTTAAGAGGTGGTGTTGAAGGCTGCTTACAACTCGACATTGTAAAAAACAGAATAGACTTCCTTAATCCCGAAAGCTTAAACTTTTATTATTTTCATATGGATGATATTAGTTCCTACAACAACCATCCTGTTTATATTATTAACTTTCAACCTAAACCCAAACAGAATTACCCATTAATGCAGGGAACTTTGTATATCGACACCCGCAGTTTAGCTATCATTAAAGCTGAATTCTCTTACCCATTAACTCGTGTTGGTGAAACCAGAAATCAATTTGTAGCTCAGAAATCTCCAAAAACTAAAGTACGACCTCTCAAAATTGAATATGTTGTTTCTTATAAAAACATTAACGGTAAATATTATCTCAATCACACAAAAGGAAACCTGAAATTCAGAGTAAAACATAAACGTAAACTCTTTGCCAAAACCTTTGAAACAAGCTTTGAAATGGCCACCACCCAGGTGGACACAAACAATATCGAACGTTTTAAATACAGAGAACGTTTACGTCCCAATACCGTGATGTCTAAATCGAGACTTCCTTACAATGCACAATTCTGGGGCAGTCAGAACTATATTGAACCTGAAGAAAGCATACAACAAGCCTTAAAGAGGATAAATACCAATATGCAACAGGTAGCCAAAAGAGATGATTAATTGATTGCCTGATTTTATTGCTTTTCTTTCTAGACAACTTAACCTGATTAATTTCGAATTGAAGAAATGTTGTGGATTTATCCTATTGGGAAGTAAAAACCGAAGGGAGCCAATCCATAGTATCCTTTTTTTATAAGTAAAAAAGAGTACCCATAAAAAAATGAGACCGTCAGAACTGTCTCTTATTCACTACTCTCCCACCTTCAATCGTTTAAAAGAATCTAAAGTCGGATCATTTAAGTCTAATTAAACAAGCTATTCCAAGCCACTTAAACATCCAAAAGATTCTTGTATCTTTGTCCCGTCAAAAGAAAATAGCTATCCATGCTATTCTAAGAAATAATCAGAAACAGATCAATGAGATTCAATCAATATAGTTTTAGTCCGGAAATTAAAAATAACCTTGAAAGTTTAGGATTCAAACGCCCTACCGATATTCAATTCAAAGCTATTCCCCCAATAATGAAGGGTGAAGATGTTTTAGCTATTGCTCAAACAGGTACAGGTAAAACGGCAGCATTTGCAATTCCGGTTATCGATAAGCTTCACAAAAATAAAACAAGCAAAAAATCCGATGGCATTAAAGCTGTTGTGATGGTTCCTACCCGTGAACTTGCCATTCAAATAACCGAGGTATTTCAAGAAATTGGGAAGAAGACTAAAGTTGTAAGTTTTTGTGTATTCGGAGGAGTTGAACAGGGGCCACAAATTGCAAAACTACAAGAAGGTATTGACATTCTGATCACGACACCTGGCCGTATGTTCGATCTTGTGAATCAGGGCTATATTTATTTACGCGATGTGGAAACTTTGATTCTTGACGAAGCTGATCACATGCTCGATTTGGGTTTTATTAAGGACATACAGGATTTAATCAAATACCTACCTAAGAAAAGACAAACCCTGTTTTTCTCGGCAACTATCAGCCCACGAATTAAGAAATTAGCCTATTCACTTGTTACTAAGGCCATTCGAATTCAGATCTCTCCCAAAGATCCTGTATCTAAAAATGTTGATCACTCTGTTGGTTTTATTAAAATGGATGACAAACGTTTCTTCCTTGAGCGTTTTATTAAGGACAATTCAGACAGTAAAATCCTGGTTTTTGTAAGAACAAAGGTACGTGCTGAAAGAGTTTTTAAAGCTATGGAAAGAGTCAATATCAAAACTTTAACCATCCACGGTGGTAAAGAACAAAGCGACCGATTAGTAGCCCTGAACGAATTTAAAACAGGAAAAGTAAAAGTTCTGATCGCAACTGACGTGAGTGCCCGTGGAATCGATATTCCTAATGTTGATTATGTGGTAAATTACGATTTACCTGATGTGGATGAAAATTACGTTCACCGTGTGGGGCGTACAGGACGTGGGGTTCAGAAAGGTATCGCCATCTCGTTTTGTAGTGAAGAAGAGAAACTGATGCTAAATGAAATTGAAGAATATCTCGATAAAAAAATCCATGTGATGGAAATATCAAAAGAAGACTATTCTACGACAATTGATTTTTCAGAAGATTATTCCAAAAGTCTGAAGGAATTGATGCTTGAAGCCGAAGATTTTGAACTGGAAAATAAAAAGGCTAAAGCTAAAAAAATAAAGAAAAAGCAGAAAAAATAAGCCCTTATTTCATTGTAGGGAACACTCAAAAAATAAAACTCCTGATTTCAAAACCAGGAGCTTTTTTGGATATATACGGGTCTACTAATACCTGTTCAAACCATTATTCCCACTCTATTTTGGGTACTTTACCGATTTTAATTCAAGTTTGTTCGATATTTAGATTCCTATTAGTAAATTTACCTTTCGAACAAACTGAATTATCTTGGTTAGGATATCGTTTTATATGAATATCTTATCCGAAATATGATTGATAATAAATAAGGGAAACGATCCATGGAAAAGAAATTTTTGAAGCCAAATCTTAAACTCAGCATATCTGAAATTCCTTTCAAAAGAAGCCTCAGCTTTCTGCCGCTAATTAAGCGACTAAAAATGGAAGTTGAAACAGAAAGTATTTATGCTGCCCATGCCCGCTTTGTCTTATCTCAGATAGAAGCTTATCCTATTTTCTTCAAAGAATGCATAGAGCCTGAAGAGCTCATAAACTTCGACGATCAAGTAAGGGGTTTAATATCATTTATTTATTCTCCGCTCGAACTGGAATCCTCCCTAAGTACGATAGGTAGGCCACTGGACGACGATATCTTTTTTCAATCTACATTGTACAAGCAACTTACTCAGGACGAAAATAAGAGTTTTGCAATGATTGATGAATTAACCGAAGATAAATGCATGTTACTTTTCTCAAAGTTGATGTATGCTTATCTAATTATTCTGAAAGAATTTTATAAGTCTGATATTAGTATGGACTATTTAATTCGATTTCGCTTGGTTGATAAACTAAGTGGACTAGAGAACTATTTCAAATTTGATTTTGATACCAGTTGTGTTGAAATCAAGCACAAGGGTAAGCTTAAAGAACTAACTGAAAGAGACATTAAAAAACTCATAAATAATCCATTCAATATGGATATGTGGCTTGAAATGCTACCTCTGGACCAGTTCGAGTTTTCAGGCTTCATGAAATACAAATACATTGATGTCACTCATCTGGAGGTCATCTCTTCTCTAAAAACGGATTTGCTTGAAAAAGCGAGTATCATCAATCCTAACAATTTTAAAAATCTGGAACAAAACATCCGTTCACTTTTTGGAAACTCCAACCTAAGATTAGGCATCATGGCTCTCAATATTAAACAGGGCAATGTGCAGAATCGTTCTGATTTATGGCATGGTCTATTGGGAACTTGCAATTTTAAATGCTGCGATTATGAAAGTTCCATATACGAAGAAACACTCAGAACTCAGCAACCTGTCATTATAAACGATTTATCAAAATATGGCAACATAGGTCATATTGAGCAAGCTATTCTCGACGCTGGCATCAATACTATAGCCCTCATACCCCTAATGTACGACGATCAATTGATTGGACTTCTTGAGTTTGGTTCTCCAATTGCTTACGATATCAATTTCACAAAAATGAGGACGATAAAAGATCTTATTCCTGTTTTTTCTATCGCACTACTCCGAAGCAGTGAAGAGCTCATCAACCGTGTTCAGGCTATTATAAAAGAAGAGTGTACAGCCATTCACCCCAGTGTGGAATGGCGATTTGAGGATGCGGCTCATAACCTTCTTAATCAACGTGAAATTGACGAAAATGCTAAAATGGAAGAGATTGTTTTCGAAGAGGTTCACCCCTTATATGGTGCCATCGATATTCGAAATTCTTCACATGAACGTAACCATAGCATTCAGTGTGATTTATTAGAACAACTTGGCCTGGCTAAAAAGGTTTTTCAAGAAGCCTACCGGCTTAAACAAATGCCAATATACGATCAAATTATCTACAAGATTGATCAATACAGTCGTGACATAGAAGATGGCTTATCTTCTGGTGACGAATCGAGCATTCTCAACTTTATTCATGAACATATTGATCCTTTGTTCCTTCATTTCAATTTTAAAGATGAGCGCTTCAAAAAGGCAATTTCTGATTATCAAAACAGTCTGGATCCTGATTTAAACATGGTATATAAATGCAGAAAGGATTTTGAAGATTCCCTTGCCATGATAAATAATTGCATCACTAAATATTTAGATAAGGAACAGGAAAAAGCCCAGCAAATGTACCCTCACTATTTCGAGAAGTATCGAACCGATGGTGTGGAGCACAATATATACCTGGGTGATGCCATTACACAAAACCAGGACTATAATCCCATGTATCTAAAGAACTTGCGTCTTTGGCAATTGATTATTAGCTGTGAAATGAGCAGGAAAACGGCAGAACTAAAACCATCTCTGCCCGTACAGCTCGATACTACAGCTCTGATTCTGGTTCACTCACAAAAGCTATCGATTCGATTCCGACAGGACGAAAAGAAATTTGATGTAGATGGCGCCTATAATATTCGTTACGAGATTGTAAAAAAACGCATCGACAAATCTGTGATAAAAGGGACAAATGAACGTCTGACTCAACCAGGTACCCTTTCAATTATATTTTCTCAGAGTAATGATATGTTCGAATACCAACGCTACCTTGAGTACCTTATTGCAAAAGGGTATTTCGAAGATAAAATCGAAAATTTAATCTTAGATGATTTACAAGGCGTTTATGGTTTGCGTGCACTTCGTGTCACAATAAAAGCAGGTGACAACAATCAGAAAGATGTCATGGAATTGGCCCATGAACTTGGCAATAAAAAGTGAGAGACAATGATTTGAAATTTGACAAGTTTCAAAATAATCTTTAAACATAAATACACTCTAATAATACAACAATTAGTCTTTATGCCCAGAACTATACTCATCCTATTTTCATTACTTTTAAGCTATAATCTTGCCGCACAGACCGTAAAAGATAGTTTATCTGAGACGCCTCGCCCTAAAATTGGTTTGGTTTTAAGTGGTGGTGGTGCCAAAGGTTTTGCTCACATTGGTGTTTTAAAGGTGCTTGAGGAGTTAAATATGCCCATAGATTATATTGCAGGAACAAGTATGGGTAGTATTATTGGGGCCTTTTATGCAATGGGCTATTCGTCCAATGAAATTGAGAAATTGGTATCAAGTCAAAATTGGGATGAATTACTTAGTGATCATATTTCAAGAAGATACATTCATGTAAAAGATAAGGAGGATCTCGATCGATACATTATTTCATTTCCGATTAAACCCAAAGGCATACAAATTCCTGCCGGAATCGTTAAGGGGCATAATATAACCAACCTTTTTGAACGCTATTCAATTGAATTTCACGACCAAAAAGATTTTAAGAAATTCCCTATCCCTTTTGTATGTATAGCAACCGATCTGGAAACGGGTGAAGCCATTGTGCTTGATAAGGGAGACATCTCTCAGGCTTTAAGAGCCAGCATGGCTATTCCCACAGTATTTACTCCAGTAGAGATCGATGGCAAACTATTAGCTGATGGTGGTATGGTTAATAACTTTCCGGTAAGGGAAGTCATTAAAATGGGAGCTGATATCGTTATTGGTGTTGATGTTCAAACAGGACCAAGGAGTAAAGAAGAACTGAACTCTATAAACGACATTATCAATCAGACTATCAGCCTAATGGCTAAAAAAGAGTTTCTAAAAAACAGAAAGCTTTGTGATATTTATATCAAACCCAATATAAAAGGCTTTTCAACTTCTAGTTTCAACCAGGCCGATACCTTAATCCAATTGGGAGAAATAAAAGCCAGGGAAAACATAGAAGCCTTTAAGCAAGTCATTTCAAAACACCAGTTAATTCAAACTCAAACACAAAACTACCCCGTACCACAAGATTCAAGCTTATTCTTTATTGATAGAATCCAGATTACCGGTCTTAAAAATGTGAGAAAATCAACCCTACTCGGAAAACTGGATATTGAACCGAGGAACTGGACCAGTATCAAAAAAATAAGAAGAGGGATTAATCGTGCCTATGGAAGTAAATATTTTGATAAAATTGATTTCCAACTATTAGGAGACAACGAAAAAAACCTGATCATTAACGTAAAAGAACGTCGAACCAATCGCTTTAATGTGGGCATGCATTATGACGACGACAATAAAGCCTCTCTATTACTCAACACCACTTTTCAGAATAAAATTCGTACCGGATCTCGTCTTTCACTTGATCTTAAGTTGTCTGAAAACCCTCGTTTTACAGCCACTTACAATGTAGATAATGGTTTAAAACCAGGCTTTCAATTCAAGTTCGACATAAACGATTCAGAAGTGTTTGATTATGAGGATGGCAAAAAAGTAGGTAGTTTTGATCTTAAATATGCAAAATTAGACCTGAACCTACACTCCACCTTTCAAGAATCTTATTCAATGGGTTTAGGAGGGAAAGTGGAACTCTACAAGGCCTCTTCAAATATCGAAACGCCCAACGTTGATGATTCAGAAGAAGATTATTACTTTACCTATTATGCGTTCATTAATATGGACTCACACGAAAAGGCTTATTATCCTAAAAGAGGCTTTAGCCTATATGGTGAGTACAAATTGGTAACCAATAACGGCTCAAGGTTAGATGGCAACAGTCGTCCGGGATCAGTAGCCTATTTAAAGTTTCAGAAAGCCATATCTTTTAGTAATCGATTAACAATTTATCCTAAATTCTATGGTCGAGTTGTATGGGGAAAAGCTATTCCCAGGGTGTTTATGACCTATACCGGGGGGCTCGATCAAACCAATTACTTCGACATGCAGGTTCCTTTTGTGGGACTTCGTCGTATGGAGGTTATGAATGACAACTCCTTTGTCTTCAGAGCTGATATCCAATTCGAAATTTTCAAGAATAACTTCCTGATTTTAAAACCCAATGCAGCCAAGGTAATCGAAGATGTAAACGACGCCCTAACACAGGGCCAATGGATAAAAGGAATAGGTCTAACCTATGCCTACAATTCTATAGTTGGCCCAATGGAAGTTACGTTTAGCCTTTCTGATCTTGAAAACAGGGTAAGAGGGTTCATCAGTTTGGGCTATTGGTTTTAATCAAACTATCGGCTGAACTATTCGATTATCAACATACCCTTCTGAATGTCACAGAATTGACACTTCTATGTATTTTGCGTTAGAAGTTTCTTTCCAGATAATTTCATGAATCGGAGCATAAACAAAAACGAGGCTGTTCCCAATCCTGCCGGCAAGCCCCACCAGATACCAACTTCGCCCATGCGGAAAGTAAAGGCACACAAATAACCTGTTGGCAACGACACTACAAAGTAGGCAATAAAGGTATACAGAGTCGGAATATTAACATCAGACATGCCCCTTAAGATACTCCCAAATACAATTTGTAAACCATCGAACAACTGATAGATCAGCATCACAACAATAAATTGAGCAGCCAAAACAATAACTGCAGGATCTTCAGAAAACAAAGTCGGTAAGACATTTCTTAATAGCAAGAAGCCCAAGCCAATGATAAGGACCATCAAAATAACAAGATGTATGGCTGCCCATCCAGCTTGTCTCATTTCATCGATTCTATTTTCACCAAAAAGCGATGAAACCCGTATGGTTGTACTGGAGGCAATACCTAAATATACCATAAAACTAATGGTGGAAATACTCAGAACAATTTGATGTGCTGCCAGGCCAGCCACACTTATCCATCCCATCATAATCGTACTCAGCATAAAGGCTGAAGCCTCCATCACCAACTGTGCTCCAATGGGAATTCCCATCTTCCAAATTCTCAGAAAATCTTGTATCGCAAACTCTGCTTTTGAAATAATTTCTCCATAAGCTTTAAAACTTTTCCCGTTCCTGAAAACAAAAAAGAAGCTGACAGCCATAAATAGTCTTGAAATTAATGTGCCATAACCTGCCCCATTCAGTCCCATAGCCGGCAAGCCTAATTTCCCATTTATTAAAATGTAGTTGAATATGACATTAATTAAATTAGCAATAAGTACAATATTCATAGCAACTCTTGTATTGGCCAGTCCTTCACAAAATTGCTTGTAGCCCATAAACACCATCATAGGTAATATGGAGAAACTGATAATCCATAAGTAGCCCCTGGCAGGAGGTATAACTTCTGCCGATTGCCCCATATCATCCATAAATAAACTGATGATATAAATGATAAGGCTTAAAAAGACACCCATAATTACTACAGCACCCATACCCGATTTAAACCAGGCTCCCACTTTATCCATATCAAAATTCCCGCGAGCTTTTCCTACCAAAGGGGTAATAGCATAAGAAAAACCCGTTCCAAAAACAATCACCAACCAGAAGATCGTGTTGGCAAACGAAGCTGCTGCCAATTCCTGAGTGCCAACATGCCCAATCATCATATTATCGATAACACCAACCGTAACCTGTCCTAACTGAGCCAGAATAACAGGTAAACCCAATTTTACCAGGGCATTGTAATGTGACTGATAGGATTTAAAATAAGAGCTGATTGCTTGAGTTGTCATAATATAAAATTGGAACGAAACAATTACCACAGTATTCAGCTGCGATAATCTAATGGGCTGCAAAGGTAAGCGAAAAGTCAATACGATTTAGAAAGACCAATGAGTAATTAGTGATGACCAATTAATAATGAAAAAATTGTAGTTGCCTTGAATCCAAACCGCTGAGGACTGAACAATAAGCTTATTTATTCAAACAAAGCAGATTCCCAATTGTTTTCGTTGTAGACCTTTATGCCATTTTCGATAAGGAGATCAGAGGTCAATCCATTTCCCTCAATTAATTTTCCGGAAAAACTGCCATCATATATGGCCCCACATCCACAGGAAGGACTATTGGCTTTAAGAATGACTTTTTCAACATCGCAGACTTTACAAATTTCCAAAACCTTTTGGGCACCCCTTTGGAATTCTGGACTGCAATCGACACCTGCCTGGGTCATCACTTTTCGATTGCCATCGGACTCAAGGACAATCTCACAGGCTTCACGAGGCGTATTCAATCCGCCTAATACCTCAGGACAGACTGGAATCATTCGCCCCGAATCGACCAAAGATTCAAGTTCCGGTATGAGGCTGCTGCTCCTATTATAACGGCAATTGATTCCCAATAAACAGGCGCTTACTAAATATATTTTTTGAGACATAGGAGATAAAAAAGTGTGATTAGATAAGAGGCTTAACTATTCTTTTAATAAAAACTCAATAGGAATATGAAGACGCTTTTTCCATGAATCTTCTGAATGGTTTTCACCCTCAAACACTTTGGTTTGCCACTGCTTATCGCTAAAGCCTTTTTCACGCATGATTTTATCGACCTTTTTTTGGAAAGGAGGATAAAGAGCATCGAGAGTCGCATCGCCATGATCGAAATAGATTTTATGGCTCTGTGGCGAAGGTAAATTCGCTTTCATATAGCTGAAAAAGGTCTGGGGAATAGGGTTATTTTCACTGGAAAAAATCCCAGGCCAATGCGTCGAAATACAAGCTGCACCTCCAAAAACATCAGGATATTCGCAAATGGCATACATGGAGATTAAACCGCCCATACTCGAACCCGCAACAAATGTATTGGCTCTGTCAGCTAATGTTGAATAGTTCTTATCGATAAAAGGCTTAAGTTCCTCCACCATAAATTTCAAATACTGATCTGACTGCACTTTCCCAACAAACAAAGCCTGATTCTCGCTTCGATTTAAGCCATAAATGGAATCCTGCTGATGTTTAGCTATAGATTTAAATGGCTTTTGAGGGAAATATTCCGAATGTCGTCTTTCATCACCATTGTAAATGCCCACCACAATACAATCTCTTATTTTGCCCTGGCGCTTCAAAAGCGAAACACACTCATCTACCCCCCACTCCTGGTGGTTCCAGGTGATGTCTGCATCCCACAACATCTGCCCATCGTGCATATACAAAACGGCATATTGTTTCTCAGCATTGTAATTTTCAGGCAACCACACATCAACATGGCGGGCTCTTACAAATTTGGATTCAAAATTTTCGTGGCGAACGAGTTTCCCTTCCGAAGGATGAGGTATTTGTCCGTAAGTCATTACTGAAAGCATTAGAAGGCAGATAGAAAAAAATTGTCGAAACATGAACTTAAATTATTAATACCATTAACAAATGTACACGAAAGGCATATAACAAAAACTTAAACAGCCTTTATAATGTAGGTGACAATCCCCCAAATGATAAAATCATTCTCATGGGTGACCTTAATCGGATCAAACGTTTCATTCTCGGGCATCAGGAGAATAAAGTCTTTCTCAATCCTTAAACGTTTTACTGTGAATTCACCATCAATAAAACAGACGGCTACCTTATTACTTTGTGGCTCTAAGCTACGGTCGATCACAAGTAAATCGCCATCGTGTATATTGGCTCCCACCATACTCGATCCTTCAACCCGTGCATAAAATGTCGCATCCTTATTTTTTATGAGTTCCCTGTCAAGGCTAATTTTCATTTCAATAAAATCGTCTGCAGGACTTGGAAATCCAGCCTGAATTTTAGCACTGACATAAGGAAGCAATATTTTCTCTTTGCTTGATGGGATGAAAAATATGAGTTTAGAGTCTTTAGTCATTCAATTTTATTTTTAAGATATCTCCCAATCTGGTTGTATAAGATGGGGATAGTTTTTCCTGTTTCATTTTCCAGGTTCGTTTAGGATCCTGGCAGGCCAACTTTATCGTGCTGTCCTTGTATTTGTTATTCAAAGCATCCATCACTTTTAGTAAGGGCGCGTGTTTGGGATTTTCTCCTGAAAATAGAGATAATTGTTTTTGGGTTTCATCCACAAGATCGAGTACAATCACACCCGCTTTTTTGTACGAATAGCCTTTCCTAAAAATCCTTTTAAGGGCCATATTGGCGTATTTAACCAAATCGATACTGGAATTGGTTGGGTAGGCCGTTTTTATAACAAGTGAATTTTGGTATTGAGGCAATTGCTTTTGGAACCGGCTGGTTTGAATAAAAACCATAATAGCAGAGCAAGATGAACCCTGTTTGCGCAGCTTTTCAGCACAACTGACTGTAAACGTGGCCACACGTTCCCGAATCACTTCGTAATCACTGGTTGTAGCCTCAAAAGTACGGGTGGTCGATATCGATTTTTTAGGTTTAACTTGTTCCATATGTATGGAAGATATTCCCATCAAATCATGTTTTAAACGCAAACCAACAACAGAAAATTCTTTTCGCACCCAATGGTCGGGACGTTGTATAAAATCATAGGCTGTTTTGACATCATAGTCCCGAAGTTTTTTTGCATGCTGTCGGCCGATGCCCCATACATCTTCTACCGGCACCCATTTCAGAGCCTTCTCTCGTTTTTCGTCACTATCAATGGCATACACGCCTTTAGTTCGATCACCATATTTTTTGGCTATTCGGTTAGCCAACTTAGCCAGAGCCTTGGTAGGCGCAATACCTACACAAACGGGTATACCCGTCCACTTTTCTACTTTGGCTTTCATCTCCAAAGCGTATTGCTCAAGATTGAGATAATCATAGCCATGCAAATCAAGAAAAGCTTCGTCTATGCTATAAATTTCGACATCAGCTGCAAAACCAGAGAGAATATTCATCACTCGATGACTCATGTCGCCATACAAGGCATAATTCGAAGAAAAGACATTGACATGCTTAGCCTCAAAAAGCTCCTTGAATTTAAAAGCAGGTGCCCCCATGGGAATATTTAAGTCTTTGGCCTCCTGGCTACGAGCAATAACACAACCATCGTTGTTTGATAAAACAACAATAGGTTTTCCAATGAGTGAAGGTTTAAATACCCGCTCGCAGGATGCATAAAAGTTATTACAATCGACTAAAGCATACATATCGCAAAGGTAATATTTAATTAGAACAAGAAGGGAACTTATCCTCATCGACATGATGCAAAACAGGGACTTTGACAGCTAAAATCATGAAAAAAAACAGGCCCAAATTTTAAGCATCATTCTTTTGTCGGTAAAATGTTGATGACGATATTTGCATGAATAAATTAACAATGAGCGATGAATAATTAACAATCAGTGATTAGCAATAAAAACTTGTCAAAACTGAATCCATACGCTACACACTAAAATACCAAAATGAGCATAAAAGGAATCGTATTCGACTTAGACGGCACACTTGCCGATTCGATTGAGGATATTGCAGAATCAATGAATCAGGTCTTAGAGGAACAGAACTTAGCTGTTCACGACATCACAACATACAAGAGCTTTGTAGGCAATGGCATTCGTAAATTGGTCGAAAGATCTCTGCCTGAAGCAGAGAGAACACCAGAACTTTTTGCAAAAAACCTGAGCAGAATGATGGAGGTATATGGTGCCAACTGCATCAATAAAACCAAACTTTACCCTGGGGTTTCAGATCTCCTCGATCAAATTCAACAAAAAGGCCTCAAAATCGCTGTATTTTCGAATAAGGCCAACGATTTAACCCAAAAAGTAGTTAAAGTTCTTTTGGCCAAATGGGAAGTAGAATTTGTAGTTGGCGCTGGTGGCGATGTGGCCAGAAAACCTAATCCTCAAGGCGCACTCATGGCAGCCGAAAAAATGGGCTTTACTCCAAAAGAGCTTATGTTTGTTGGCGATTCGGGTGTTGATATGGAAACAGCAAAGAATGCCGGCATGTTTGGAGTAGGTGTCCTGTGGGGCTTTCGCGGAGCTGAAGAATTGAAAACTAACGGAGCAGATGCAATCATAAGTGATGCTATAGAATTATTAAAGCACCTGTAATAAGAAAGGCAGGTTACTCATCATTGGAGAACCTGCCTTTCTTAATGCTTATAAAACGGTCATAATTTTCAGGATTCATAATCACTTCAACCACATTTTTCTTTCCAAATATTTTCCTGGCAAAAGCCTGCATTTCTTTGTCGTCAATGGAATTAACTGCAGCTTCGTATCCAGTCCTATCAATAAAATCGACTTGTGTTTGCATCGCATTCAAAACGGCGCTCAACCAAAAATAGTTATTCTCTTCACTTTCGATTCTGCTCTTCAGTAAATTCTCTTTAATCTTTAATAAATCAGAAGCAATAGGCCCCTTCTTCACCAGTTGTTTTATTTCATCATAAACGATCGCTTTCAGCTTATCCAACTTTTCAGGATCACAATCAAATGAGATGCTTAAGCCCCATTCTTCTTCAGGAATTCTTGATATGGATGGACTCACCCCTACACCGTAACTTCCCCCTTCTTCCTCACGAATGCTTTCCAAATAACGCTTGTTTAATAACTCAGCCAGAACCCCTATTTTAATTCTGTTTTTCAAGACATAGTTTAACTCACCAAACATGCCGATATAAACCGTTGATTTTGGAATCTCCATCTGACGTTTGAAAACCCTGGACGACTCACCTTTGGCGGGCTTAATCTCATGATTAACAAACTGCTCTTCTGCATTTCCGCCAGCCAAACTACCCAAATATTTCTGAATAAGCGGCAGGGCTGTAGTCGTATTGATATTCCCAACAAAAATGAAATTAAAATCAGCTGCATTGGCAAAACGATCTTTATAAACAGCAACCGTCTTATCAAAATCAGCTTCATTTAAGAATTGCTCATCAAACACTAAAGTTCTGGTATGATAATTGGTCGTCATATATGAAATGGTATCACTAAAAGCTTTATCATTATCCGTCATCATATTAGGCAAACTGGTTTTCCAACGCTCAATCATGTTGTTATAAGCTTCCCTATCGAAATGGGGCTTCTCGAAGCGCAGATAAAGCAATTGCAGTAGAGTTTCAAAATCCTTAGGCGAAGCTGAACCACTAAACCCCTCGGTATATTCACCCAGATAGGGATTCACATTCGCAATTTTACCCGCCAACTTTTTCTTCAATTGAGTGGCATCGAATTCACCTAAACCAGACACAGCCAATAAAGATCCCATGGTTTCTGCAGATGCCAAATCATCCCTTTTCAACACACTCATCCCACCATAACTGTAGGCCGAAAATAGAATC
>Ga0209379_10000929_pt1 | contig 20820 bp, 20 predicted proteins | sample tdDd001_FD_187124 | JGI IMG/M metagenome (GOLD analysis project Ga0209379, IMG submission 187124) | Marine sediment microbial communities from the Atlantic coast under amendment with organic carbon and nitrate - tdDd00.1 (SPAdes)... | ecosystem: Environmental > Aquatic > Marine > Coastal >...
GGTCTAAACGCTGACGGGCAACACGAACACATTTGGGAAACGGTAGTACCTACGTTTATTCACTACAACATCCCATTGATCGTCTTTGGCTGGATTGCAGCGATGGTTCTGTAATCTCGTAAAAGCAACAACAAAAAAAGCTGACTCATTGAGTCAGCTTTTTTATTAACTAAAGGATAGTTAGCGATTACTTCTCGCTATTTTTACCTACAACAGCGCTCAATACAGGCACCATATCTTTCAGCAGCTGCTCTTCAACAGGCTTACCTGAAGAATCAGTCACGTTAATTGAAGTACGGTTGCCCAAATCACCGAATAAGAAGGTGTAAGTCCCCGAATCTAAGCCAATTGGTTTCACACCAATATCATTCCAGAATGCATCATCTGGTTTAGCGTATTTCGCTTTCACCGTACCTTGTGATTGGTTACGCTCTTCAATCGTAAAGCCCATATTTGGCAATAAGCGAGGAAGGCGCTGCCACAATACATTGTATGGTGTACGAGCAATGATCACAGGGAAGCCACTGCGGTCAGCACCCATAGTGATTGGGATATGCTTAACCAACTCTTCCGCTTTGCGGGCTGCTTCTTCACGTAAATCTAGATCGTATCTAGCTGTTACCAAATTCGTCATCAAAGCGTTATAACGCTCTTTGTTGGTTGCAGTAACAGGCTTAACTTGACCCGCTTCACGCCAATCAATCAATGAGATTTTGAAGCCATGTCGACCGCCCATTTTGACGCGTTCTATTTGGTAACGAGCACCGAGTTCAGCATCTTCGTCTTCCGACTTCCAATTTACCCAATCGGTCTCAATACGTGTGTCTGATTGTTCTCGGATATCAATATTTTGTTCGTCGAGCATCTTAAGTGCAGTTTCCCACACTTTATTCAGCTCATCTTCACGTAGTAACCAAAGCGTCGTTTCGCCTTGTTTACGCTCAGAACGCGCACCAGGGATTAACTCTAGAACTTGTTGCGGTGGACGAATATCGACATCTTTACCAATACCACCAGCGAATTCACCTTGTGGGATCTGGTAGTTAGTATAAAACTGAGGAACTGCGCCCTCTGGAATCTGCCACTCTTCTAGTGCGGGAGTGTCTAGATACTCAAAGTCATCTTTCGCCTGACGGCGTTGAGTTGAGTTGCCAGAACATGCTGTTAAAACAAAAACAGCTAGTGAACTAAGAACTAGCTGGTGCGACAATTTCATTGAAACTCCTGATCAGTAAATGCCGAAGAAAAAATCTTCGGCAATTCATCCTAAATTAGTAGATACACGCTTCTGACATTGCTTGAGCCACAATTGGGCGAGCGTTTTCTGACAGCTGTGTCAGCGGCAATCTCAGATCACCATTCGCAATCAGGCCCATTTTATGTGCAGCCCACTTCACCGGAATTGGGCTTGACTCAACAAATAGATTTTTGTGCAGTGGCATTAAGCGTTGGTTGATGATTTCAGCTTCTTCAAACTTACCCTCAAGCGCCAATCTAAACATTTTCGCCATATCTTCAGCGGCAATATTATTGGTCACAGAGATAACGCCTTGGCCGCCTTGCTTAACAAATTCCAACCCAGAAGCATCATCACCACTTAGTAAGATAAAATCTTCACCACAAAGTTCACGGTGAATTGCAATTCTTCCTAAATCGCCTGTTGCATCTTTAAGTGCAACAATGCTTTCGATTTCAGCTAAGCGCGCGACTGTCTCTGGAAGCAAGTCAACCGCAGTACGACCTGGTACATTGTAAAGGATCTGAGGAACATCGCTCTCTTCAGCAATCGCTTTGTAATGTTGGAACAAGCCTTCTTGAGTTGGCTTATTGTAATATGGTGTTACGCTCAAACAGCCCACAATACCCGAATTATTGAGTAAACGGCTGAATGTTACAGATTCATGAGTTGCATTTGCACCGGTACCTGCGATAACCGGAATACGGCCTTCGGCAAATTCGACAGTCTTTAATACAACCTTGACATGCTCTTCAATAGTTAGCGTTGCAGACTCACCTGTGGTGCCGACAGCAACGATGCCGTCTGTGCCTGCGGCTACATGATATTCGACTAGCTTCTTCAAGCTCACATAGTCGACTTCGCCATCATGATTAAACGGTGTAATTAACGCTACGATACTTCCTGAAAACATGTCCTTCTCCCTCATTTGTTACTTTCTGCATGGTACTGTAAGGCGATTGAAAAAGACAAGCGATTAACCGCGCTTAAATCACCTAATTGAATGAATATTTATCAGATGTTAGATATTTGGCAAGTTACGCCTTTTATTTCCTTACTTGTCAGTACTCGGTAAGGAAATCTCACCTCTAAATTCAATTGGACAAAAATAATTCTAAAGCACGCAAGATGCATTTTTCTGACGGGCATCTGTGCTAAGCTATCCAATCAATAATCTAAAAATAAAAGTGAGACTATGACTCAACATTTGGTGATTACTGCGGTCGGTACAGATCGCCCAGGTGTGTGCAACCAAGTTGTTCACCTGGTCACTCAGTCTGGATGCAATATTGTTGACAGTCGCATTGCGCTTTTTGGCAATGAGTTCACCCTAATTATGTTGCTCTCCGGCAATAACGCGTCTGTGACTCGTGTTGAAACAACATTACCTCTATTGGGACAAGAGCATAATCTGATTACGATTATGAAGCGAACCTCAACTCACGCACCTCTTGATTCATCCTATACGATGGAAGTATTTGTCGAGTCAAACGATACTCCAGGATTGACCGAACACTTTACTCAGTTTTTTGCAGAGAAAGAGATCGGTCTTTCATCATTGAGTGCTCAGACGATCAGTAAAGACAAAGTCGGAGCTGACAGTGACCAGTTCCACATTGCGATTACCGCCAGTGTCGACTCCGAACGCAATATCATGCAGCTTCAAGAAGAGTTTGATGCCCTTTGCCAAACGTTATCAGTTCAAGGCTCACTGAATTTCATAAAGAACAGTCTATAAAAGGAATATTCATGAACACTCTCACTGCCGGCACTCCTGCCCCAGCGTTTTCTTTATTAGATCAAGATGGCAATACCGTAACGCTTGCCGACTTTACAGGTAAAAAAGTCCTATTTTACTTTTACCCAAAAGCAATGACTCCAGGTTGTACCGTTCAAGCGCAAGGTTTACGTGATATCAAAGCAGAGCTTGATGCGCACAATGTGGTTGTTTTGGGTGTTAGTATCGACCCTGTAAAACGCCTAGGTAAATTTATCGAGCGTGATGAGCTTAACTTTACACTGCTTTCAGACGAAGACCACGCTGCTGCGGATCAGTTTGGAGTATGGGGCGAGAAGAAATTTATGGGGAAAGTGTACGATGGTTTACATCGCATTAGCTTCTTGATCAATGAAGAAGGTGTTATCGAGCACGTCTTTAATAAATTCAAGACCAAAACTCACCATGAAGTGGTGCTAGATTACTTAAACGAGAACAAATAACCCTCTTTATATAATCAGCAGAATTAAAAAACGCCAGCATCTCGCTGGCGTTTTTCTTTATAAGAGCAATTAAACGATAAACTTGTTTAAGATCTCATCTTGTTCACGAACATTTTCTGTTTGAACCTGCATCGCGACATTGGCATCTTCCGCAGCGTCAGCAACCTGAGTGGATAGGTCTTTAATCTTCACCGTATTGGCGTTGATCTCTTCCGCAACCAAGCTTTGCTCTTCTGCCGCTGAGGCGATTTGCATATTCATATCCGTAATTCGCTGAATCGCGTCTCGAATGCGCTGTAGTGCACCATCCGCTGCCTGCGCTTTCTCAACTGCATCAACTGCTGTGTTTTTACTTTCATTCATCGCTGCAGAAACAGAGCTTGCACCCGCTTGCAGCTGTTCAATCATGCTGCGAATCTCAGTCGTTGACTCTTGAGTACGTTGCGCCAAGGTACGAACCTCATCTGCAACGACCGCAAAACCTCGGCCAGATTCACCGGCACGAGCCGCTTCAATCGCCGCATTCAATGCAAGTAAGTTAGTTTGGTCGGCAATGTCATTAATTACTTTCAAGATCGTTTCGATATTGGCAGTTGCAGATTCTAGCCCTTGGACTTCTTCAACAGCCTGATCGATGCGTGATGAAAGCGTATCAATTGACGCCGTCGTATCGCTCACCACTGATGAACCATCTTGCGTTGCATCATCCGCTTCACGAGCAGCACCAGCAGCACCTTGCGCATTGTTTGCCACTTCCGTAGCCGTTACCGCCATTTCGTTCATTGCTGTCGCAAGCTGTTCAAGCTCTTGTAGCTGGCTACGCATCGCTTCCGCCGACTCATGAGAACCTTGCACTGTCATTTCTGTACCGCGAAGGATTTCCGCACCAATCGCTTTAGACTGCTGGATCTGCTTCTGAAGTGTTTCCGTAAAGGTATTGAAACCTTCTGCTAACTGAGCAAATTCTTTATCGGTATTGGTATCAAGACGCTTGGTTAAATCGCCTTGACCCGATGCCACATCTTGAATTGCTGTATTAAGAACTTCAAGCGGACGCATCAGAACACGAATTAAGAAAGTCAGTATTAATACGCTGAGAACAACACCGATCACACCATAGATGACAGAGCTGCTACGCATATGCTCGACAGCCACAAATGCAATGTCTTCATCAACAATGGCACCGATATACCAATTTTCTGAAGGGACTTTAGCAAAGCGCACTAGGTAATTAACGCCGTCTTTCTCGAAGCGTTGTACCCCTTCTTTAACTTGTGCTTGCGGTAAGTATTTTGAAAGGTTCTCACCATTATTTTGTGCATCAGGGTGAGCAATCGTCGTACCATCGGCGGTTACAATGAACAAATAACCTGCATCAAGAAGGTTAACGCTGTTTACCAAATCGGCTAGACCACCTAGCTCCATGTCGTAAAACATCGCGCCGACAAATTGGCTGTTGTCTTTCACCGGGGTGCCGATAGAAATAATCACTTTCTTAGTCGAAACATCGATATACGGATCGGTAACAACTAAAGAACCGTGCGCTTTCGCATCTTGATACCATGGACGCACACGAGGGTTATATTCTGGGCCAACATCCCAGCCATCATCGTTCTCAACAACATAGCCATCATTGTCATAACCAAAACCTACAGCTAAAAAGCTACTTTTAATGGTCGGTTTTTCAATGATCGATTTTATTTGGTCACGATTATTTGGGGCCAGTTCAACAACTTCTGTAGTCGAACGAGCCAAAGACTTCTTACTTTCCATTTCAGAAACGACGGTATTTCTTACCCCATTAACCATTTCGGTTAAACTGGTATCAACCAGTATTTCTACTTCTTCTTTTACCGTGTTTAGCTGCGTGATTGATAGCAGAGTCACTGTAACTAGCAGCAATCCAGATGAAGCCGCAACGATCTTCTGGCTAAATTTCATATCTTCCCTCAATTGTCAGTAGTTATTATATTTTTTATGGTTTTATTGTTATCGCCCTGACTAACGTTTTCTTAAGAAATTTCTTACAATTTCTTACCAGTGTAAATCTAATTTTAAGAAAATATTGCGGAAAACGACAAAAAAAAAGCTCCAACCACAAGGTTTGGAGCTTTTTAAGTGATGAGTTAGTTAATTATGAATGTTCAGTATGATCAGATATCACTTCATCTTCATGACTTGGTAATGCATTCCAAACGGCTTTCACTAAGGTGGCTAGCGGAATGGCAAAGAATACGCCCCAAAAGCCCCACAGCCCACCGAATACAAGTACAGCAACAATGATAGCGACTGGGTGCAGGTTAACCGCTTCTGAGAACAAGACAGGTACTAAGACATTACCATCCAGCGCTTGGATAATACCGTAAGCAATCAAAAGCCAATAAAACTGCGGTGTTAACCCCCACTGAAACAAACCAACCATCGCTACGGGTACAGTCACTGCCGCAGCGCCAATGTAAGGAATCAGCACAGATAAACCAACGGCGACAGCCAGTAATACCGAGTAACGCAAATCAAGAATAGCGAACGTAACGTAGCTCACTCCGCCAACAATTAAGATTTCCATCACTTTGCCGCGAATATAATTGGAAATCTGTTCGTTCATTTCATGCCAAACTTTGTTCGCTAGACGTCGGTTCCGAGGTAACACACCACTCGCCATTTCAATCATCTCTTCTTTATCTTTAAGTAAGAAAAAGACTAAAAGCGGCACCAAAATCAGATACACGGCTAAGGTCGCCAAGCTAACCAATGAAGCCAATGAACCTTTCACCACCGTTTCACCCATACCAATAGCTTGGTTTTTCGCGTTCGTTACTAGCGATTCGACAATTTGGAAATTCTCAAGCTCAGGATAGCGATGAGGGAGCTCAGCAATAAAGCTCTGTAACCCTAAGTACATGGTCGGAATATCATTAATCAAGTTGCCGACCTGCGTCCATATAGTAGGAACTAAGCCAAAGACCGCCACCAGCATCAAGCTACTAAAGCCCAGAATCACCAGCACAACGGCTAAGGTTCTTGGTACACCCAAACGACTCAGTTGAGTTACAGGCCATTCCAATAAGTAAGCCAAAACAATCGCGACCAGTAACGGTGCGATCAGATTGCCGAAAAAGTAGATGGTGATAAAACCAAATAGAAGAATTGCAACAAGACTAACCGCGTGCGGATCAGAGAAGCGTCGTTTATACCAACGACTTACCATTTCAAACATTCAACAAAGTTCCTTAGTCACGTGCATACAAAAGTGGTCATCCATTTCTTCTTGCGAAAATTCAAATGGTTGCTTTTGAAGAAATTTTTTAATATCTCGCATCGAATTGGGATCACGAATTAAAATGCAGCATTTTTCACCAACCTGCAATTGATTAGTGTGACGCTTAGCAAGTAACAGTGCCAATGGACAACGCTCGCGGCGTAAATCCAAAATATTCAGTTCCATTCTTTCGCTCGATGCTTATCATGGTGGTATTGTATAGTGTTTTTTTAGATGCGTCAGTGTTAATCAAAATATGCGTAACAACTTTGACTAACCTATGACGTACTCAAATAACTCACCACTTCAAGATAGGATTATCTGAGGAAACCATCTTTGTTATCGAGTGTCAAAGGTGTGTCTGCCTAAACGCAGTTTCCAATAAGGCAAAGTAATCAACGGAGTATCATCTTAATTCTATGTTTAAACGTACGCGTTCAATGGTCTGCCTTTGTGTCGCAACGGCACTAAGCGCCCCTCCTGTAGCTGCCAATAGTGTCGAGCTTCCTGACATCGGAACAACGGCCAGTAGTACCCTTACTATAGATCAAGAACTTATCTATGGTGACGCTTACATGCGTATGTTGCGCTCAAGCCAGCCTATCGTAAATGATCCAGTGCTCAACGAATATGTGAGCAGCCTAGGCCACCGTCTGGTCGCCAATGCTGATGATGTAAAGACACCATTTACCTTCTTCATGATCCGCGACAAAAATATCAACGCCTTTGCGTTTTTTGGTGGTTATGTCGCACTGCATTCTGGTTTATTTCTCCATGCCCAATCCGAAAGTGAACTCGCATCAGTCGTCGCTCACGAGATTGCACACGTAACGCAGCGCCACCTAGCACGAAGTATGGAAGATCAAGCACGCCGATCGCCTGCTACGTTAGCCGCTCTTGCGGGTTCATTGCTGCTTGCTATTGCTTCTCCTCAAGCGGGGATGGCTGCGATTACGGCGACAACGGCAGGAAGCATGCAAGGACGAATTAACTACACTCGTAGTAACGAAAAAGAGGCAGATCGATTTGGTATCTCAACCTTAGCGAAAGCTGGATTTGAAGTGAATGCGATGCCAAGGTTCTTTGGCCGTTTAGCCGATGAGTATCGCTATGCCAGCAAGCCGCCACCAATGCTACTCACTCACCCATTGCCAGAAGATCGAATTACAGACAGCCGAGCCCGGGCTCAAGGCTACCCAGCTAAGCGAGTGGAACCATCTCTGGAATACAACCTCGCCCGTGCTCGTGTTGTTGCTCGCTACACAGGGATTCAAGCCAAAGCCGCCATGGATTGGTTTAATCGTACAGAGAAGAAAGCAGCACCCGCATTAAAACCTGCGTTCCAATATGGCCGTGCATTGGTTCACTTAGATAACAATGAGTTAGATGAAGCGAACGCTCTACTACAACCTCTAATTCAAAATGACAGTGGAAACCATTTCTATATTGATGCGATGTCAGATCTCTACCTTGCTAAGAAACAAGCGGAAAAAGCGCAAACTATGTTGGAACGCGCTGAGAAATCGACACCGAATAATCCTGTCATCACCATCAATTATGCAAATGTGCTAATCAAGCAAGAAAAGAACGAAGAAGCGGTCAGAGTGTTGCAGCGTTATACCCATGATTATCCAAACGATGTGAATGGGTGGCATTTACTGTCAGAAGCCAGTATTCATTTAGGCAACAGTGATGAAGATTTAGCCGCGCGTGCTGAGATTTTGGCACTGAAGGCAAACTGGAACAAAGCTATTCAATATTACACTCAAGCAAGCCAAATCGCTGAGTTAGGAAGCTTAAAACAAGCGAGATACGATGCTCGAATCGATCAACTGATGATTCAAAGAGAGCGTTTCTTAGCCCTACAATAACAATAGGAGTTACACCATGTCAGTCGTGATTATTCACAATCCGCGCTGCTCGAAGAGCCGTCAAACACTTGCTCTACTTGAAGAAAAGGGCATTGAACCTGAGATCATCAAATATCTAGACACACCGCTCAGTGTCGACGAACTAAAAACACTATATGCTCAGTTAGGTTTGGATTCTGTCCGCGCTATGATGCGCACTAAAGAAGACATTTACAAAGAGCTCAAGTTAGCTGATGCCGGTGACGATGCTCTTTTCACGGCGATGGCTGAAAATCCAAAACTGATCGAACGTCCTATCGTTGTAAACAACAACCAAGCGCGCCTTGGTCGCCCACCAGAGCAAGTCCTCGAGATCCTATGACCTGCCAGCTAGTTGTTCTCTACTACAGTCGCCACGGCTCAACACTAGCGGTGGCGAGACAAATCGCGCGAGGAATAGAGTCCGTTTCTGGATGTGAAGCTCTTTTACGTACCGTGGAAGAGATACACTCTGAAACAGAGTCAACCGACCCGATTGTCCAACTTAGTGAATTAAAGCAGTGTGATGGCCTAGCCATGGGGAGCCCAGTTTGGTTTGGCAACATGGCCGCACCGCTGAAACACTTTTGGGATCAAACCACCGCTCTTTGGGTCGCGGGGGATTTGATTGATAAGCCAGCTTGCCTATTTAGTTCATCATCTAGCTTGCATGGTGGCCAAGAAACAACATTGCAAACCATGATGCTACCTTTATTGCACCATGGCATGATGATTATGGGAATCCCTTACTCAGAGCCTAAACTGCATTCCACATCCAGTGGTGGTACTCCTTATGGTGCGACCACCGTCAGTTCCGGTTCAGGAGCTTTAACTAGCGAAGAAATAGAACTAGCACAGAGCTTAGGCCAACGTTTAGCAACGACCGCATTAAAAATGAAGGAATCATAACTATGCAAGAGATGCAGCCCCAAACTAAGTTGTTTCGTTTGATGGCCCTTTTTGGCAACCTTGCTCTATTGTCATGGATTGCATTGTGGCAACTCAGCCTTTCACCACATCCGCACATCAGCAGTACAACCCTAGCTATTGCATGGGCAGTACCATTGCTGCTTCCATTACCCGGAATTTTAGCTGGCAAGCCATATACTCATGCATGGGCGAACTTTGTTTTAATGCTCTACTTCCTACACGGGTTTACCATCCTATACATCGATGGCGGTGAACGATGGTTAGCCATGGTTGAGATAGCACTGACCACTATCGCTTTCTTCGGCAACATACTTTATGCGCGTGCGCGAGGCAAAGAGCTAGGAATGAAGCTTAAGCGCCTATCCAAAGTCGAGAAAGAAGAGAAAGCTCGATTTGAATCAGATTCATAATCAAGTTTTAAAGATATAAAAAGGGTCTGCAACTGCAGACCCTTTTCAATTCTATAGCAAGCGTTAACTTTGTGTCGTAGCCGTCTCTGAACTTTCTTCCGTTGAGACTTCTTCCAAAACAGGCTCTAAAACTTCAGGCTCTTCAACTGGAGCAATATAAACGTAAGGTTTACCTTTCCACTCAAAGACCAAAATTGTCTCAGCAGGAATCACTTCCGGCAGTACCTGAGGCGCCACTTCTGACACTGTTTGCTGAGGCTTCGTTGCATCAATTAAGATCGCAGGCTCTTGCGCCGTACCCTCTGCCATTACCTGTGGTGTTGGTACGACAATCGCAGGCTGATCGACCACACTCTCTAGTTGGGAAACAGGAGCAACGCGTCGAACTTCTTGCTCAAACTCGGCCTGAGACGAAAGCAAATGAATATTGAAAGTCACCTGGCTACCTTGGATTTTTACGATATCTAAAGAAGCCACCGAACTGAGTTTTTTGAGTTTATTCTCTAGTGTAAAGAAACCTACGGCATCATTAAGTTCTGTAAAACGAACCTTAATCGTTTCCGATGATTCACTTGCCACCACAACGGCACTCTTCTTCGCATAGTAATCACTGATCTGATTGACCATCTTGCTTGCTGCATCAGAGCCATTATTAGAGCCGGATAGTGGCGCTTGGCGAGTCACACCAACGGTGGCTGGTTTTTGATCGTATAGCGTCCAACGTAAACTGTTGCCTTGAGCCTTAATCACTAAAACAGCATCAACTGGGTAACGCTGACTCGCTTGACCAACAGGCGTTGCAAATCCGCCCCATAAATCAGAGACGGAAACCCCTGTAATATCGTCAAAGTCCCCAACAGGAACTGTCACAGGTAAACCACGCTTTTGCGCTTCTTGCTTCATTTGCTCCAACACGGCAGAGTCAGAATGTTCCCATACGATATTGCGATCGGCTTGGCTCTCTTCCACCAGCCATACCAACAGGTTGGCACGAGCTGAAGGCCAAACTGGTAATTGCGCTTGGCTCAACAGAGAACGAATATGCGGCGCGCTGAAGCCCATTTTAAGTGACTGTGCCCCATCAAGTTGTCCGTAACTGATCTGGGTAAGATATTGGCCACTTTGCTTTAACGCTTTTTGTACCACTTGATTCGATGCCGCACTGCGATCACCAGACGCTCTGACGATGACTTCTTTCATGCCTTCAACACGTGCTTTGGCATCGGCATTGTCCGCCGCTTGGTCTAGTACCACTTCTGTTCGGTACAAATCAACATTGGTCAAAGCCATCGCAGGTAAACCTACAAGTCCTAAAACCAATAAAGCTAAATGACGCATACTCTTCCTAGGGTTCAGTTATTCACTTCAAACGTTGATGATAAGCAACTATCGATATTCGAGCAACTAAAGTACCACCGAAACGAGTCGACGCTGTTCACTTTTACTCGCTTGCATTTCCACCAGCTATGAATAAAAACCGAAATATTTGATCCAGTTCAGATTGCAATCGTTTGGCGTGGTGATAAAATCCCGCGAATTTTATTTTTGTAGAGTAATTACTACTTACCGCCACCTAAAGGAATAACAAGATGAAAAATGCTATCCAAGGTGCTCAAATGCTATTCGTTGCGTTTGGTGCACTCGTTCTAGTGCCTCTTCTTACTGGCCTAGACCCAAGTGTCGCTCTGTTCGGCGCTGGTGTCGGAACCCTTCTTTTCCAATTCGTTACTCGCCGAACTGTTCCAATCTTCCTTGCTTCTTCTTTCGCTTTTATTGCTCCAATTATGTACGGCATCCAAACATGGGGGGTTGCTTCAACCATGGGCGGTCTAATGGCGGCAGGCTGTGTTTACGTGGCAATGGGGGCACTCATTAAGGTTCGTGGTGTAGAAATCATTCATCGCTTACTTCCACCAGTTGTTGTGGGGCCTGTCATCATGGTAATTGGTCTTGGCCTTGCTCCAGTGGCAGTTAGCATGGCGCTAGGTAAAGTAGATGGCGCTCAAGTAATCGATGCTGATGCCTCTATGGTTATCTCTGTGGCTTCTCTGCTAACAACGATTGTACTAAGCGTTTTTGCTAAGGGATTCTTAAAGCTAACGCCTATCTTGGGTGGTATCGTTGTGGGCTACTGTCTAAGTCTTGGCTATGGCATTGTCGATTTTACGCCAGTAAAAGAAGCCGCTTGGTTTGCTCTGCCTAACTTCACGACTCCTGAATTCAATATCAATGCGATTCTATTTATGATCCCAGTAGCTATTGCTCCGGCAGTTGAGCACGTGGGTGACATGTTAGCGATTTCAAACGTTACAGGTAAAAACTACATCAAAAAACCAGGTCTACACCGTACTATCGCCGGTGACGGGATCGCGACAATCGCAGCCTCTATGGTTGGCGCGCCACCAAACACAACATACTCAGAAGTAACCGGCGCGGTAATGTTAACCAAAGCATTTAACCCAGTGATCATGACATGGGCGGCAGTTACAGCGATCGTATTAGCGCTTGTTGGTAAATTAGGTGCAGTACTACAAACCATCCCAATGCCAGTAATGGGTGGCATTATGATTTTGTTGTTTGGTTCTATCGCTACAGTTGGTTTGAACACGCTAATCAAAAACAATGTCGACCTACACAAGTCACGTAACTTAGTGATTGTAGCGATTACACTAGTGTTTGGTATCGGTGGTATGGCATTTGGCATTGGCGAGTTTAGCCTACAAGGTGTGAGCCTATGTGGTATCGTCGCAATTATTCTTAACTTAGTTTTGCCAAAAGATTTGGGTGAGAACCACGTAGTGGATAACGCGCAGATGGAAGAAGAAGCTAAGTAGAAACTAGAGCTGAGAAATTTGAAGGGTTGGTGCTTTGCGCCAACCCTTTTTTATTGCGATGAGTTCAAACCAACCTAGCCACACAAATCAACGAATTGTCCGCGTGTAAGCATCGCTAAATCTTGTGGTGCAAGTTCAATCTCCAAACCGCGTTTACCCGCACTCACACAAATCGTCTCTTTCTCTTCCGCACTGCTATGAATAAACGTCGGCAACGCTTTCTTTTGACCTAACGGACTAATGCCGCCCACCACATACCCTGTCGTTTTCTGTGCAATCTCTGGATTCGCCATTTCAGCTTTCTTCGCCTTAGCTGCCTTCGCCGCTTGCTTAAGGCTCAATTTCTGATCAACGGGAATAATTGCCACAGCCAGACTCTTAGGCTCACCATTTAAACTAAACAACAACGTCTTAAACACCTTAGCTGGATCTTGGCCTAAAACCTCTGCTGCTTCTAACCCATAGCTATCAGCACGAGGGTCATGCTCATACTGGTGAATAGTGTGAGGAACTTTTTTCTTTTTCGCGAGATTAATAGCAGGAGTCATACTCCCTCCTGATTGATAAAAACAATGCTAATACAAACAAAAAGCGCCACTCCGAAGAGTAGCGCTTTAGCTTAAAGAGATTTATAAGTTGGCGTCAACTTACTTGTAAACGATCTGGCCTGATGGCGCATATTTGTTTACATCTACTGGGCTGTTTGCTTCTAAGTACTCTTTTAGTACTTCAGCATCTACGAAACCAGTGTTAACGTGACCAGGGTGGCCAGTCAGTTTAGGGTAACCGTCACCACCAGCAGCGTTGTAGCTTGGTACAGTGAAACGGTAAGTTTCGTCTAGACGAAGCTGTTTACCACCGATGAATACTTGAGATACTTCACCGTTAGCTACAGTCATAGATACACCAGCAAACTGAGCGTATGCACCAGAATCAACTGGTTTAGTCGCCACTACGTTCAGGTAATCTAGAACTTCTTGACCCGTCATGTCTGTGTAAGTCAGGATGTTTGCAAATGGTTGTACCGTTAGCACATCTTTATACGTAACTTCACCGCCTTCGATAGAGTCACGAACACCACCAGAGTTCATTACAGCGAAGTCAGCTTTTGCACGCTCCATATGAGCAGTCGCAATTAGACGACCTAGGTTCGTTTGTTGGAAACGAACTACGTTACGGTCACCTTCAAGCTTACCGTTAGTCTCAGCAATCTTAACGTTTAGCTGAGCTTGGCCTTGCTCTTGGTAAGGGCGTAGGAACTCTAGAAGCTCTTGGTCTTGTGCGATTTCATCTTCGATAAGAACGCGCTGTTTCTTACCGTCGATCTTCACTTTCTTCTTCAGGTTCACTGGAATCAGGTCGTAGCTTACCATTTCTAGTTCGCCGTTACGGAATTCGTAATCTGCGCGGCCTACGTATTTACCCCACTCGTGAGCCTGAACGATGTAAGTACCGTTTTGTACGTCTGGCTTACATTCATCAGAAGGCTTGAAGTTTTTCTTAACAACGTTTGGCGCTTCCATACAAACTGGTTCTTGAGAGTGACCACCAACGATCATATCTAGAGAACCTTCATCTAGGTAACGAGCAAGTGCTACATCACCAGGAGCATTGATGCCACGTTGACCATTTTCGTAGTGACCCATGTGAGTCACCGCGAAGATCAAATCAGGTTTTTCAGTTTTTTCCAGCTCAGCGATCAGCTTCTTCGCTTCTTCTTTCGGGTCGCGGAAATCTACGCCGCCGATGAATTCTGGATTACCAATTTTAGCTGTATCTTCTGTCGTTAGACCGATAACAGCAATCTTGATGCCTTGCTTATCAAACATCTGGTACGCTTGGAACATGCGCTCGCCAGTTTCTTTGTCGTAGATGTTTGCAGAAAGCATTGGGAAGTTAGCCCAGTCAATTTGCTTTTCTAGAACATCTAGAGGGTTGTCGAATTCGTGGTTACCAAGTGCCATTGCATCGTAACCAATTTTGCTCATACCCTTGAAATCTGGTTCTGCGTCTTGAAGATCAGACTCTGGAACACCTGTGTTGATATCACCACCAGAAAGTAGTAGTGAGCTACCGCCTTCTGCTGCGATTTCAGCGCGTAGTTGGTCAATTAGCGTCTTACGAGCAGCCATGCCGTACTCGCCGTATTTATTCTGCCAGAAGCGACCGTGGTGGTCGTTAGTGTGAAGAACTGTTAGCTTATAGGTTTTATCTGCTTCCCACTCATGCTGAGGTGCTGTTGCACAACCCGCAAGAGTAGCCAGGATTGCTGCGCTAATTGCGCTTTTTACGATCAGGCCTTGCTTCATTGTCATACCTTTTGAACTTTTTAGGATTTCCACTGCTTTTTCTTACTGCTCTTTATGAATAGACACATTCGGGGAAAAAAAACCGAAAGAGTAGTAAAACTTGAACTAGTTTAAATTAACCTAATTTACCTGACACAGCGTTTTCATATTTATGTCGTATGGATCACCTAAATAAACGTTTAAATGTGTAACAAATCGCCAAGGTTGCACCCCATTTATCAAACGATCACAAGCAAACGTTTGGGTGTGAAGTACGCCATCCGAACGTGTTTTGAGACAGTGAGCGATTACTCAACAAAGAGCGGTAACATACATATAAAAAAAGGTTGGCACTAAGCCAACCTTTAAAAATGCATTGATTAAATCACCAATTATTTGATGTCGATATGCTCGAAACCTTTGATAAGGTCGTCTAGCGCTTTCATTTGCGCCAAGAAAGGTTCTAGCTTATCCAAAGGCAACGCTGATGGACCATCACAACGAGCTTGATCTGGATTTGGGTGCGCTTCAATAAATAGACCCGCAATACCTGTCGCCAAACCAGCTTTTGCTAATTCAACAGTCTGCTCACGACGACCACCAGATGCAGCACCTGAAGGGTCACGCATCTGTAAAGAGTGCGTCACATCAAAGATGATTGGGCTGCCGTTAGACGCTTTTTTCATTACACCAAAGCCCAGCATATCAACGACAAGGTTATCGTAACCCATACATGAACCACGCTCACAAAGGATAATGTTCTCATTACCACATTCACTGAACTTATCCACGATGTTACCAACTTGGCCAGGGCTCATGAACTGAGGTTTTTTCACGTTGATCACTGCACCAGTCTTCGCCATCGCTTCAACTAAGTCTGTTTGACGAGCCAAAAATGCCGGAAGCTGGATAACATCAACCACATCTGCAACAGGCTGAGCTTGCGCTTCGGTATGAACGTCAGTAATGATTTTTACACCAAAGGTATCTTTCAGCTCTTGGAAGATTTTCATCCCCTCTTCTAGGCCTGGGCCTCGGTATGAATGAACAGAACTACGGTTAGCTTTATCAAAAGACGCTTTAAACACGTAAGGGATGCCTAGCTTTTCTGTCACTTTTACGTAGTGCTCACAAATCTGCATTGCAAGATCGCGAGACTCTAATACGTTCATACCGGCAAATAGCGTAAAAGGCTTATCGTTAGCTACTGGGATATCACCAACGTGGACAATCTTCTGTTCCATGTTCTTCTCTCTTATTTTGTGTGCCCAAGAGTGGCACGCTTAGTGTAAAACCACCTGAGTCGTACTCATGGCGTTTACTTGATTTTTTAATAGTTCTGACGCGGGGTCATCAGGACACTGGTCGATAAAGTATTGGTAATCAGACAAGGCGATTTGATGACAATCGAGCTGCTGATAAATGAAACCACGATCTCGAATCTCGTATGGATCATCAGGCACAAAGGTCAACGCCAAATCGGTACATCTTAGTGCCAGAGTATAGCGCTGCTCACGCAATAGAGCACTTTTGAGTAATGCTAACCAACGACCTATTACTGTTGGATTATCTGTCTCTTTCAGATGACTTGGTTTGAGTTTAGCTAAAGGACCACTGTGACCAATCAACCACGCCGTAAGCGTCTTCTCTGATACATATTCACCGTTAAATGGATTCACATACTGTGCGGGTGCATCATACCAATCTAGCTTGATTAAGAATTGGCTTGGAAAAGTCACCCCTTTGATAGGAAATCCCAACTTACGGCCTAAATAGAGCAAAATAGCCCCTAAACTCACCGGAATGCCTTTGCGGCGACGCAGCACCTGATCGATAAACCCATTCGACGATTCGTAATAAGCGTCTTGATCGCCTTTAAAGCCCCACTCGTGATAAAACAATCTGAGCAACGAATCGAATCGCTGCATCTCATTGGTTTCATGAACTAGGCTCAATTCAGCCTCTTGCAGCAATCGATTCAGCTCTGCCTCAGCCCAATGAACTTCGGTTTCAGGGTTGACCGCTCTATTCAATACTAGAGCCCCTTCCGCCAGTTCCATTGCGTCAAAGTCCTCATCAAATAACTCAAGCATTATGGATGACCTACTAAATTAACTAAATAGAATCGGGGTTTTGCTCACGGCAATCTTACCTGCCATTGCCAACCAGCCTAGTGCGCCGAAAAATGAAAACGTTCGTAGTAACTTGTTTTTACCCAGCTTCAAGGCAAAAAAGCCCAGTGCAATGTAAGCCAGTACACAAGTAATCTTCTCCGTTAACCAAGGCGCTGCTGGCGTAAATGGAATAAACCCAGTTAGGACAATTAAGTAGATACCAGAGATCAACAAGAAGGTGTCGTTGATATGAGGAAATACTTTGAAAAACTTCTTATCCAACATCTTTGAATTTGCCATCATCAATGCGTAACGAACAGAAAGCAAAGTCGCGCTCAGTGCAATAGTAAGAAGATGGAAATGTTTTAATCCTTCGTACATGATTTATTCTCTTAATTCTTTTGCGGCCATTGACCCACTGTGACGCGGTCGTTGTTGCCGTAATCCTTGAATGTTTCCACCTGGAGATAACCAAGTGATTGTAAAATTTGGCGAACTGCTGAACCTTGATCGTAACCATGTTCGAACATCAACCAACCTTCTGGCTGTAAGTAACCGATGGCATTCTTCGAGATATGCGTGATATCCGCCAAGCCATTGTCTTCTGCCACCAATGCACTTAATGGCTCAAATCGAACGTCCCCTTGTGATAAATGAGGGTCCGTTTTTTCGATATAAGGGGGATTAGAGACAATCAAAGCAAACTGCGTACCAGCATCAATGGGATCAAACCAGCTACCTGCACGAAATTCACAGTTGCGAATATTCAGTCGCTCAGCATTCGAACTAGCTAATTGTTGCGCTTCTGGTTTAAGGTCGACACCCCACACCTTACGCGCTGGCAATTCTGACGCTAACGCTAATGCAATCGCACCTGTCCCGGTGCCTAAATCCAGAATATCACCTTGAATTTCCACCGCCTTTTCCAAAGCGACTTCCACAAGTCGTTCTGTATCTGGTCGTGGAATAAGCGTACTTGGTGCCACTTGCAGCGGTAAAGACCAGAACTCTCGTTCACCCACGATGTACGCAACTGGCTCACCTTTCAAACGACGAGACAATATCAACTCAAACTGATTCAATTGCTCAGCATCAAGTTCTTTGTCTGGCCACGTGAGTAAAAAGGAGCGAGGTTTGTCTAGAGAATGGCAAAGTAGTACCGCCGCATCAAGAGAGGGCGAATCACTGCCGCTCTCCTGAAGTTGCATGACGGCTTTCTTTAGTGTGTTTTCAACACTGTTTTCAGCCGACATCAATTAGTTGTTCTCTGCAAGTGCCGCTAACTGATCCGCTTGGTGCTCTTGAATCACAGGATCAACCAAACTTGCCAAATCACCTTCCATCACTTCGTTTAGGCGGTAAATCGTCAAGTTGATACGGTGATCAGAAACACGACCTTGCGGATAGTTGTATGTACGAATACGGTCACTTCGGTCACCCGAACCTAATAGGTTACGGCGGGTATCAGACACTTCAGCAGCACGTTTTGCTTCTTCTGCTTGAATAATACGCGCAGCAAGAACCGCCATCGCTTTTGCTTTGTTCTTATGCTGTGAACGCTCGTCCTGACACTCAACCACAGTACCTGTCGGCAAGTGAGTAATACGAATAGCAGAGTCCGTGGTGTTAACGTGCTGACCACCCGCGCCTGACGCACGGAAAGTATCGATTTTTAGATCAGCAGCTTTAATTTCTGGAATTTCCGCTTCTGGGATCTCCGCCATGACTGCAACCGTACATGCTGAAGTGTGAACGCGGCCTTGAGATTCTGTCGCAGGAACGCGCTGTACGCGGTGACCGCCAGACTCAAACTTAAGCACGCCGTAAGCACCATCACCGCTCACTTTAGCGATCATCTCTTTGTAACCGCCATGCTCAGACTCGTTAGAAGACATCACTTCTACACGCCAGCCTTTCTTCTCAGCGAACTTGCTGTACATACGGAACAAGTCACCAGCGAAAATACCCGCTTCATCACCGCCCGCACCAGCACGAATTTCTAGGAAACAGTTACGATCGTCATTTGGATCTTTTGGTAGCAGCAAAATTTGCAGCTCATCAGTAAGACGTTCAATAGCTTCTTTCGCTTCTTTGATTTCTTCTTCCGCCATTTCACGCATTTCTGCGTCGTCTTCTTTCGCCATCTCTTCAGCAGCAACAAGATCATCTTGCGCTTGTTGATAAGCTTGGAAACACTTCGTCACTTCCTCTAGTTGAGAGTACTCTTTTGACAATGCACGGAATTTATCTTGGTCACCAATAACATCTGGGTCACCAAGCAGGTGTTGAACTTCTTCGTAACGCTCAACCAGTGTTTCTAGCTTAGTTAGAATCGAGGCTTTCATAGTTTTATTTAACTCAGGTTCGTAATTCGAAGTCTGACACGCTCAGATTAAGCGTCATCTAGACCTAAACTTTGTCTAATGATAGCGAGCTTAGCAGGCTCGCCTTGTTCTGCTGCACTTTGCAATGCTCGGGTTGGAGCATGAATGAGTTTGTTAGTCAGCTTATTACTTAGCTCTAACATCACCTTTTCAGGATCGGCTCCGGCAGCAAGAGACTGGATACTTTTATTTAATAACTCAGTGCGAATATCATTGGCACTGCGTCGATAATCACGAATACTATCGACCGCTTGCAAAGAACGCAGCCACGTCATAAACGCAGCACTTTCTTCACTGACGATGGCTTCCGCTTGAATCGCTTCAATTTTTCGCTGCTCAATATTACTGTCAACGATCGATTGAAGATCATCAACGGTATAGAGATAAGCATCATTGAGCTCACCCACTTGCGACTCAATATCGCGAGGGACTGCGATATCCACCAAGAGTATTGGCTGGAATCGTCTTGCTTTAAGGGCCGTTTCGACCATGCCTTTACCAATAATTGGCAATGGGCTGGCGGTGGAGCTAATCACGATATCCGCTTGAGCAAGATGATCTGGGATTTCTGGTAATCCAATAATGTGCGCACCAAACTCTTCTGCAAGCGGCATTGCACGCTCTTTGGTTCGGTTAGCAACAATCATTTTTTTACACCCATTGGCAGCGAGGTGCTTCGCGACTAACTCGATCGTCTCTCCGGCACCAACAAGCAATACCGTCGAGTCTTCAAGTGATTCAAAAATATGTTTGGCTAGCGTACAAGCGGCATAGGCCACAGAGACGGCATTACCACCAATGTCAGTTTCTGTTCGTACACGTTTTGCCACTGAAAAGGTCTTCTGGAATAACTTTTCCATTGCCGAATCAACGGCTTTACCTTCACGCGCATCTGAATACGCTTGTTTTACCTGACCAAGAATCTGCGGCTCACCGAGCACCAAAGAGTCCAAACCGCATGAAACGCGCATTAGGTGGCGTATTGCGGCTTGTTCTTCATAAGTGTAAATACTTGGTTTCAGGGCTTCTTGGCTCACCTCATGGAACTGAGACAGCCAATCAATAATTTTACTTTTCCCCGCCCCTTTCACGTCGCAGTAAACCTCAGTGCGGTTACACGTAGAAACAATAACACTACCGTTAACTATCGGGTTTTCACTGAGCTGCTTCAGCGCTTCAGGTAACTTCTCCGGTCCAAAGGCAACTTTTTCACGCAGTTCAACCGAGGCCGTATTATGATTGATACCTATAGCAA
>Ga0209379_10000931_pt1 | contig 20798 bp, 17 predicted proteins | sample tdDd001_FD_187124 | JGI IMG/M metagenome (GOLD analysis project Ga0209379, IMG submission 187124) | Marine sediment microbial communities from the Atlantic coast under amendment with organic carbon and nitrate - tdDd00.1 (SPAdes)... | ecosystem: Environmental > Aquatic > Marine > Coastal >...
TTGTAAAGCAGATTTTTAAAAATCCGGCTTATGTGATTAAACCTTGAACAACAGGGCGTTATCGCAGATGAATACATGAAACTTACACCGAGAACTTTCTCATCTCGTGGTTTAAATCCGCCAATGACTGGCTGTCATTGATAACCTTAACCACTTATCCGGTTGAGTTTTGGATTGCAGAACCATTAGAAATGCACTTGATAATGAATGTAAGCAATGGCTTAGAGCGTGCCAATTAAAACTGGGAAAAAATCACGGTGTTGCGATCTGATTCTGAGTTGCTTAACAGAACTTTTCCAACTAACTGTCCCATAATAGTTTTATTCGACCAACTAATCAGCCATAAATGGCTAGAGAACTAATATCAATTGTCTAAGCCAACCTGATACATAAATTGCATAATAACTAGGGAAGACCAGCATGTCAGTTGACAAAATGCCAGATCTACTAATTATTGGATTTATATTCCTTACTGGATGGATAGCCCACGTCATTAGTTCAAGAGCTCATATTCCACGCGTAACTATTCTGCTTTCTATTGGTGTTATAGCAGGGCCGGCTGTACTTGATTTGGTTTCACCGGAATTTACACAACACTTTTCAACGGTGTCACACTTGGCACTGGCGATGATTGGCTTTTTACTGGGGGAAAGCTTTGCTGGTCGTGACATTAAGGCAGAAAGGCGACAGATCCTTTTTATATCTCTAGGAGCATCAATCGTTCCTGCTATTGCGGTTTTTAGTTCTGTATTACTGGTGACTTCAGATCTCGCCTTAGCACTGGTTCTCGCAGGTATCGCAACCGCAACAGACCCAGCAGCAACGGTAGACGTCATACGCGAGTTTCGGGCTCGCGGACCTGTATCAAGAATACTTAAAGGGGTCGTTGCCGTTGATGATGCCTGGGGAATAATTATATTCTGCCTGCTGCTGGCTATTGCAACCGCCTTATCTGGCGAGGGTACCAGCATTGTAGATATAGCATATGGTGTCTGGGATGTCTGCGGTGCTTTACTACTTGGAGCGTTGATTGGAATTCCGATGTCGGTAGTTATTGGACGACACCGACCTGGCGAACCTACTATCGTCGAGGCTATGGGATTTGTTTTTATCTGCGGAGGTTGTGCAATCTATTTCGACGTATCCTATTTGTTGGCTTGTATGATGCTCGGGGCAACAGTCGCAAGAAGGGCGAAGCATATCGAGAGACCTTTTCATGACATAGAAACAGCCAGCGATCCATTTCTTATCATCTTTTTCATTCTATCAGGAATGAACCTTGATCTATCAGCACTGAATACACTAGGTATCGCCGGGATTGTCTATGTTGTTGCACGATGTATAGGCAAAATACTTGGGGCTCAAATATTTGCACATTGTGCTCAGTCATCGCCGCAAGTTACCAAACATTTAGGGTGGTGCCTGCTGCCCCAAGCAGGGGTTGCTATTGGTATGGCTCTCTTGGTAAGCGAGAAGTTACCCGAAATTGGCGAATCGGTATTAACCTTAGCAGTGACGACAACGGTACTCTTTGAGTTGCTAGGCCCACTCACTACACGTTGGAGTCTTTATAAAGCAGGAGAAATACCAAAAGAGTATTAATTCTTCCTACCTTTAGCCGAAAGCATTGCAGCTGTTCTCCATGCAGCTCAGCATCTACACCTACAGACCACAAACAGTTACAACACAGCGAAATCAAGCAAAGCGAGCAAATTACAAACCTCAAATTGTCAAAAGGTTTACTCAAACGCGCCACCATTTCGATAAAACCAGAAATAACGTATTGACAGAAACCATTCCTGAATTTATATTTCCAAACATATCGAAACAACCGTTCTTACAAGGCAACAATTATGAGTCCTGAAATTATTACGATGATAAAAGAAGCGGCAGACATGTTTGTGTTCTTAGCCGCTGAGCTGACTATCCTTTTTCTTGTCGTCAGCTACCTGGTGGGCATTTTGCAGGAGTTCCTGACTCCCGAGAAAATCCAGTCAATCCTAAGCTCGCGCAAAGGCAAGGGATACTTTATTGCTGCACTGCTTGGCGCCATTACGCCGTTCTGCTCCTGCTCGACGATCCCTTTCCTGAAAGGTCTGCTTCGAGCTCGTGCCGGTTTTGGTCCGATGATGGTCTTCCTGTTTGGCAGCCCGTTACTTAATCCTGTCATCATTGGTCTGTTTGTCGTGACCTTCGGTGTAAAAGTCGCTGTATTCTATTTCCTTGTTGCGATGGTGGTGTCGGTAACAGCAGGTTTTGTACTGGAGAAACTGGGCTTCGAGCGATATGTACGTAAGGAAGCTTATGAGACGGCAGATACCGGCTCAAGCTGTGGTACATCTTGCAGTGAGGCTGCACCAGCAACAACATCATGCTGTAACTCAAGCGCTTCAGTCGAAGTCAATGCGTGTGGCGAAGCTGTTTTAACCGTCAAAGAAGAGAGCCGTTGGATGCGCGTTTGGCGTGCAACATGGAAGGACTTCAAACAAGTATTTCCTTACTTGCTTGCAGGTATCTTGCTGGGCTCGTTCATTTACGGCTTCATCCCAACAGACATGATTGCGAAATATGCGGGTGCCGCAAACTGGTATGCAATCCCTGTCGCGGCGGTAATTGGTATTCCTCTATACATTCGTGCAGAAGCCGTTATCCCGCTAAGTGCCGCACTTGTTCAAAAAGGAATGGCCCTAGGTTCGGTAATGGCATTGATCATCGGCAGTGCGGGCGCAAGTTTAACCGAAGTCATCCTTCTGAAGTCTATCTTCAAGAATCAGATGATAGCCGCTTTTCTTACCGTCATCCTCGGGATGGCAATCGGAGCCGGTTACCTGTACTCCTACCTATTTGGTTAATCCTGGCTGTTTTTAACCGTCTACGCCTCCCTTCCGGGAGGCGTTTTTATATATATAAGCTAAACATTGCAGCAAATACTTACGCTCTAGTAAGCCACACCAATACGTTAGTTTAGATAATTGCCAGCCTCTAGTTCGTCAATCATTGCTACTGCGTAATCACTCACAGAAATATGGCTTGCCCCCTGCTCGTCGGCCAGCAACTGCTCGCCACCAAGTCAAACTGGCGTACTTCAACGTCCGCATCATCGACCCTAAACGACAAAAGCCCAGCATTTCTTCGGGGACGCCTAGTCTGGGCTTTCTAATGTGGCGGAGCGCTTCGAGGGTATTGCGGATTTACTTCGCCCTGCGGGCCGTTGCTCTAAAACGCCTTCGGCTAGCAACGTTGTCTCGCTTCGCTCGGCTGAACCCTAGATCTTAGGTATAAAAAAACCGCTGATAATTCAGCGGTTTTCTTGAGTTTGGCGGAGAGATAGGGATTTGAACCCTAGATACGCTACAAACGTATGCCGGTTTTCAAGACCGGTGCTTTCAACCACTCAGCCATCTCTCCGTTGTGCGGCGAATAATACAGAGTGCGACCAAGGTTGTAAAGCACCATTGATTACCTTATCAATCAACTGATGAGGTTTTCATCAGGTAGCCCATTTACTCGTCATCTCGAACTATAATTCCCTTCTTTCGCTTCGGATAATCATAGTAAATTGTTGCAGCATGCTCGCTAAAAATAGCCTGCCAGCAGTCGACCTCAAAGCCAAAGACTGCCACGCCGCAGGTTGGCATGTTATCGATGCTCAAACCCAACATATTAACCAAATCATTAATGGCCGGGTTGTGACACACCACCATTAAGCGGTCAACCTGAGTAGTGCTTGCCTTAATAGTATCCAGCAGTTCAAAGGCCGATTCGGTATACAATTCAGACCGAGTTTCTAATTTTGGCTGACTAGAAAGTCCTTTAGAAAAGAAATAGGCTGTCTGGGCAGCCCTTAGCGCCGAACTGGAAACAATAAGCTGAGGGCCAGTTTGCCAGGCATTAAGACGATGCACCATTTCAGGCGCATTTTTCATTCCACGCTCATTTAGCGGCCGCTCATGATCATCGAGTGTAGGATCATCCCAGGAAGACTTTGCATGGCGAACTAGAAAAAGTAACTTCATTCTCAACGTCCCCTCCAACGTAGCGCAGAATCGCATTACTCATTCCAAGTATATAGAAACGTTTGGGAACCGTCGTAAAGGGAAAGAGACAAACGAGGAGAAAACCAAAATATGAGAGGAAATTTGGCCCCGGAACTCCAAGGCCCAAGCGGATCACATTGCAGATTTAACGGCACGTGCTAGCTTGCTTGCAGCCTTCTTAGGATCCGGATCCTTTGCATTGAAGAAATTAGTTACCACGTCAAAGATGGCAGCCTGGACATAACTTGTCGTGGCAAGCCCTTGCGAGACACTCGGAACAAGGCCACCATTGGTGGATGTCGATTTAAACGTCGCCATTGAATCTAATGCGCACTTGTCGAAATTACTCATGTCCATATCGAGGCGAACCGGAATTGATCCTTTGTTTAAATTGAATATCTCCTGGAAGTCTTTATCTAAGATGGTACGGGCCAAATCTTTTTGTGCCTGGCGATCTTCTTCCTCGCTGAGTTTGAAAAATGCAAAGCTGTCGATGTTGTAGGTAAACTGCCCCTGAGTGCCCGGAGCAGCAACACACAGGTAATCTTTGCCCGGTGTTTTACCGGCTGCAGCAAACTCGCCTTTCGCCCAGTCGCCCATGATTTGCATTGCAGCCTCGCCATTAATCACCATCGATGTTGCCGAGTACCAATTCCTTCCCCGATATTTAGGGTCAATATAGTCACGCATTTTACGATACTGAGCAAAAACCTCCGTCATTTGCTCACCACCCAGTACGTCCATATCCAGATCGACAAAAGCTTTTTGGTAATCGGCGGCACCGAGAACGGCAAGCGCAACGGCTTCAAACAGCGTAATGTCCTGCCATGGCTGGCCGCCATGCGCCAACGGAATAAAACCAGCCGCTTTGACTTTGTCGGCAACGTCAAAAAACTCTTTCAGGCTTGTCGGCACTGATGCACCTGACTTTTTCAAAACATCAGGATTCACCCACAACCAGTTCACACGGTGGACATTGACTGGCACGGCCACATAATCACCATCGTATTTCATCACCTTGGTGACAACTTCAGGTAAGACACTGTCCCAATTTTCGGCAGTGGCGACATCACTCAAGTCAGTGAGAAAGCCCAGCTTTCCCCATTCCTGGATATCATGGCCTTTGATTTGTGCCGCCGACGGCGGATTGCCAGACACAGCTCGGGTCTTGAGCACCGTCATCGCGCTTTCACCGCCACCACCGGCAATAGCAAAATCTTTCCAGCTATTGCCCTGCTCTTCCATCATCCCTTTCAGTACCGACACCGATTTGGCTTCGCCGCCCGATGTCCACCAGTGTAGTACTTCGACTTCGCCTGCATGTGTCACGGCAGCCGTAAGCGCTAGGGTTAGTGCTGAAAGTGTCTGTATTATTTTCATTATCTCGCTCTTACGGCAAATACGGCTAGTGACGCTATTCTTCCAGCAAACGCGGAATATAGACTTTAACTTCCAACCCGCCTTCTTCAGCGTTATGGATAGTCATATCACCACCGTGGGCGTGAATAATATTTCGGGCGATCCCCATTCCCAAACCATGCCCCTCATCATCTTTGGCAATACGAAAGTACGGCTCAAAGACTGTCTCCAGCATTTCTGCCGGGATACCTTCACCCTTGTCTTTGATAATCAGCACCAACGCATCGGACTCATCCGAAACAATTACGCTAACTTCATGGCCATACTTCACACCATTATCAATGAGGTTGCTAAGACAACGCTTCAGCGCCAGCGGTTTACCTGTCATCGGTGCTATCTGGGTATTGGGAAGGTGGACTTTTGTTTGTTTATTGTTGTGCCTCTCAGCAATACTACGCAGCATTTCCGACAGATCGACTTTGGTTAGATTCTCGTGGAGATCGGTATCTTTTACGGTCTGTAGCGCACCTTTCACCATCATTTCCAACTCATCGAGATCATTGTTGAACTTCTCAATCTTCGCTTCATCATCAATAAGCTCAGCCCGAAGTCGCAATCGAGTAATTGGGGTTTTTAAATCATGAGAAATAGCAGAGAACAGATGTTCCCTGTCATCAATATACCGTCGCAGACGAAGCTGCATACGATTAAAGGCCTGTGTTGCCGTGACCAGCTCACTCGCCCCCTCTTCTACCAACGGCGGCTGATAAATATCCAGGCTTAATGCATTGGCGGCATTGGCAAGCCGCTTGAGAGGTTTGGTTTGGCGGCGGATCATAAAATAAGTGAAGACCAGCAGCAGCGTCGTGATAAAGATAAGAAAAATAACCTGCTGTTTGGTAATGATCTCATCTTCCAACGTCACATAGGGTGAAGGTAGCAAAGCGGCAATATACAGCCACTCATTGGTTGCCAGCTCTAACTGCACGACAAGGATAGGTGGATTGAACGGCTCCAGACTCAGGGTGTAATGTGCCCAAGAACGTGGCAGATCGGTCAATAAGATATCATTCTTCAGAACGTGCAGGGTTTCCGGCCGGGAAAACTCAACCCGAATAACATCTAACCGAGGCAGTTTTTCGCTCAGGGTTTCTTCGAAAACTCTAACCGCCGTATTTTTCATCTGGGAGGAAGGAATAGGATCAATAAGAATTTCTTCTTCGTTAAACGAAACAAAGAAACGGGTTCCTCCCATGTTTCGCAGCTGATCCAATACGATATGTCGATATTCGAGAGGGAGTGACTGAAAGAAGGTTACCGTCGATGCAAACATGTTCGCCATGCTGGCCGATGCCGACTCAAGTCCTTCCAAGTCCCGCTGTTTTGACTGCCCATACCAAATAATCGTTGCAATTAACTGGGCCAGAAACACCGCCAGCAAGGTAAACCATAAAGTGCGTGCCAGAAGAGACTTTGGCCACCATTTTTTCCAATTCATGTATCGATGCCTTCTTCTGTCACATCAGCGCAATACTATTCTTCGTAGGTGACTTCAGCATTAAATGAATAACCATTACCGCGACTGGTCTTAATCAATCTTTGCTGTGTGCCTTTGTCACCCAGGCGCTGGCGTAAACGGCTAAGCTGAACATCAATACCGCGCTCTGATGGATGAGATTCACGGCCTCGAGTCGCAAATGAGATGGTATCGCGATCGAGAACTTCATTCGGACGGGAGAGAAATAGCATCAGTAACGCAAAATCACTACCGGACAACTCATAATCCTTGCCTTTATCCAAATCAAACAGGCGCTGAGAAGATGTCTCTAACCGCCAGTTGGCAAACCGAATCGCTTTTGGTGTTGCAGGTGCTTGCTGTGTTTCGGCAGGTTTCACTCTGCGCATCAGTGCTTTGATCCGTGCCATCAGCTGTCGTGGGCTAAAAGGCTTGGCAATATAGTCATCAGCTCCAAGCTCAAGACCAATTATTTGGTCCATTTCGTCAGAGACGGCCGTCAGCATAATAATTGGTACATCAGAAGTTTTACGAATGAACTGACATAAGGTGAAACCATCATCACCGGGCATCATGACATCCAGTAAAATGAGATCGGGATAACCCAACGCTAACCGACGCTTCATTTCTTCGCCTTCGGCAGCCGTTATTACCGTAAACCCTGCTTTTGACAGGTATTCATCCAATAGCTCGCGAATCTCCTGATCGTCATCAACAACAAGGACCTTCTTGCTCGCACTCATCTCACCTTCCTTTTGTACCAGGTCGCCTCAACTTGCCGACAAGTGCTTGCTGAGCACTCTGCCTGCGCTAACGGGCACCAATGTGTTTCCAAATAGTCAATCCGGAAGTTCAAGGTTGCTGAAGCCAAAGGTCAGCAATTGCTTGTCCGGTTATGTCTCTTCCTAAGATACCAGACCGTACCGAAAAAGGCGTGTATTATGCCTCAGAATCATGAACTTCGCGAATAACACAGAGGCTTTGTTCAATATTGCCCCCAAATAAAGTAGGTGGAAAGCATAAAGGCTAGCACTGCCGGATCAAAAAAAGCTGCCAGCGGCAGCTTTTCTATCAAGCCAGTGAACTATGCTACGCCCATCTGAGTCTTATATTTACTCACAGCGCGATTGAAAAAATCTCGGTCGTCGTCGTCATCGATATTGTTACTCAGTTCGGAAAATACCTCATATCCTTTCTTGGCATTCTTTACCTGCCACACGGCATAAGCTGCCTGTTTATCAAGTTCAATTCGATTTTTTTCAGCTTGAGATAATAGTGTTAAATTATGCATAGCCCAGTACCACGGTGAAACACAGCGCCGATAGTAGCCGATTTTTCACTTTAGACCAATGGCTAAGCCACCAAACACATCATAGGTCTCCACACAAACAGGGATAATTGACGAGGTGATCAGAAGCCAAGATGCATTTTCAGTATAATAAAGAAGCCAACCAAAACACCGGTTACCAAGGCGACGCTTAGTAACGGACTTAATGTTGATGTACACGGATTATGCAGGGCATCGGTCAATGTTGGCTCGCTGTCATCAGGCTTCTTCTGGCCTTTGACTTGCTCTGAGACATAATAGGTAACCGTTTCAATCGACTCTTCGGCAGAATCAATCACCTGGGCACCGAACCACTTTTCACTGTCAACCAGTTGATAGGTATCAACAATACGGGGCTTACTAAACAGGCCTGTTCGTTTATCTATGACAGATACCGCACGATGATCTTCTTCCTCGTACCACACCCAGCATGGCAAATAACCACCTTCAATTTTCACTTTGCTGGGATAGGGATAACGAGTATCCGCCATAACCTGCATCAGCTGCTCTTTTGAAAGCATCAAGTAATGCAACTGCTGAAGACAGTGTTCAAGCCAATGAGGAAAGTTGTTCCGATAGGATGACTGACGAAGCGGAGCTAAACGTGCCGCACCGCGCACGACATATTCTGTAACCTGATTGCTCACGGGCTCATTTTCAGCCCAGAATGATTGAGCCATTACTTTCGGTAGGGTAAGTCGCTGACAAATGGAACCGCTTGGCGCGACTAACAACAATTTCAGCTCATCTGATTCGATATTGGAAGCCTCATCATCAGCCAGGTACTGAACCCGCCACGGACGGGTGAGCTTTCGAAGGATAGCAGCATTAACCCTTGCAACTGTTGCCTGGTAATGCTCATAGTTTGACATACTCTACCCTCTGCTGATGATCTCTAGTTATGAGTTCATAGTAAGTGATTATGCATACTTCGACATTGATCCGTTTCGACTTTTTGCGAACTTATCCTACTAAAGCCAAATGATAGGCAAAGAATCATCGTCAAACATACCTATTACCCAACATTTATTCCCAATGCGCAGCGAGCTCATTGGGATGCTGCAAAGAAAAAAGCTGCGTAATGCAGCTTTTCCTTATAAACCAGATAAAGTGCCTATCCAGCTTACAAACTGATATCAACGCCTACGACAACAGCATTGTTTTTAACCTCACCCATGTCGCGATACTCATAGCCGAGGCTTAAATCCACCAATGGCAACAGCGTGAATACAAAACCGGCTCCGCCAGTAAATGCCCAGCCGTCATCAGTTGCTTTCACACCGGATTGTTCAATATCAACATCATAATAGTTAGTACCGGCTTTAGCGTACAAGCTACCGATCAATAACGGGATATCGCCACGGAAAGTGACCGGAAAGGCAGTATAGTCAATATCATTCTTCGATGCCGATAGCTCTGCATCTACCTCAGCGCTTCCCTGAACCACACCAGCATTAATACTAAAGAAGTCATTTAGCTGATAGCTGGCATTGACACCGTACTCAAAACCGTATTCTGTATTGCCCTTAAAGTCTAATTGAGCCGCTCCTGCCGTCGCGCCAACAGATAATCCAAAAATATCAGCACTCGCCGGTAAAGCCGTCAATGCCAACATGGCAGCTAGCAAACTTTTCTTCATGGTTACATTCCCTCGTCTTAAATATGCGCTATTAAATCAAACGTACTTTTTGTTATCTCTTAGAATTAGCCGAGAACATACCGTAATACCAGTCTGTTAGCTCAATTCCGTGTTCGTACTCACCTCAAAGTCACATTTTAATAATTACCGGCCGTTATAATATAAGAGCAAATAATCACTCAATTTCATCGAAGTATCGCCTAGCGCAACATGAAATCCATTACAAGATCACACATTAATATCTCTTGTTTCATACTCCATACACTCACATCGACAAGCACCAAAAACACCACAACAAATTGATAAATAACAATTATTAACAAAAAACACAAATTCATTTTCTAAATGTATCAACGCAACAGACAAACGCTTTCCTTCCCATTTTCAACAGAATTGGTAATCAAGGTGCTATTTTTAGATAATAGGGAAACAAATTGTGATCAAGATCGCGAGAATATAAACGCACGTTCCTTACACTTGCTCTATCAAACGGCAACACTAAAAGGCGCCAACTTAGAGCAGCCTCACAGCCGTCACTATTTATATGCAACTTGTATGCAACACACAGAGGGTAAACACATGAACGAAATTCTGCTTGCGGTTTTTGCAGGGTTAATAGTTGGCGTATTCTTTTCGGCCATCAAACTTCCACTGCCTGCGCCACCAGTACTACCAGGCATTATGGGTATCGTTGGTGTTTACCTTGGTGGTATTGCATACCAAAATATAGTTGAACGTTTTTTCTCTTAAGTCCCCCATCATTTATTATTAACAAATTCCTAGGAGTGAGCTATGGCTACCCCACATATTAACGCTGAACTTGGTGATTTTGCAGAAACTGTCCTAATGCCAGGTGATCCACTGCGTGCAAAATTCATCGCTGAAAACTTCCTGGAAGATGTAAAGCTAGTTTGTGACGTTCGTAACATGTTCGGCTATACCGGTACTTATAAAGGCAAGCCTGTTTCAGTAATGGGCCACGGTATGGGCATCCCATCTTGCTCGATCTATGTTCACGAACTGATCAAAGATTTCGGTGTGAAGAATGTTATCCGTGTAGGTAGCTGTGGTGCCGTACATGATGATGTAAAACTGATGGACGTAATCATCGGTATGGGTGCATCAACAGACTCTAAAGTTAACCGCATCCGTTTCAGCAACCACGATTTCGCGGCGATTGCTGATTTCCACCTACTGGAAACCTCAGTTAACCAAGCTCGCCTACAGAATGTTCCTGTTCGCGTCGGTAACGTATTCTCAGCCGATCTGTTCTACAGCCCTGAAGCTGACCTTTTCGACAAGATGGAAAAGCTAGGCATGCTGGGTGTTGATATGGAAGCTGCTGGTATCTATGGTGTTGCTGCAGAGCTTGGTGCGAAGGCACTGACAATCCTGACTGTTTCTGACCACATTAAACGTGGTGAGAAGCTAAGTTCAGAAGACCGTCAGAAGTCTTTCAACCAAATGATGAATGTTGCACTAGAAACAGCAATTAACATCTAACAACTTTAGGTGGCTGGTGCGCCCCGATGCACCGGCCGCTTATCTCACTAGCTAGCGCTAATACTAATGTTATTAACATTTTGATTATATTGGTATTAGTGAAAACTAGGGACAATTAGTGCTGATGAAGTTACAGGTATACAATTTAGTCGCGGCTCAAAAATTTTGTAAAATGTGGCGTCTTACACAATTTAAACTGAGTATTGCCAACAAGGCATCCCTCAGGCGTGCTAAGTAGTATCTCTGCAAAATCATTGCATCTAATTTTGTACTGAATAAAAGGTTAACCCCTTTTATTCAGTACCCTTCCCTACCCCTTCTATGTGTGGCTGTATAAAACGTCACACGTATTGCTCAGGCACAAGGACAAGGTTAGGCTGATATGATGAAAAAGTTTCACTCCGATAGCAATGATTCCTTGTTGCCTCCTGCTAGCGGTCAACTTCAGCTTAACCACTGCAAAACGGTAGGTTGTTGCAATTTTGGTTCCGAAGACAAGAACCACTATGTACTGCAGCGAACCAATCCAAAACGGCCAACACTCGTCTGCCGTGAATGTGGTGCCTTTCCACCGATTCTAAACAACCATGACGTGGTGGAAGAAGTTTCCAGACTTAAGTTAATGCAGAGCAGCGGACTACCTGCCTGCAGTAACCCGGATTGCGAAAACCTCGGACTTCCTGTTCTTACTCATCGCCATCTATACCATGCATTCGGTTACAGTGGTGATCGTCAGCGCTATCGCTGCAAATGCTGCCAGGCTACGTTTGTTGACCGATGGTCGGGATTCAATGGCAAAAACCAAATCCAGCAAAAACTACTTGCCCTGCTGTTCACCGGTTATTCAGTGCGGGATATCTGTCGTCGCCTAGGCATGAATCCGAAGTCTTTTTACGATCAGTTGTCGCATATCGCCAGCCGGTGTCGCCGCCAACTGTCTATGTTTGATGCTCGTTTATTTAAGCATTCGCAAACCTTGTCACTCGCCACAGATTTAATCCCGCTACAACCCCACAGCAGCAACGGTGTAAGCTGGATTGCTAGCTGTGAAGCAACCTCAGGCTACGTAGTTGGCCAACATGTCAATTATCAGCAAAACAACGTTGAGAACCCAACCGAGCAGCATGATCCGTATGTTGACGGCACTCGCTTTATGGCTCCTCCAGGCGCAAAACTGGTTGAAGTACCACCTCCGGCTCCACAGGGGATCCTCGCCCGAGTTGATACCAAATACCGCGAGGTACTCTCTCGCCCGAATCTCGAAGATCCACTCACCAGTATGCCTCGGATAAACTATCCGACCAAGGGCTGCCTGATCCGTCCGCAGTACACGGTTTATGCCCACTATCTGCATTTGTCCCAGATGTTGGAATACAACGAATCGCTGTCTATTTTTATGCCTCAGGAACCACTGTTGCGTTCTGCCTGTATCTCGGTTTTCATGGAGCGTATAAAGGATAAGACTATTCATCCAATCTATGTCGAAACCGACACCGGCTGGCAGCATGGCCAAGAGGCAGGACGAGTAGATATCGTGCTTATGGGTTGGTGGCGAGATCGCTGGGCCTTTACCCGTCACAACGACATCGGCAAAGGAATTTGTCATCTTGGCGGCGAGAAAGGCAATGAGCAGAAATGGCTAGAGCTAGCGTCACACGATGCTATTAGTGAATACCAAAAACGCTTCCATGATCAGTTTGCTCAGCTGGTTGACGAACCTCGCAGGAAACTTCGTCCTGCAGGCCTGTTACCACTGCTGGATATCTACCGCGCCTGGCATAACCTGTGTCACCAAGATCGCTCAGGATTAACACCGGCACAACAAATGGGCTTAACGTCAGCACCGCTAACACTAGAACAGCTTCTCAACTGATATCAAATAGTTCGACTTGGTTCAACTCTGGCTGTCTGACTCCGACAGCCTTAATCTCTCATTAAAACTGTATTGCTCTTACCAAAAGCAACCATTGTTTAAAACAGTTTTAGTTCAACACCTGATATTCTAATAACCCTACCCTATCGTTTCATCGGCTCCCGCGTTCTACTTTCAAACAGACGTAGAGCGACTATGCCTTCAAATCAGCGCCTAGCCAAGAACCAATAAATTCTCGCTGAAGCAAGCACCTTGAAGTCACTTGGGTATAATATGAAGCATTCTTTGCTAGAGGGATCAACTTTCCTTCCCTCTAGAGAACGTTGTGATTGATAATTATCTAAGATTTATTTACAAATAATTAATAAATCCAAAATCGGGGTAAATGTAGTTTGATAAGGATAGTCCCAAACAGAATTAAGCCTATTTTACTTGCGAGCATGTTGTTTGTGGGCATTATCCCTGCGTTTATCTATAGCTGGGTCAGTAACGAAAAGTTATCGACTGTTGCCCTTTCTCAAATTTCGCAAGGCTTAAGCAGCCGAACCGAGCTGGCCGCACAGAATATCGATGATATTATCGCCAAGCGGCTCCTAAGCATCAAAACCTTGGCCAATTCGCCGGTCTTTGAGCTGGCCTCTGAGTCCGTTAAAACGGATGAGGGATTTCTCAGCCACTACCTTTCCGAGCTCACAACCGTTGATACTGCCTTTTCGGAGTTTTACTTACTTGAAAGAGATCAGGTCAAAAATAGTACATACGCTGTCGTTGAGTCCTCCCAAGAACATTCAACTCAAAACCTAACTCGTGAACTCAAGCTTGCTGGGGTTTCCCAACTAAGTAATGTTGCTGACAGACTCAACGCATCATATGGTGATGTTTATATTTCGCAACCACGAGATCTGGACAATACTCCGTTTATTTACCTCATCACAGCAGCCAAACACCAGCACCCAGAGCAAGAATCACAACTAAAACAAAAATTACTTGTGGTCAAATATGAACTCAGTGAACTCAATAACCAACTGACGTTTCTCGGTGAGCGGATTAGTGATACCGACTACATTATTCTTATCGATCAAAAAGGTAACGTGATCCTATCAGGAAAGCACCAGGGGCATTCACTACAAGTATTTGAAAATTTTCAGCAAAACTATAAGCAAAATGACACTGACGGTCATTCTTCTACTAGTGAAATCATGCACTATACCGACCGTTATAATGAACCACTGATTGCAACCGTAACCCGCCTCGGGACAACGGGGAACGATAGCCAACCACTTTGGTCACTGGTTTCGATAACCCCGCAAAATACGGTAACCCAAGCTGTTGATTACCTCCACCGCTACTTCATGCTGGCCCTTATTCTCACTGCAGGCGTCGTGATTATTCTGTCGATGGCCCTAACCAAACGGATCACTATGCCGCTGGCAAAACTGTCTCGATTTGCGGCTCAGTTTAAACTTGGTAACTATGCCCGCAATGACCGAATTGAGGGACCACACGAGCTCCAGGTGCTGCATGACGCACTGAATCAGGGAGCGGACAAAATTTCGTACGATACCGAGCGGCTTAACCGGGCACTGCACAAGGCAGAAGCCGCTGATCGAGCAAAATCAGCCTTTCTCGCCAACCTTTCCCATGAAATCCGGACCCCTATGAACGGGATGCTGGGCTTGTCGCAGCTATTATTGAAAACAGAGCTGACAGAAGAACAGGAGCATCACCTCCGTACCCTGCTCGATTCGGGCAAACATATGATGTCTCTGCTGAACGACATTCTCGACTTTTCCAAAATTGAGCAAGGACAGCTCAAACTGGATCAAACCAATTTCTGTTTTACCGACTTGGTCGGCACCATCGAAAGTACTTACTACTCACTAGCCAAGGAGAAAGGAATTGGTTTCGATATTCGGTGTGAATTCAATCAAAATGATTGGTTCTATGCCGATAAGGCCCGGATCCGCCAGATTTTATTTAACCTGATTAACAATGCCATTAAGTTCACGGAACGGGGCAAGGTTCAGGTTACCCTCAGGCTAGAAAATGGCGATAACCCTGGCGAAAAAACACTCACGATTATTACCCAAGATACGGGGATCGGTATCGACCCTGAGCGCATCCAGTATATCTTTGACCCTTTTGCCCAGGCTGAAGCCTCTACCAGCCGTCGTTTTGGCGGCACAGGGCTAGGACTAAGCATTGTGAAACAGCTAGCTGAACTCATGAATGGTCACATCAGCCTCGACAGCGTACCCGGAGCAGGTTCAACTTTCACTGTCACCTTGGGCATTCACCAGGGGCAGTACATGCTGCCGGAACAGGAAAATGTAGAATTCGACCACCGTGCGTTTGCCAACCTCAAGGTACTGATCGTCGAAGACAACAATCTAAATGTCCTTATTATCGACTCTTTCCTCAAGCAACGCGGCTTTCAAACCTGTGTCGCCGAGAACGGAGCCGAGGCTCTCGCCATCCTAGAAAACGAATTTTTCGATGTCATCCTGATGGATAATCATATGCCTGTCATGGATGGCATCGAAGCGACGGCTCGGATCCGGGCATTACAATCTCCGATCAGCCAGATCCCTATTTTTGCCTGCACCGCTGATGTCTTTGAAGAAACACAGAAAAATATGATTATTGCTGGCGTTGACTGTGTGATCACAAAGCCATTAGATGAACAGAAGCTACTCGATGCTCTCCAACGCTTTAAAAATAAAATCACCCATATGGCTTTGCTTCGAGCCGCTCAGGAAGCAGAAAGAGAGCCTGACAACACGCTAAATGCAGCACCTCCTCTTGATACCATAGAGCAAGAAGAACAATTGCTAACCGACGCTTGTGTTGGCGACAACGTGATGAACGACGAACTATTCAGGGAGATCATAGAAAACGACTACGGCGAAAACTGTGATAACGACAATGACAATGACAATGAAGGTCAGCTTAATCCTGACAGTTTTCAGCAAATAGAGCTCACCGCCCTACTCGATATGATGGATCAAGACCATGATATTATCATGCAGTTTTTGCAGATGTTTGCCGAAGAACACAGTCAAGATATCGGCAAGCTAAAGCATGCCCTGGCACAGGACGATTATGATTCAGCGATTCTGCTCAGCCATTCATTGAAAGGCGCATCAGGTAGTATCAGTGCTGTCTATGTCCGCGAGGCTGCATTGGTAATTGAGAAGAAAGTCAAAGCAAGTGCACAACCCACAGACTCTGAACTGTCCCAGCTTAATGAGTTATTGAACAAGCTTCTTGAAGAAATCCATCAGCAGGTTGAACTTACGATCTAATTGAAGGGTGTCATTTTTATTTCCTTTTAAAAATGGCACCTCTACACAGCTCACAAAAACTTTATCTATAGTTACCTTTCCCAGATATTGAACCTGTAACAACCAAAACTAAAACCAGTGCGATACATCTCAGAACACTATCTCTAGAAAGAATAAAATCAAATTAAAAAAGAGATACTGAGATGCGAAAAATAAACGACTTCGACATTAAGCTTCTTCACTTATTTGTGACTATTGTTGATTCAGGAGGGTTTTCAGCAGCACAATTTAAGCTAAACATGCACCAATCGACGATTAGCACGCGCATGAATGATCTTGAAACTCGGCTAGGTATGACATTGTGCCACCGAGGACGAAGAGGTTTCCGCCTGACTCATGACGGCAACAAGGTTTATCAACTTTGCCAGTCGTTATTTAACGATATTGCCTACTTTGAAGAGCAGCTAGATAGCATCAGAAATGTCTCTTATGGCCATATCAAACTGGCCCTAACCGATAATCTGGCGACCAATCCACAATGCAAAATCCAGCAGGCGATTAGGCAATTTTGCAGTGGCCACCCAAAGGTCACTATTGACACCGAGATTTGCGACTCATATCAAATTGAGATGATGGTACTAGATGGCAAGACCGAGCTTGGGGTCACCTCTTCAGAACTACCCAAAGACGGTTTGAAATATACCTATTTATTTGGCGAAAAACAGTGCCTTTACTGTGCTCCAGACCACCCAATACTCTCAATTTCTAGAGAAGTCACAACCGAAGATCTTCTTAATTTCCCTATCGTAGAGCGTGGGTTATCCCACAAAATCACCCCACTTAGCAAGACTAAAAACCTACTTCACCTTGCAAGCAGCACCAACATGGAGGCAACCGCCCACCTATTGTTGTCAGGTAATTTTGTCGGCTACCTACCGGATCATTATGCATCTATTTGGGAACAAAGAGGAGAAATGATCAAGGTCAATGCTCCTTCTCTTGAATATTTTGCCAAATTTCACCTAACAACCTTGGAATCCAAAGAGCTTTCATTAGCGGCTACTGAATTAATGCAGGCCATTACCGCAGCCCACCAGAATACAAAGCCGTCTCTTCATTTCTCTATTTAATACAATTAAATCTCATTTCAATTCATTCACGGGATAGAGCTACTTGTTCCGTGGATTCGCCTCTCTTTTCTTACATCGAATTCATACGAAGTAATCATAGAAAACCCATTATTTATCTTTATCATTAAAAAGCGCTCAATGTTCCTAAAGAACAATATTACCTAAAGGTAGATATATGAGCACTTACCCATGCATTAATATCCATTTAGATACGATCACCCAAAATACCCAACAAATGATGTCAGCATGCCGGGCCCAAGGCGTATCACCAGCTGGTGTGACCAAGCTAGCCTGCGCTACTCCAAATGTGGGACAGGCTATTTTAAATGGCGGCATCCAGCTGCTTGCTGATTCCCGCATCAGGAATTTAAAAAAAATCCGTCACCTCAAAGCCCGAACACTGCTTCTGCGGCTACCCGCCCTCAGTGAGATTGGTGAGGTCATCCAATATGCCGACATCTCTCTAAACTCCGAAATGACAACTTTGGATGCTCTGTCCGCTGAAGCAGTCAGACAACAGAAAACCCATCAAGTTATCCTGATGCATGACTTAGGGGATCTTCGAGAAGGAGGGTTTTATGAAGAGGAGACTCTTTCCCTTGCTCGTAAGGCTGTCACGTTACCCGGTATCAGCCTTGCAGGCCTTGGTACCAACCTCGCATGCTACGGTGGCGTAGAACCGACCTCTGAGAATCAAAACAAGCTGATTGCTCTCGCCAGAAAAATTGAATCAACTCTCGGCATCACACTTAAATATATTTCGGGGGCAAGCTCTGCCGGGTTGCCATTAATGCTCAAAGGAGAACTTCCACAAGGCATTAATCAACTAAGATTAGGTGCATCTCTTCTTATGGGCATTGGATTAAACGATGATCCAATCCCCGACACCCGCCAAGATACCTTCGACCTTACCGCTGAAATCGTAGAGATCAAAGTAAAGCCCTCTGTTCCGGTAAACTCTACCGCCCTCGATGCTTTCGGCAACACACCAGAATTTATTGATCGCGGGCTGCGTAAACGTGCTATTTGCGCGATCGGTAAACAAGATGTTGATATCAGCCAAATATCTCCGAAAGACCCTGACATCATCGTCATTGGCGGTAGCAGTGATCATTTAATTCTCGATATCAATGACTGCAAGCCCGACTACCAAATCGGTAGTTTAGTTGATTTCGACCTATCTTACGGCGGCGTCTTGCAGTGCATGACCTCCGAATACATAACCAAACGCTTCATCTAACCCCGGCTCTATTACCATCGCGGGTACAGATTCAACATCCCGTTAAGGATACACCATGTTAAAAATAAAAAAGTTTCCCAATACCTTTACGATCCTATTTTTCCTAATTTCATTCTTTGCCATGCTGACCTATATTCTTCCGGCAGGTAAATACACTCGAGAAATGAATGAACAACTCGGCAGGGAAGTTCCTCTTCCAGGCTCATACCATGTCATTGAGTCTTCGCCACAAGGCCTTTTCGAAACCCTAATGGCCCCTATTTCCGGCTTTTATGACCCGGTAAGCGGCGTCATCGGTGCCATTGATGTCAGTCTTTTTGTGCTGATGGTCGGTGGCTTCCTCGGGATAGTCACCAAGACAGGAGCAATTGACACCGGAATTGCCCGGATCATGGTTCGACTGAAAGGACGGGAAATTTTCATGATCCCTATCTTGATGACCCTATTCGCACTAGGCGGGACATCCTACGGTATGGCCGAAGAATCACTGGCCTTCTATGGCCTGCTTATTCCAATTTTTATGACAGCCCGCTTCGATCCCTTGGTTGCCGTGGCCGTTATTTTCGTCGGTACCGGTATCGGTACTCTAGGGTCGACCATCAACCCATTCGGTACTGTCATTGCCTCGAACGCGGCTAGTGTCGATTTCCTAAGCGGTATTGAATTGCGATTTGCAATTCTTGCAGTTGCCCTTGTCGTCGGTTGTGGCTATGTAATGCGATATGCCAAAAAGATCCAGAAAAATCCGGATGCCTCCCTGCTTGCCCACCTTCGCCATGATCATGAAGCGCATTTCTTGGGTGACAAAGATACAACTGGCAACCTGCCTATACTCACCGCCTCACAGAAAGGTGTACTAATACTGTTTATCCTGACATTCAGCATCATGATCTACGGTGTGTCTGTACTCGGTTGGTGGATGGCTGAAATGGCTACATTGTTTATCTTTATGGGCATTCTATGCGGTATAGTCGGCCGTCTGAGCGAGGACGACCTTATCAACTCATTTGTTGCCGGCGCTGCCGATCTGATTGGGGTAGCATTAATTGTTGGTGTAGCACGCGGTATTGTAGTGGTCATGGAAGCGGGTAACATCACCGATACCATTCTTAACTTTGCTGAAGGAATTGTGGCAGGAAAAAGTTCTATCTTATTCATAAACACCGTTTATTGGATTGAAATGCTACTCTCTTTCATCGTCCCTTCAACCTCTGGCCTAGCAGTAATGAGCATGCCTATCCTGGCGCCACTGGGAGATTTTGCCAATACTGGCCGCGAGCTTGTGGTTACCGCATTTATGAGTGGTAGCGGCACTATCCTGTTTATCACACCAACCTATGGTGTATTAATGGGCGGATTAGCGATAGCACGCATTCCTTACATCACCTGGTTGAAGTTCATAGCCCCATTAGTTGCTTTCTTTGTCTTACTTAATAGCCTTGCTCTATCAATCGGTGCAGCACTATAGATTAAGTTGTAATAACCAATTACGTCCCCCGGAAGAACATTATCTGCCGGGGGGCTTTTGTATTACTGCGATTTCAACCGCTGCTACTTCAAGCCCAGGCGCTTGGCCAGACGGTGCAAGTTACCGCTGTCGATGCCAAGCTGGCGAGCTGTCGCGGCCCAGTTATTACTATTAACGTCCAGCACCTGTTGAATATACTGCGCCTGAAACGACTCGGTCGCATCCCGTAGATTGTCACCCGTAAAAACAGACCTTGTTACGCGGACAGAGTCCCGAGCCGATCCTGTAATAGTGACCTCTTGAGCGATACCATCAAAGTTAAAATGATGGGGGCGGATCTGCGGCGTTTCAACACCGTGCTCAGAACGAGCCAAAATTGCAGCGCGATGAATACAGTGTTCAAGCTCCCGGATATTCCCCGG
>Ga0209379_10000933_pt1 | contig 20764 bp, 16 predicted proteins | sample tdDd001_FD_187124 | JGI IMG/M metagenome (GOLD analysis project Ga0209379, IMG submission 187124) | Marine sediment microbial communities from the Atlantic coast under amendment with organic carbon and nitrate - tdDd00.1 (SPAdes)... | ecosystem: Environmental > Aquatic > Marine > Coastal >...
AGGTAATATTGATCGAGTGATCATCGGAAAACAAGAAGTTGTTAGTAAAGTGTTAGTAGCATTACTAGCAGAAGGACATGTTTTAATTGAGGATGTACCAGGGGTAGGAAAAACAACCTTAGCAAAAGCTGTTGCAAAATCTATTGATTGTTCTTTTAGCAGAATACAATTTACACCAGATCTTTTACCATCAGATATTTTAGGTGTATCCATTTATAATCAGAAAGATTCAGATTTTGTTTATAAAAAGGGACCCATTTATGCTCATGTAGTATTAGCAGATGAAATCAACAGAGCATCACCAAAGACTCAATCCAGTTTATTAGAGGCCATGGAAGAAAGACAAGTAACCATGGATGGTAACACATATAAATTAGAAGAGCCTTTTATTGTTATGGCAACACAAAACCCGATTGAGTATGAAGGTACATTTCCACTTCCTGAAGCTCAGTTAGACCGATTTATGGTTAAAATTAAAATCGGCTATCCTGATGAGATAAACGAATTAAGAATTTTTGATAAAGTAGATCAGCAAATTTACGCCGAAGATTTAATGCCCGTGTTAACAGCAGCTGAAATTAATTCGATGAGGGCTGAAGTTTTAAAAGTTCATATGTCACAAGAACTGGAATCATATATTTTCTCAATTATTCGAGCAACTAGAGAGAATGACGATATTTTGCTGGGATGTAGCCCAAGAGCAGCGATTTCACTTTATAAAGCATCAAAAGCTCAGGCTTTTATTAATGGACGTGATTATGTTATTCCTGAAGATGTTCAGGCCTTAACAGAAGATGTATTGTCACATAGAATCGTATTGAAACCAGAGGTGAAGTATAGAGGTGAGACGGGCAGAAGTATGATTGATATGATACTAAATGCTACACGTGCACCAGTGATTAGACGCAAATAGGGGACTCTATGAAATTATTAAAACCGACGCCCTTAAAAGGGTATGGTCTGTTAGTTTTTATAACATTGATACTCATCACATTAACAGGTAGTTATTTCTTTTATTTTATGTTATCGATTTTGATGACAACCATTTCATTGATGTATCTAATTGTATCAAGAAACAGCAAGAAGATACTTCAATATTTATCTGTCGGTGATGATGAAGTCACAGTAGGTGATACGATTCAAGTGGATGTTAAATCAAATAACACAAGTATATTTCCTGTTGCACATGCAAAGATTGAGTGTAGGTTATTTAACACTCATAATAAGATGGTGTTACCATCTGAGAACATGTTTTTTAACTCATTCCAGATCATAAATATCAGAGAAAAATTTGAAATCAAGACACGAGGTTTTTTTACAACGGGCCTTATCCATACAGAGTATTCGGACCCGCTTAGGATTTTTAAAAAGAGTAGACATATTGAAAAGAAAATACAATTGGTTGTTTATCCAAAAGTTGTAGATCTGAATTACTTCTTTATGCCTAATACAGGTTATATGGGTACAAAAACAGTTGTTAACAGTGGACGTGAAGATTTTTCAAGTTTGAAAAAAGTACGTAAGTATGCACCTGGTGATAGTTATAAAAAGATACATTGGAAATTATCATCAAAACGTGGAGAAATGTTTGTAAAAGAATATGAATCGACTTCAAGTACAAAAATGACTCTTTTTTTGGATGCGTTTGAAAATCATTATAGCGATGATTTAGACCGTTTAATTGAAGATAAAGTCGTTGAAGCAGGTGCTTCAGTTATCAGATACGCGCTTAAAAATAATGCTGAAACCAGCATGGTGTTCCACGATGACAGAATGGTTCAGGTTGAGAGTCGTGATTTATCAACGTACCCTAATGTCTTAAAAGAATTGGTTACATTTGTTGCCAAAGGTGGTATGTCTTTAAGCGAACTTTTAAATCAAGAAACCAAACGTCTCGAGCAAGGTTCGTTTGTGGTATTGGTAACACCTAATATTACAGAAGCACTCATTAATACAATTATAGGTTTAAAAAGACGAAGCTTTGAAATAAGTTTAATTTTGGTTACAAAAAATGGGAAAGATTCTAGAGAGATGTTGCGAGGTATGGGTGTTCACATATATGTTATTCATCCAGAGGATGACTTAAAAGAAAAATTGGAGGCTTATCAATAATGAGAGAATTAAGAGATAAGTACTTTGGAATATTAGAGCCAAAAGCAATTTTCTTTATTGGATTCTTACTCAGTTATCCAATTGCTTTGGTTGCAGCTAATTCTATACCGACTAGACTGCCGATTGAAAAGTTGTTTTTAATCAGTGCGATTGTATGGTTGGTATTATATTTAATCAAACCCATAAAATCTTATATAAGTGTCATACTTATCATGGTTCAAGGGTTATGGTTCTTTAGTTTAGCAGCACTTTTACCCGGTTATTTACAAGATGGTATGGAAGCTATTCTACCAGGTGGTACCAAATGGGCAACAACAATTTATTATGATTTCTTTGGTGAATCATATGCTCATTTTATTTATTTTATTAGAACTTTTTTAGAAGGAAAAACAGACTTTTTCCATACAGAATATTATTATATTTTTAATGTATTCATTATTTCTGCAATTATGATAGTTGTCATGAGACTATTAGAGAAACGTGTGAACTGGAAGTGGTTTTTAATAGCAACAGTTTATTTCATTGTCGCTTGGTTTATTTACGTGTCTAGTTTGAAAAGTTATTTTTCATTATTCTTTATTGGTTTAACAGTATATCGACAGTTTATGGTATACGAAAAAATTGTTGTGGATGCTAAAGGCTTGGGTGAAAGGACACGGTATTACAATTATACTTCTGCAATTGTTATCGGTACGATTATGATGGTAACAATTATAATGATAGCCAATATTGGTCTGCTGATACTACCGACTGATAAAATGAATGATAAAATTCATGCTTATGTTCCAAATATCAGTACCATTAGATCCGATTTTAGAACGCTTTCAAGTAGTAGGATTTTCAATTTTAGTTCAACGATGTATTCACCAAATGACAATATGCTTGGTGGACCAATTATTGAAAGAGATTATTCTGTAATAATGAGAGTTAAATCAGACGAAGGATCACTTTATTTAAGAGGTCGGTCAAAAAACATTTACGATGGTAGTCAATGGACATCAGATTTTGACATCTATCACAACAATGTATACAATAACGAACTCATAATCAATGAACACTTAGAGGAATTGGTGATTTATCCTGAAACAATTGCTACAAGAACAGTATTTTCACCATATAAATATTACAGTAGTAGTTTTATGAAGGATAAGATTTATGGTAATGAGGACAGCATTGTTTACAGAAAAGCTCGAACGAACATTAATTCGGAGAGATACTCTGTAAATTATATCAAACCTGAGTTTATGCATTTATATGACACTTTACCGGATGATTTAAGAGATAATTATTTGACGGTCCCATCTTTAGGTCTTGTTGAAACAAGAGCACTGACAGCGAGATTGACAACAGAACTCAATGATCCATATGAAATTATGAAAACTTTGGAACGTTATCTGAGAGATAATTACCGTTACACTTTAGATACTCGTGCAGTTGATTATGATAAAGATTTTGTTGAAAACTTCTTGTTTGAAGAAAAACAAGGATATTGTACCTATTTTGCAACATCACTAGCAGTGATGGGTAGAATGGCTGGTGTACCAACGCGTTATGTAGAAGGTTTTATAACAAGTGACTTCTTAGACTATGAAGGTTATTATGAAGTTTCATCAAATAGAGCGCATGCATGGACTGAAGCTTATATTGAAGGTCAAGGTTGGATTCGATTTGAAGCAACTCCAGCATATTTAAATGGAGATGAAATTGTTACTGAAGACGTATTCGATGATGCTTTGGAGTCTAGCGATGGTATCATGGGTGAGTTTGATGATGACCGTTTCAGAGAAAAATTTGAAGAGGAAGAAGGCTTTGTTGCTACTGAAACCCAAACAGTACCAGTTAAAGACATCCTATTGATACTATTATATGTTTCTTTAGTAGTACTGACGATCATTCTAGTCTATAAAAAAGCACGTCGACTTAAAAAAGATATTTCAGAGGGTACGCCAGATGAAAAAATCAGGAAAAGAATTCTGTATATGTTATCGATGTGTAAGTTAATTGATGAGGATATCGATACAACTGAACTACCTAAACATGTCATTGTAAGAGTTTCCACAGAGACCTTAGAACTAGAGGTCACTGATGAAATCAATCAGATGATAGACACTTCACTTTATGGCAGTAGAGTTCTTGAATTGGATGAGTTTGAGATATTAAATGGATACTTTATCCAGTTTGAACACGCGATTAAGAAAAACATAACACCAGTAGGACATTTTATTCAAAAGGTGTTGATGAATTCTCTATACCATAAAGACTATTATCAATAATTATTTAATAATCTTGAAACCTCTGCTGAAAAGCAGAGGTTTTTCGGGTATAATAGAGTTGTTAATAAAGGAGAAAATTATGGAAATGATGAAAACACCACCACATGATATGCGAGCAGAGCAATCAGTTTTAGGTGCAATGATACTGGATAAAGAAGCGATACTTGATATCGTAGAAATAATAAAAGCAGAAGATTTTTATAGGAATGCTCATAAAGAAATATTTGATTCTATTATGACTTTATATGAAAAGAATGAACCTGTTGATATGGTAACTCTAGGAGATGAATTGGCTTCTAGAGAAGCTCTTGAAAATATTGGTGGTATTGAGTATTTAAATGACTTAACAACAGCTGGTATTATTACTGGTAATGCTAAGTACTATGCAAAGATTATAGAAGAAAAGTCGATGCTTAGACGTTTAATTAGCGCATCTTCAGAAATACTGGATTTAGGCTATTCAACTGAAAAAGCCGTAGATGTATTGGAAATCGCGGAAAAATCCATTTTTGATATTTCTCAGAAGAAAGCTCGTGATGGCTTTTCATCTATTAAAGAGATACTGATTGAGACTTATGAAGAAATAGAAAAAGCTTATGAATCTGAAGAATCAATTACAGGATTGTCTACAGGATTCAGAGACTTGGATCATAAAACATCTGGTCTTCAGCGTTCAGACCTTATTTTGGTTGCCGCTAGACCTTCCATGGGTAAGACGGCATTTAGTGTTAACTTATGTCAAAATGTTGCAACACAAAACGAAGGTGCAAGTGTTGCTATTTTCAGTCTGGAGATGGCAAAGGCACAATTGGTACAAAGAATGCTTGCAACACAAGCTGGTGTTGGTCTTGGTAAGATTAGAAATGGAGATTTAACACCAGAGGATTGGGCTAAACTTGCAAGTGCTAGTGCACCTTTATCACAAGCCAAAGTTTATATAGATGATACCCCGGGTATTACTGTAATGGAAATGCGTGCTAAATGTAGACGTCTTAAAATGGAGCAGGGCCTCGACATGATCATGATTGACTATTTACAACTGATGTCAGGTGGCGGAAAAGGTGATAATAGACAACAGGAAATTTCTGAAATTTCCAGAGGCTTAAAAGGTCTAGCAAGAGAAATGGATTGTCCCGTGATTGCATTATCACAGTTATCTCGTGCACCTGAATTAAGAGCCGATCATAGACCTATTTTATCCGATCTTAGAGAGTCTGGTGCGATTGAGCAGGATGCGGATATTGTAATGTTTTTATATAGAGATGAATATTATTTCAATGATTCTGAAAAGAAAGGGATTGGCGAAATCATTATTGCAAAACAAAGAAACGGTGAAACTGGTACGGTAGAACTGGCTTGGTTAGGTGATTTGGTTAAATTCGTAAACTTAGAAAGAGAGCAATAAATGGTCATATTATCTAAATTAACAAGAGATGATGTCCATAAAATGATGGCCTGGGGCAAACACCAAGATCCTAGGTTTTATCATTACAATTTTGATTTATCCACTGAACGCGGTTTTGACATGTGGTATAAATCAAAGAAGAAACTGTTTTCTAGGAAAATATATAAGGTAGAAACAAAGGACCGTGTGATGGTTGGGTTTATAACCATTAAGAATATAAAATGGTCCATTCGAACAGCTGAGATGGGGATTGTTTTTGATCCCAATCACTTATCTGAAGGTTATGGCTCTGAGGGCATGAAAGAACTTTTCAAAGAATTCTTTGATGAACTTCATATGGAGAGGCTCTATTTAAGAGTGGCAAAATTTAATAAGCGTGCTCAAGTTTCTTATATAAAATCAGGATTTAGAATTTATAAGGAAGAAGAAGAAGCATTTGAAAATCAGTTGATTAATGATTTACTGATGAAATGTTGTGATGATTTCTTTATGGTGGATGATGAGATGTATGCGGATTATATTTTTATGGAAATAACCAAAAAGGACTATGAAAGCCTGAAATGTAAATATTAAACATACAATATACCATTAATGTTCGATAATACACGAATGTTTATGTAAATATTCAATAAACATTCGGAAAAGTAAAGGTTCTTCATTGACTTCAGGAATAGCTTTTGTTATGATATCTATGGGTTTTATAAGGAAACGTTATGCGTTTTTTTCTTTGTCTGAGATGTTGTGTTCGATTGAAACTTTGAATGATCACAATCATTTTTCTTAGGCGTAATAGATTAGAAAGTCTCTTGGAGATTGTTCTTATTGATTAAGATTTTTAGAATTTCATTTATTTGAAATTAAATTATAAACTTATTTAAGAGAGGTGCGATATGTCTACAGTGGTAATCGTCGGCTCCCAATGGGGAGATGAAGGTAAAGGAAAAGTTATTGATTACTTAGCATCTGAAGCAGATGTTGTGGTAAGAGGTCAAGGTGGTAACAATGCAGGTCATACAGTTGTTGTAGGTGACAAGAAGTATGCTCTTCACTTAATTCCATCAGGTATTTTAAATAAAGACGCTGTTAATGTTATTGGTAATGGAGTTGTATTTGATCCAGAAGGATTTTTAAAAGAAATTGATGGATTAGAAGCACAAGGTGTTGATACATCAACTATTAGAATCAGTGAAAGAGCACATGTCGTATTCCCATATCATAAAACAATTGATCGTTTGGCTGAAGAGGCTAGAGGAAAAGCTAAAATAGGTACAACTGTAAAAGGTATCGGACCAACATACATGGATAAAGTAGAACGTTCGGGTATTCGTATTTGTGATTTAATGAATGACGAAGTATTTGAAGATAAAGCTCGTGCTCAAATTGAAGCAAAGAACTTAATCATTACTAAAATCTATGAAAGTGATCCATTAGATGCAGATGAAATAATCTCAGCTTATAAAGCATACGCTAAGCGTATTAAGCCATTTGTAGCAGATACTACAGTGATTGTCTATGATGCTGTTAAAGCAGACAAAAAAGTATTATTAGAAGGTGCTCAAGGCACATTATTAGATATAGATTTTGGAACGTACCCATATGTAACATCTTCACACCCTATATCAGGTGGATTTGCAATCGGTTCAGGTATTGGTCCAAATATGATAGAAGAAGTAGTTGGTATAACAAAAGCTTATACAACTCGTGTTGGTAAAGGACCTTTTGTAACTGAATTAGAAGATGAGACTGGTGATAAAATCAGAGTAGCTGGTAATGAGTTCGGTACAACAACTGGACGTCCTAGAAGATGTGGTTGGTTAGATCTTGTTATTGTTAAGTTTGCAGCTAGAATCAATGGTATGACGAGTATATCACTAATGCTTCTTGATGTACTTTCAGGATTTGAGAAACTTCAGATTTGTACTGGTTACGAATACAATGGTGAAGTGATTGAACATTTCCCAGCGGACTTAAATGTTCTAGCAAAGTGTAAGCCGGTTTATACTGAATTAGAAGGATGGAAAGAAGACATCACAAAGTGTGAATCGTTTGAAGACCTTCCAAAGGCAGCTCAAGCATATATTGAAACAATAGAAAAGCTTGTTGGTATTCCAGTGAAGATTGTTTCTGTTGGACCAAAGAGAAGTCAAACAATCATTAGAGAACGTATTTATAGAGATTAATCAAAAGCACAACCTTGCGGTTGTGCTTTTTTAGACTTGATTTATTGGTGAACCGTCAAGAAATGCCTTAAGATTATCAACAGCAGTTTGCAGGAGTCGTTCTCTTGCGGCTTGTGTTGCCCAGGCAATGTGAGGTGTAATGATACAGTTTTCAACAGATAACAACACATTGTCAATTGGTGGTTCTGAAGATAAAACATCAATACCAGCAGCATAAATTTTTCTAGAAAGAAGTGCTTCTTTTAGATCAGATTCTACAATCAATGGTCCTCGAGAGGTATTAATGAGGATGACGCCATCTTTCATTTTATGGATAGAAGATGTATTGATCATGCCTTTAGTCGATTCTGTTAATGGACAATGTAAACTGATGATGTCAGATTTTTTATAAAGTGTATCAAGATCTACAAATTTAAAGTTATCTGACTCTAATGATATATCAGGTGTTCTGGTATAAGCCACTATTGTCATACCAAATGCTTTTGCAATCTTTGCTGTCTCTATGCCGATTCGGCCAGCACCAATGATGCCAAAAGTTTTTCCTTTTAATTCGATCAATGGCTGATTCCAGAAGCAGAAATCAGGACTCGTTGACCACTTTCCTTGGTGAACAGCTTGATTGTGATCCCCAACATGATGACAAATTTCTAACAATAATGCAAAAACATATTGTGCGACCGTTTCTGTACCGTAAGTAGGCACATTGGTAACAACAATATTATTTTGAGTTGCAGCATCTACATCAACAACATTGTATCCCGTTGCTAAAACACCGATATATTTTATATGACAAGCTTCTATGGTTTCTTTTGTGAGAGGCGTTTTATTGGTAATGACAATTTCTGCATCACCAATTCTTTTTATAATATCTGCATTATCTGTTCGATCATATAAAGTGACTGTGCCTAAAGTTTCCATGGCAATCCAATTAAGGTCGCCTGGATTGAGTGTATATCCATCTAAAATAACAATTTTCATAAGTCCTCCAAAAAAAATAACACTGTCAAATGACACTGTTATTAAGGTGTGTAGCTCCCACCATGGCCATTTGCAATCAAAACAGCTTGTTCCAAATCTATTTTAGTTTTTCGCATAATGATTTGAGCAATATTCCCATCAAATCTTGAGCTTCTGATGTCAGCTCCAATAAAGTTAGTTTCGAATATTCTAGATTGTACAAAAGAACAATCTGTTACAGTAGATTTTTGAAAGTTAGTAAAACTAAAATCACTTCCAGAAAAATCGACATTTTTGAATTTTTTATTAGAAAAATTTTGTTGAGATAGATTGGTATAAGACCAGTCACCTCCGTCAATTTCTATTAATGAAATATCGGTATCTATAAAACTGGATCCCGTTAACTTACAAGACTTAAAGTCTGTTGAGAAAAATCTTGAAAATCTAAAACTACAGTTAATTAAGGCAGAATCATGAAACACCGAGCCATTGAATTTACAGCCTTTAAATTTACAGTTTTCAAAACGACTACGCGTTATTTGAATATCTTCAAAGATAACGCCATCAAATGTACATTCTATAAATTCAACTCCAGTTAAATCTTCTATTTCATCCTCATAGAAATTTTCATACATATTATGTGACTCTATACTTCCCATCTTAAATCCTTTCCGAAAAATGGTACAAACTCAAATTGACCAAATAATCTTGACGTGATTCGATCCGAATACGTTTCTGCTAATTGTTGAGGTGTAAAATTGGTAGAAATAATAGTTTTTTTATCTTCTAATAATCTAGTATTGATGATGTTAAACAGTTCGGTTGTTGAGAATGTATTGGTCATCTCTGTTCCAAGATCATCAATAATCAACAAATCACAACTGATTAACATATTATATCTGAATCTCATATCATCCGTTTTTTTGTTAGAAAATCTATAATTACTGATTGTATCAATGATTCTAAATGAAGTTTGATACAACACGGTATGACCTTTATCTAATAATGCTTTTGCTATACAGTTACACAAGAATGTTTTTCCAAGTCCGGTTTGACCAAAGAACAACATGTTTTTTTGATCTTTCAGATGAAAATCATAAACAAATGATTCGCAGTTTGCAAGGACTGACATCATATGAGCTTTAGGTGAACTTTTATAAGTTTCATTATATTCATCAGAAAACACTTCTAAATTAAAGGTATCAAAATTTTCTCTTTCGAGTACATCGGTAATATTGGAATGAACATAACTGGTTTTAATCAGTTCTTGTTTGTAACAAGAGCAAGGCTTACCAGTTTTTAAAAAACCTGTATCCTCACATTTTTCGCATTGGTAATGTACTGTTAAAAAATCGCGTGGAATATTGTGCTCAGTTAACATGATATCTTTATCTTGTTGTAGCATTTTAATTTCTTCTTCAATAGCTTTCATCTCAAGAACTGCTTGATCTGGATTCTTAATCGAAGCCATTGCAATATTAAGACCTAACTTACTGATCTGTTTATCAATAGACTTGATTTTTGGAATAAAGGTATAAATTTCCGAACGTCTATCCTCAAGATCCTTAACAGCCTTATCTCTTCGTTTTTGAAAGATTAGTTTTAATTCGCGATTGGTTTCCATAGCAACTCCTACTTCTTAATACCAAGCTTCTTCTCAAGCTCTTCATTAGAATACTTTTCTCTTTGGTTAAAATTGTGGAACTTATTAGTTGTTGGTTTTTTCTTATTTCCAGCCGTTGTTGTTGATTTTGAACGATTGGCTAAATGATTTTCATATTCAGGAATTGTTTTTATGTTCTGTTTGAACAATGATTCAATGGCTTTATGCATATAATTCATATTGATGTTTGAAGTTCTCTTTGAAGTTTCAGTCAATACTTTGGTGATAAAATCCATTTCCAATTTGAAGTCGTCTAACCAGATGTCGATAATTTCCTTATCACCGGCAGATGGCAGTTTATTCGCATATCCAAGTGTACGATAAATGGCTTTATAATGATTGTAATGAGACTGGCTTTTTGCAAAATGTTCATCTAAATCTTTGATAGATAAGATACCTTGATCTTGCCATCCTCTAACAACAGAAGCGATATAATTAATATGTTTGACACCGCGATCCTCTACACAGTAGGTGAAGGCTCTTATGATGACTTCCAAATCAATATTTTGCTCGTAAATCCAATCAAGAACAATATTTCTTTCATTGGGAACCAGTTGACGTCTCATAATTTGATCGATTTGATAGAACATTTTTTTGATTTCAGGATTTTTACTGGCTTCTAATAGACTGATATTAGATTTTGTAACAACCTGAGTAGAGGTTTTATTTTTGTATAATCCTGCTGCAATAAGTTGTCTAAGCGATAAAAATTCGATATCATAACTATCATTATTCTCTATTTTTTTGACAATACCTTTTTCTTCCCAGAAGTCCCATGATCTCAGAACATCATCTATAGGAATATTGAGGTGTTTTGCAATGGTCTCATGGGTAATCTCTTTTTTAGAGTTTAATTCCTGACTACATTTAAAACCGAATAAGTAGACTTTAACAGCCGTTCCGTTTGCCATTGGCATAAAGTCATTTATAAATATATTCTCAATGGCCGTTTCGCCTAAATCAAAATCTGTTGTCTGTCTATAAAAGCTCATAATGACCCTTTCTGTATTTTGTGTGCTAGATTTATTATAGCATATCTCAGAGTGCTTTTTTGTCATGAAATAGGAACTTAATAAGAAAAAGTTTTAAAAAATATTCTCGTTATGATATACTGAATATGTTAAAGACTAACTAGGGCTATTAGGAGTATATTTGATGAGTAAAAAAAGAAAGAAAAACTCGCAGAATAATAAGAAGAAGAATAGCAGTCGAAAAAAACAACAGTCATTAAATTGGTTTCAAAAAATAACTCGAAAAGTATCTTTTGAACCCGTTAAGACTTTTTTTATTGGATTGATGAAAAAGTTCAAGCAACTTGAAATCTCATCAATTATTAACAATGGGAAGTCCAATTTGTTGAGTCATAAGAAAGGCATTATATTTGCTTTATCGATGACAGCAATTATTTCAGTTGCTTATTTCACTGTTGTAAACCCACCAACAAAATCTGAAGCGAGTACATCTACTGTAAGTATTAATCTAGAAGAAGAACAAACATCATTTATGGATGGTGTAGAATCTGAAGTAGGAAACATTCAAAACACAACTAAAGAAACTGCAGTCGTGGATTTAGAAGAGACACTAGTTGCATCTACTGAAGCTCCGATTGAAATAGAAGAAAACAATAAAACAGAAGTGGCAGATGCAGGGGTTCAACCATCTATTGATGTTATTTCAGCGACTGATATTTCTGGTGAAAGAGTTTCACTGGAAGTTTTAAAAGAAAAACCAGTCTATGATCCTATAGAGAAATCAATGATGCTTGGTATGGATATGTTTGCAATTATTGTTGATAATAAAGAAGTTGCTTATTTTAAGACTGAAGAAGAAGCCAATGATGTTTTAGAGACTTTAAAAGCTCAATATCTTGCTGAAGGTGCTGTTGAAGAACGTGTTATCTTTAGAGAAAGTATTGAAATTGCTAAAGTTAAAAGAGACATATTTGATTGTAATGGTTTCCAAACCGCAGATGAGATTATTGAATACATCGTAAAAGGTACAAATGAACAACGTATTCATGTTGTTCAATCAGGTGAAAACTTCTGGGTTATAGCAGAAGATTATGACTTGAATGTCCAAGATTTAATAGATGCCAATCCTGGTATTGATGAAAAAAGATTACAGATTGATACGGAACTGAGTTTGATAGTTGCGGAACCAATTATTAATATTGTTACAATCTCTAAAGTTGAGAGAATTGATCCCGTACCATATGGTCGTGGAGAAAATGTTAAGACTGATAAGTATTTCGAAGGTGTGTACAGAACGAAACAAGCAGGTGTACCTGGTGAAGCTGAGGTTGTTCTAGAAGTTTATATGGAAAATGGTAAATTAATTGGTGAAAAAGTATTGGATCAAACCATTATAAAAGATCCTGTTGAACAAATTGTTTATGAAGGTACAAAACCAGCACCGCCAAAGATCGGAACTGGTACCTATCAAAAACCAACATCAAGAGGTTACATTACTTCAAACTTTGGAAGTAGATCTTTAGGGTATCATAATGGTATTGATATTGGTATTCCATCAGGTACAGATGTTGTTGCCGCTGATGGTGGGATAGTAACTTATTCAGGCTACAAAGGAACTTATGGAAAACTGGTTATAATCGATCATGGTGCGAATAAAGAAACGCGTTATGCACATAATTCAAAATTATTGGTATCGTCAGGTGAAAAAGTACACAAAGGTCAGCTGATTGCCTATAGTGGTAATACTGGAAGATCTACAGGACCGCATTTACATTTTGAGATTAGAATTAATAATAATCCTGTGAATCCAAAAAAATATGTAAACTATTAGGCACAAGTTAAATTGTGCCTTTCTTTTTTATTTAGAAGACAAAATCGTGACAAAAGCTTAAGAACGCTTTACTTAAGAAGAATTAATTTTTAAACTATGGGTACAAGGAGGGTTTTATGAGAAAAAAAATATTGGTAGTAGACGATGAAAAATCAATTTCTGATATAATTAAATTCAACCTATTAAAAGATGGATATGATGTAGAAGTCGCTGAAGATGGTGATGAAGCACTTAAGAAGGTATATTTGATACAACCCGATCTTATTTTATTGGATGTTATGTTACCAAAATTAGACGGCTTCCAAGTCTGTCGTAAAATAAGAGAATCTTTTAATACGCCAATTATAATGTTGACGGCAAAAGAAGAAGAAGTAGATAAAGTGCTCGGTTTGGAATTGGGTGCAGATGATTATATTACAAAACCATTTGGGATGAGAGAGTTACTTGCTAGAGTTAAAGCTAATATCAGACGTGTTGATATAGATAACTTGGATACATCATCTGTTAAATCGGTTCAAATTGAATCTGGGAATTTAACAATTGACTTAGAACGTTATGAAGTCAAAAAAGATGAAGATGTCATCGAATTAACACTTAGAGAATATGAATTGTTAAAGTTTTTAGCAACTCAAGAAAATCAGATCTTTACACGTGAACAACTTTTAAAAGATGTTTGGGGATATGAATATTTTGGTGATATTCGTACAGTGGACGTAACGATTAGAAGATTAAGAGAAAAGATTGAGGATGATTCAAGTAGTCCAAAATTCATCATGACTAAACGTGGTGTTGGATACTACTTTAGGAGGATTTAATGTTCAAGAGTATTCGGTGGAAGTTTGTAACCATCTACTTTATATTGGTTTTAATTGCCATGCTCGTTGCAGGAATATTCATTATTAAGGAAATAGATGATCTTCACATCAGTGAAGCCAGTCTAGAACTTGAAGGAGTCAGAGAAGTTTTAATACCTGACCTTGAAAAGCTTATTGAGCTATCTCAAAACAAAGAACTCGTTCTTAATATTATAGAAAAATACAAACAAGTTAATTTTGACATCGATGAAGAAATTTGGGTTCTTGATGACAATCGAAATGATGTAATTGCAACAACCGGTGTTGGTGATTCAAGCTTCTTAAAAGATGAAGACTCAATCAATTTAATGATTAAAGCTAGGCAGGAGCAAAAGAAACAAGAAGTTGTTGTTAAAGATGTCAATGATAAACGAGCGATGGTGCAGGTCTATCCGATTGCAAACATTGATGATGGTGAGAATACAGGTATTCTTTTTTTAAGAAGAGATTTATCTTCTGTTGATCTAACGGTGAATAAGATTAAAGAAATTATCGTACGTGTTATTATCGCTTCATCTCTAGCAACAATTGTACTTGGATTTATTATTTCAAAGAGTATATCAGATCCGATTAAGGATATTACAAGAAAAGCTGTTTTGATGTCCAAAGGTAATTTTGAGCATTATGTACAGGTTAAATCAAACGATGAGATTGGTGAGTTATCAGAAACATTTAACTTCTTAACCAGAAGGTTAAAAAAGAGTTTACGTGAAATCTCTTTAGAAAAAACAAAAGTAGAAGCCATTGTCAATCATATGACTGATGGTGTTATTGCTGTGGACAATCATCATCATATAAGTCTGATGAATCCGAAAGCAATAGAACTATTAAATGTTGGAACCGATGGTTATTTTGAAACTGACTTTGATAAGTTAATCAAACCAATTTCAGAATCGTTAACATACGACCAAATTACCACTGAGGTTGAAGATTGGGTAGGTACACAATTGATCACAATAGAAGAATCTATTGTGAAGTTTAGTTATGCCCCATATGTGAATGATCAAAATGAAAAAACAGGTATTGTTTATGTTCTTCAAGATGTAACAGATGCAGAAAAGTTAGATGCTATGAGACGTGACTTTGTTGCCAATGTATCACATGAACTTAAAACACCTTTAACCAGTATTAAGAGTTATACAGAAACTTTAATGGATGGCTATGTTGATGATCCAGAGACTCAGAAACAGTTCTTAAAGGTTATTGATTCAGAAGCAGAACGGATGACACGTTTAGTAAGGGATTTACTTCAATTATCAAACTTTGATTCACACAAAATAACGTTCTACAAAGAATACAATGATTATATTGATTTGGCTAGAAAATGTGTCAATCAATTGATGATGTCTGCAAAGAAAAAAAATATTACGATAAAGATGATTACAACTCAAGAACAATTGGTTGGTTTATTTGATTTACATCGGATGGAACAAGTTGTAATTAATATTATATCGAATGCGATTAAATATACACCAGAAAATGGTTTTGTTGATATACAAGTGATAGAAAGAGATAATCGCGCTATTGTCAGAGTTAAGGATAATGGTATTGGGATACCAAGCGAAGATATTACCAGTATTTTTGATCGTTTTTATCGTGTTGATAAAGCCCGCACCCGTAATATGGGGGGGACAGGTCTTGGTTTATCTATTGCGAAGGAAATTGTTCATGGACATGAAGGTAGTATAGAGATTGAAAGTGAGTTTGGAAAAGGTACGGTGGTTATTATTAGTATTCCGATGGATGTAACAGGCTTTTAAAAACGCTGTAATACGGCTGTAACAATATTTGTGTATAATGAAATTACTAAAATCGCGGAAGGAGCGACCATGTTAAAGAAATACATGCTTGTTGTTTTCATCTTAGTAATGGCATTATCAATAAATATGATATCATTTGCTAACGATGGGGAAACAACAGAAGAGGATTACGTACACATTATCAGTCCAGAAGTCGGTGAGTCAGGTAAAACAATATTAAATGACGCACTGTTTATTTCTATATATGTTCAGTCAAACGATACTCTTTTATTATCTATGATAAAAAAAGAAACATCTATATTTACTTTTGAAGAAGAAGTTGAAGATCCTGAATTTATTGAATTGATACCTTTGGTAGCAGCTGAGTCAATCGAAGTAGAAGAAAAAATTTCATTGGCTGATGTAACGATTGTTGAATTAACAAAAGAAGAGATTTTTTCAGCTTACCAAATAGCTGAAGCCGATTTAGCCATTCTTCAAGCAGATTTTGAAACAGCTAAGAATGCTATTGCTAAAATACCATCTCTATTGGACGAATCAGCAACATTATATGATCCATTGTATAAGTTATCAGAACTAGAAATTGAAAATTTAGCTTATTATGAGAAAATATCAAATTTTTATAATGAAGCACTTAATGAATATGTAAAATGGGAAAACAAATACAACAAATTATTTGAAACAGTTGTGTTTGATCAAGAAGAAATGATTGTTGATCCATCATTCCCTTATTTTGAGCACACTGTTCAAGATATCACACCTGGTACTTATGATTTAGTTATCAGTAATGCTAAGGGTGATGACATTGAAACTTTAACTTTTGAAATTGTAACAGAAGATATTATTGCTGATACGATTAAAGAGGAAGTTAACATATTTGATAAAATAATTGATCCAAACATATTTGAATAATGGAGGCCAAATGAAAGAGTTTATTAGAAGTTTGATGTTAGTCTGTTTGACTATATCTGCTTTAATAATGACTGGCGCTGTTTTTATGACTGAATCATCAGAGGTTCCTGAACTACTTGAAAAGTACGACAAAAAAGATTTAATAAAGCTTATAAGACCCCAAAATTATGTTTTTAGTTTTGGGGATTTGTTTATTAAGATTTATGATGATACGTATGAAAACATCCCTTTAAGAAGTGAATATGAGACAATTTTTAAAAGTTTTATTGAAGCGCCTATGGAAAAGAAGTTAGGCACGAGTGATAAAGACTCTTGGAACGAACAACTCAAACGAAAATCTATGAGAGTAGATTATCCTTTTGATATACCTCTAAAAGACTTATTGGAGTTGTATAATTACAATGTGGAAACCGATTCAGAGGAAATCCATATTTCATCTGTTCTTTTTTTGCTTAACAGAAAAGATGTCATCTATATTTATGATAAACAAGCTGAAAAATACTATAGTTTATCTGGATCAGAACCAACTGAGTGGATTGATTCGTTATATGCTGAGATTGATGAAAAAAAATTAGAGAAAGATACATACAAACCTTTAGAAGCCAGATATGCGTTATTGCAAACAGGTTTAAGAGAATATAATCTACAAGAAGAAAATTTATTGCTTACACCTATGGCTAGTGAAATTGATTTTCCAAAATACAATATTGTAAAAGGAGAACTATCTAGTGTTAAATTAGAGGAATATGCAAATACTGTATTTGATAATGATTTAAGTTTTGTAAAAAAATCGGTTTATTCGGATAATGAAACCATTTTTATCTATGGATATGGGGAAAAAGTATTTAAAGTAAGCGGTGACGGCAGTTTAGAATATACCGTTAAAGTTAATGAAAATGCACCTAAAAAAGCGATTGAGTTTAAAGATGGCCTTGAAAAGAGTTTGACTCAACTGAATAAGATGGGGGATCCAAGTGGTACCTTGTATATGTCAGGTTATAAACAAATTGAAACAACCAATGCAGTTGAAACGGTTTATTACTTTAATTACGCAAAAGATGGTATTCCTTTCTATTATAGTGATATGAGAGATGGTCACCTTATAGAAGTGAGATTTGTTAATGAAGAGCTTATTAAAGCCCAAAAAAATGTAATAATAGCAACAAATGAGAACTTGCGGGATCCGCATTTTAAGAAGAATTTTAAGCTAATCTTGCTTAGAAATCGGTTTGCATTTGAAATCGGTTATCAAAATGATAGACCACTAACAACTGTAGCCGCAGAAGATATTTATCAAATGTGTTTACAGGAAATGTCGTCTTTAGAAACAAAGTATATGATTGTTGGAGATGAACTAATTCCAACTTGGCATATTGTGATTGCTGATACAAAATACATCATTAATCTAATTAATGGTGAGTTAATTAAAGACAGTTCAAACTAGGAGCTTTTATGGATTGGAAGAGAATTAAATCAATTTTAATTATGGCATTGATTGTTATCAATGGTTTATTAGGATGGACTCTATATCAAGAAAAAAGAGATCCTAAGAGTGATACTATAGATAGAACCCAGATGATTGCCGTACTTGAAGATAAAAGGGTGACAATTGATCCTGAATTGCTTGAGACCAGTACAGATATTGATAATATTACCCTGGCAATACAAACTTATGATGAGGACTTTGTCAAAAGTGTTTTTGATAAACATGACGATTATGAAGATAAAGACATTTATTCTACATTAACAAATACAACTCAAAATAATGAAATGATTTATGAAACGGATTATAAAGTTTTAACACCGACGTACTTATCAGATGAAGTTGTACTGGCACAAGCTTATGCTTTAATAGAAGAATTAAATATTTCTATAGATGATGTCTATGTTAAAAAAATAGGTCATACAGGTAAAAAAACGATTATTGAGTTTGGACAAAAGCATAATGAGTTTGTAATTAGAGATGCTTATATGATTATAAAGTATAATAATGAGAATCTGTTGAGTTTTAAAAGAGCGTGGTATGATGTTGTAGATACCAATACGACTCAAAACATTTTTTTGTCTGAAGAGTATGCATTATATGAATTCATAGGAAAACTGTACAATAGATTTCCTAATAGAGAACGTTCACTAGAAATAGAATCATTCCAATTGGTTTATCAATTAAGAATTGAAACAGGTACCCTTGATTATCATGAACTTGCTGAAACAGGCGACCCAAGTATTTATTGGGAGGTTGCAACATCAGATGGAGAAACTTATTTAATTGAGGCCAATAGAGATTAGAAAGAGGCATTATGGCAATATATTTTTGTTCGTTAGCAAGTGGTAGTAGTGGCAATTGTCAATATATCGCTTCAGAGACGACAGGCATTTTATTAGATGCTGGACTCAGTGGTAAATACATTAATAATAGTTTAGAATCAATAGATGCAAATATGGACCAACTAAAAGCATTATTTATTACACATGAACATAGTGATCACGTTAAGAGTGCTGGAATTTTAATGAGAAAGTATGGATTAACACTTTATTTGACTCAACCAACGTTTGAGCGTGTTGAGAGTAAGTTAGGGAAGTATGATTCGGATAAAATTGTTATCATTGAAAAAGATGCGGATATTCAGGTTGGTGATATTACCGTACATCCTTTTGCGATATCACATGATGCCATAGATTGTGTGGCATACTCATTTATAAAAGAAGAATTAAAAGTAAGTGTTGTAACTGATCTAGGCTATGTACCTTTAGATTTGTTATCTAAATTGATAGATAGTAATCTGTTGATGTTAGAATCTAATCATGATGTTGAGATGTTAAATGCTGGTCGGTACCCATATGTTTTAAAGAAAAGAATATTATCTAAAAAAGGTCATATTTCTAATGAAACTGCAGGTGACACCATTGTTAGAGTTCATTCTTATAGTTCATCATTAGGTCATGTTGTATTGGGCCATTTAAGTCAAGATAACAACACACCAGAATTAGCTTTTGAAACAGTTAAAAGTATTTTAGAAGAAAGCGGTCTAGAGATTGGTGAAGATATCAGTTTGGATTTAGCTTATAGAGATCGTGTCGGGAAATTATATAAACTAGACTAGTTGACAGCGATCCTGAAATATGGTTTAATGTATAAAAATACAACAAGGTGAATATTATGAAAACAACTATGATTAAAAATGTGAATACATATTATTATTACTGGGGCTCATGCGCTAGTTAATTTCATGTACACATTTTCTATAAGGTTGATTCCTCAAAAGGACCTATAGGTCCTTTTTTTAATAGATTTTTTTGGAGGTTATTATGAAGAAAGTATTGGTAGTAGGCTTAGGGCTTATTGGAGGTTCCATCTTAAAAGGATTGCAAAGTCAATTTGATACCATCTATGGGTTAGATAGAGATGAACAAGTGATGATGACTTGTTATGAGACCGGTCTTATTAAAAACAATAGTTTTTCGCTGGATTATCTTAATGAGGCTGATATTGTTTTTGTATGTCTTTATCCTGAAGCGGCGATAGAGTTTATTAGAGAAGAACAAACTCATTTTAAGCCAGGAGCGATAGTAACAGATGTTGTTGGACTCAAAGTTGCAATAATGGATGAAATCCAAAACTTTATTCGTGAAGATGTACATTTTATTGGAGGCCACCCTATGGCGGGGAGAGAAGGACGAGGTTTTTCAGTTTCAAGTGAGGAAATTTTTAAAAATGCCAATTACCTATTGGTTGTAGAAGAAACCATACCTTATGGATGTGTTAAGACATTAAAAAATATCATTAAGAAATTAGGGTGTAAACGTATAGAAGTAATGGATGCAAAGTCACACGATGAGATTATC
>Ga0209379_10000934_pt1 | contig 20738 bp, 19 predicted proteins | sample tdDd001_FD_187124 | JGI IMG/M metagenome (GOLD analysis project Ga0209379, IMG submission 187124) | Marine sediment microbial communities from the Atlantic coast under amendment with organic carbon and nitrate - tdDd00.1 (SPAdes)... | ecosystem: Environmental > Aquatic > Marine > Coastal >...
AGTAATGTTTGAATTGACTGTGCTGAGTCTTGCGACTCGTTGGTCACTTCGTTTCATTGAAACCTAATTTGAAGCCTAAGCTTCTAATTGGATTATCATCAACGAGTGCCCACACAGATTGATAGGTTTATATTGTTAAAGAGCTTTCTTCTTTGTGACTCACATCACTTCGGAAGAGGCAGCCATTCTAGCGTTTCATTCTCAAGTGTCAAACACTTTTTTGAATTTTTTATTTCAAATTTTTCAATCTGAAATTTAACTATCTGGCTTTACTGATTCACCGCTGAAGCCTTGTGGCGTCTGCCGTGTCAGTGGAAGCGCATTATAGGGAGTTCCTTTTCGAAGGCAAGAGAAAAAATGCATTTTTTCATTAAAAAAGGCTTAAGTGAGCAAATGTCACTCAAAGCCTTATTTACACCCAACTTACCCCAATGTTACACACAATTATCTGTGGATAACTACTCATCTGAATCGAAGAAGTAAGATATTCTTGAGCGAGGGTTTAGGTATTCGCGCACTTTATCTGGCAGTTTGTTGGGTAATACTGCATTAACTATCTTTATTTCTTTCTCTGCTAAATCAATGATTGGGGCTTGAGTTCTTGGAACAGACGGATCATAGATAAGTACATTAGGGAAAAGAATGTTCTTGGCATTAACAGAGATCACTAAGCCAACCATATCATTCGACAGTTGAACTACGGTTCCCGGTGGGTAGATCCCCATGAACTTGATTAGAAGACTGAGGTTCTCATTATTATAAAGATGCTTGCAGTTCTTATATAAATGAGAAAGTGCCACATAAGGGATTTTCTGTTCCGATGGGATATTGCTATGGCAGAGGTTGTCATAAGCATTCGCTACAGCAACAATTTGAGTTAACGGATCGATGTCGTCTTCTTTTAACCCTTCCGGATAACCCGAACCATCATTTAATTCATGGTGCTGCGCAATGACATTCCGAGCGCTCTCTGGGAAGCTTTCCATGTTAGCAGCAATCTCCAAGCCATATTTGGTATGCAGCTTTAGGTAGTTCTTCTCTGGCTCTGTCAGTACAGTCTGTTTACGTAATATAGCTGTCGGCACTTTGACTTTGCCCATATCATGAAATAATGAAGCAAATGCCACTTCTTTTATCTCTTGAGCATTAAGCTTTTTCGCCTTCGCTATCATCATCGCGACAACAGAGACGTTGAGTGAATGAAAGTAGATATCTTCAAATTCACTCTTACCATTCATTAGATGAAGGGTGACATTATCGTCACTCAGTAACTTATCGACGATATCGTTAACTAATTGGCTCGCCTCATCAACAGCCTGCTCCGGACGATTGCGAATCTTGTTCATGACTGCACGCATACGCGATAGTGAGCGTTCAAACTCTTTTTCGCAGTTAATCACTCTACGACGGTAGGCGCTCAGCTTTTCAATTCGGTCTTGTTTTTCTTTCCAAAGCTTCTTTGCTTCTAACTCAGTGGCGTCTGGCTTCTCGCTAACAGGTTCACTTTGAGATGAAGGAGGTAGTGGCTCTGTGTCACTTTGATTTGGATTAATAAAGACATGCTTGATACCAAGGTGGCGGATCAGGCGGATAGTCTCTTCATCTTTAACTTTGAAACTATTAAATAAGAACGGGTGCTCATTCCACTTCACAGGTAGGCGAATGTGCAACCCTGGCTGTAATCTGTCTACGGTAATTTTTATACTTGCCACGATATATACAACTTATCAATCTTCAATCAATTTATAATTTTAGAGTAATGAGAATGCGAATTCACTACCCATCTACTGGAATGAGAGATCAATAACGTAACACTATTTGACTAAGTCACAGTGAAGCATCCAACGAACGCCAAACTGATCTTCTACCTTACCAAAGCGCGCTCCCCAAAATGTATCTTCAAGAGGCATCATGATGTGCCCTCCTTCGAGGAGCTTGTCATATAACCTAGCTTGCTCATCGAGATCGTCCAATACAATGGATAGTGCTATGTTGTTACCCGTCAATTCTTTTGCGACCATACCATCGGACAACATCAGCTTCATTCCAAACGCTTCAAACTCTGCATGCATAATCCATTGAGGGTCGGCACCTTCGATCACTTGTGGTGCATCTTTAAAGTATTGCTTAGTCACAACAACGCCACCAAAGCACTTATGATAGAACTCTAGCGCCTCTTCACATCGACCAGCAAAAAATAGGTATGGGGTTAATTTGTACATTATTTATCTCCTTGCTCTATATAAGAAGATAGACAACTTTTTGAAAACGCGAGAGAAAATAGGAAAATTTATCTGATAACTTTAAGAGAATGACGAATTTTGAGCTGTGGTTCAAATTGCGCATTTATCTCAATGTCAGATTTTGCAATCAAATGGCTCAACTTCAAAGCAGCGCTGCGTGCCATATCACTGATTGGAAAATGCACCGAGGTTACCGTCGGATAAAGATCAGCACAGCGGTCAATACTGTCGAAGCTGACGATTGAGATTTGATTTGGCACTTCAATACCCGCTTCATGGAGATATTGTAGCGCCCCTACCGTCATTTCCTCACTACACGAAAAAATAGCGGTAATCTCAGGGGCTGCTTCTAATATGCTTTGCGCTGCGGAATATCCACTCTGTCGCCCGTAATCACCTTCTGCGCACCAAGCCTCTTTAACTAAAATATCAGCGCCATGCATCTCATCTAAATAACCTTGCTTACGTCGCAGGCTATTCTCTCGATGTGAGGGACCTGAAATACAAGCGATGTTGCGATGCCCATTTTCTAATAAATGTTTAACCGCAAGCCGAGCTGCTTTCGAGTGATCAAATGTGATACTTCTTAATTCAAGACCAGGGACATGTCTATCAAGTAAGACAAAAGGGGTCGGCGCTTGAGATAAAGTAATTAGCTCTTGATCAGAAAGATAGCGACTATGAAGTACATAACCGTCACAACGTAAATCATTAAAACGCTGTATCGCTTCTTTCTCTCCATTAGCTGAGTGATGACCTTGCGCTGTGATCAGAAACTTTTTATGTTGATCTAACTCGCTCTGAACTTGGTCCATCATTGCGCCGAAGAAACCACCGGTGTAGTAAGTCACAAGCAGACCAACCATATTAGTTGACGATGTCGCTAAAGAGCGAGCAATGGCGCTCGGGCGATAGTCCAGAGCTTTCATCGCGTCTTCAACTTTACGACGCGTTTCTTCTTTGAACTTGCCTTCTCCGTTAATGATACGAGAGACAGTAGAGCGGTTAACTCCAGCGAGTTCAGCGACATCTTTTATTCTTGCCATAACATCCTGTACTTAGTGCGTAATAAAGAGACTGCCAGAATATAAGGATATGACTAAGGGGGTATTCTGGCAGTCGTAAAACATCATACACTCGGCGTATCTGAGCTAATAGTCAGAGCAGAGTAATCCGTGACTTCGATTGAATGTCTCGCGAGTAATACGGCCAATTTGTCATCGGTCAATATGTCGAGTTCTTGTTCTCTTTGCTTCGCGTACCCACTTCCATTCATCAATGCCTGATCGACAATCGCCGGGTGGCACATCACTTCCACTACATCGTACTCAGATTTTAACTCAGCTAAATGGTCAACTAACTTATCTAACTTTACTCCTTTATCATAAAACTCATCACTAAACCTATACCTTAGTCCTTGCTGAGTTTGTCCTCTCAAGGGTATCTGATATTTTGCAGCGACCTCGGTAACGACAGGTAAAAAGCTTGGATGGGTGTGAACATGATGATGACTATCTAAATGACTTAAACTGAGGCCGGACATTAAAAACGCTTCAACCTGAGCAATACACTCTTCGTAGATGGCTTGCTCAGAATAAGATGTTTGATGCCAAAACTGCTCATAATTAAAAAACTCACCTTGTTGATTACAAAATGATGAGTGACCCGTTATCGGACTGCCTAACGTAAACCTTAAATGCAGACCGACTTTCAGAGACGGTACTTCTTTGGCTAGAGCGATGGCATCTTTTTCAGCCGCCATGCCCACCAACATCGTGGTCGACTTTACTACCCCGTTAAGATGGGACTGAACAATACCTTGGTTAACTCCTGGAGTGAGACCAAAGTCGTCAGCATTAAAAATTACTTTCATCGCTCTAGCCGTTCCTTATGACAAAGCCAGTTTAAACTGAGGTAGATATGGAGCATTGTGCTCAAGCATTTCGTCCAATATAGATTTAGCGCGGCCAATATCTGGAACCAGAGGGTTATTCGACAGTGCCATCAATGCATCGTCATAACTGCCATGAACCGCCGCTTCAATCGCCAATTGCTCATACGTTTTCACTTGTTGCAACAAACCCGATATTTTAGGCGACAAGTGACCAACCGCTAAAGGTTTAGCCCCCCAACTTCCGACAACAGCGGTACATTCAATAACGGCATCGTCTGCTAAATGATGAATGGCACCGTTGTTTGGCACATTCACCACATGCAGTGAGTTCCGATTATTATAAATCGCATCCACTAAATTTAATGAAGCATCAGAGTAATAAGCTCCTCCTCGCTCCTCCAACTGTTGAGGTTTATGATCTAACTCCGGCTGTTGATAAAGCTTGAACAGTTCCGCTTCCGTTTGCATCACTTGTTCAGCACGCGTGCCTTGTTGCTCAGCACCCTGCTTTTCTTCTGCTAGCATTGCATCGGTTTGGTAAAAGTAGCGGTGGTATGGACAAGGAATCGCCCCAAGTGCATTGAGGAAGACTGGATCCCACGGTTCCTCCCAGATATTTTTCATACTGAAGTTGGCACCATCACCAACTTTAGTCAGTACTTGTTGCGTAATATCTTGCCCTTTTAGCCAAGCTCTATGAACCCATACTAAATGATTCAAGCCTGCAAATTCGAGTTGCAACTCCTTAGGTTGGCATTCCATCATTTCAGCAATCATCATTTGCATTGAGACCGGAACATTACATAAACCGATGCTCTTAACCTTGGTGTATTTATTGACCGCCTCAGTGACCAAACCGGCTGGGTTAGTGAAGTTAAGCATCCAAGCATCCGGTGAGAGCTCTTCAATATCCCTACAAATATCCAAAATTACCGGAATAGTCCTCAGCGCTTTCGCAAAGCCACCAGGTCCTGTGGTCTCTTGACCAATCACATCGTATTTCAGTGGAATTTTTTCATCACTGGCCCGCGCCGCTAACCCCCCGACTCGAAACTGAGTCATAACAAAATCGGCACCTTTGATCGCCGCACGTCGATCAAAATCAGCAATGACTTCAATATCCGCCCCAGCTTTGTTAATCATTCTTTTTGCGAGAGCCGCAATGATCTCCAACTTATCAAAGCCCGCCTCTATATCAACAAAGTGAATCTGTTTCACAGGCAATACATCTAACCTGTTCAAGACCCCTTCGACCAGTTCTGGCGTATAACTGCTGCCACCACCAATAATGGCGAGCTTTATTGCATCTCTTGCCATGATTACACCTGCCCTGAAAGTTGCTTATGTAACAAAACCATCTCTGTTGCCATTTCTTGCGCAAGAATGGTGGTCATCAGATGATCTTGGGCGTGTACCATCACTAGAGTCATCGCTACTTTGCCTTCACCCTGATCTTGTTCAATTAACTGTGTCTGGATCAGGTGTGCTTTATTGAGGCACTCCTTAGCCTGTGATAATCGTTCTTCTGCGGCCTTAAAGTTCTTTTCCCTAGAAAGTCGCAGTGCTTCGTAACTTAGACTGCGCGCTTCACCTGCATTGCAGATAATTTCCATTACTACTAATTCTTGATCCATTTCCATATCCTCTGGTTCGGGCTGCAGTAAGACAGCCCGTTACTGCCATTTATGCTGTTACACCATCGCCTGACACTGGCTGAGCTTTTTCACTTGTCTTCTCAGAAGGCTGCTCTTGCTCCAACACTTGCTTCTCAAACATCTTGAAGAATGGCAGGTAGATAAACAGGTCAAGAATGAGTAGTGCGATCACCAATAGCACCGGAGAAAGTGTCCAACCGCTCCCCCATGAAGCTCCAATAATTGCAGGCGTAGTCCAAGGCGTTGTCGCAACGCCCATTCCTACGAAACCAAGATGAACGGCAAAATAAGCAATCGTCGCGTTCAAGATAGGTGCAAAGACAAACGGAATGAACAAGATAGGATTCATCACAATTGGGCTACCAAAAATGACAGGTTCATTAATTTGGAAGAACCCCGGTACGGCACTCATTCGGCCAATACTCTTTAAGTGAGCTGAGCGGCTAAATGACATCAGCATAACCAATGCTAGCGTTGCGCCTGAGCCACCGATAAAGATATAGAAATCCCAGAAAGGTTGCGTGAAAACATTGGGAATTGGCTGCCCAGCCACAAAGGCATCGATATTGGCACCTATGTTGGTTAAGAAAATTGGAGATAGTAGGCCTACGACAATCGCCGCACCATGAATACCGGCAAACCAAAGTAACTGACAAACCAGTAGTGCACCGATGATAGCTGGCAATGTGTTGGAAGCACTGATCAACGGTTTGAACATCGCCATTACTGCATCAGGGATGAGCATGTCATATTGGGTTTGGACAAATAAGCTAAGCGGATAAAGGGTTATGAAAATGGCCAAAACAGGCAGTAGCACTTCAAAAGATCGCGCTATCGCAGGTGGCACTTGCTCAGGCATGCGAATGGTGATGTTGTGCTTTTTCATAAAACGATACAGCTCAACAGAGAAGAATGCGCACATGACCGCGGTAAAGATCCCGGTTCCTCCCATGTGAGCCATCGAAAGCGCCCCCTCTTTTGCCGGAGCTGCCACCAGCAAAAAGCTCATCAGTGACAAAACTGCACTGGTGATACCATCCATTTTATACGCCTTCGCCAAACTGTATGCGACACCGAGCGAGACAAATATTGTCATAATGCCCATCGACATATTAAACGGCATCATAATGGTATCGAAGTTGGCGGTGGCAAAGTCCAACCATGCTCGACCAAATACGTTGGTTGTCTCTTCCGCAAACGGAGGAAACGCAAAAATTAAAATAAAACTACCGACAATAATAAACGGCATTGCGACAATAAAGCCGTCTCTCATTGCTCTGACATGAGGTTGATTACCCACTTTTGCTGCAAGTGGCGCGATATGCTTTTCGACAATTCCTATAATCGCATCATAAAGCTTCATAGATTCAATCCTTATTTTTTAGACAAAGGAGCCCCTACACCCAAATTCTTGGATGCATACTCTTTTATTTAAAATTGAATTTTTTAGTGGGTTAGATTAATTCGAGCGCTTGTTGAAGCACTTCTTCACCTTTCATCATTCCGTAGGCTTGCGGAGAAATGGCCGCGATATTCTTACCATGTTCATTGGCTGTCTTTTGTAACTCTTCCAATTGAAAACGCACTTGAGGGCCAAGTAAACAAACGTCGTACTCTTTAATCGCTTCATCAAACGCATTTACCGACATTGCATCTATCTTACATTCGAGCCCTTGCTGCTCAGCGGCTTGTTCCATCTTCTTCACTAACATGCTGGTAGACATACCTGCACTACAACACAAAAGTATTTTCTTCATAACCTTGCTCCATGTGTTCAAATTTCAACCTACAAAAACTGTATCAAAATTAACCAACACAAAAAAGCGCAACCGGTTGCGTTGTGCGTGAACAAAATCTCATTTTATAAAGAAAACTAACTGCATTTCGTTTGTTGATAATTCTAATAAATACTTATTAAGAAAAAAGAATGCTGAAAACTCAGCAAAAAAGACAAAGCCCAGCGAGATTGCTGGGCTTGGGAAATGATACTTAACTTGGGGTTATTTGATATTGAAGATCTGCTCTGTCTCAAGTGAAGTCATAGTGCGAACCTGACGCCATACGTAGTAGAAGATCCCCATCATCATCAACATACTTGGAATCGCTATCGCAGGGTAACTATAAAGGGTCAGTTTACCTAGCTCTTCATTAAATGCAGCAGTGCCGGCAGGGCTAGTCACAATCCATGTTGCAAGGAAATAGTTCATCGCCGAAGAGAAGGCAAACGTACATGCGAACAAGTAGTTCGACTTCATTAAGCAACGCTCAAACGCAGCTGGGTTACCCGATTGCTCCAATCGTTCTTCGATCAGTGACATATTGAGCAGTGTTGGCGTGAAGATCACCTTCTGCATAAATGGGTAACGAGTAAACGTAGATCCTAAAACCGCTAAGCCAATCAGACCAGGAATCAGCGCTTCTTTAACAGCCAACCACTGGGTATCTAGCTCAAGTAAGCCAATACCACCCGTTAATAACACGCTGACAAAACCAAGCGCTGCAATGAAGTTGAATCTCTTGTTACGAATCAGTTCCATACCGCCATAAGCCACAGGGAAGGCTAAAGCAACGATAAGAGCTAATGCGGTACCTAAGTGCTCTTCGCCACTGAACTTCATCAAAATGAAAGACGGTAGAAATACGTTGAAGAGGATCTCGAACAAGGGGTTCGACTTTTTGTTGGCCATATTACTCATAATTTCTCAGTTGAAAGCGTATCTATTAATTATACTCGGAGAGATTGTTCCTTGCTCAGCGGCAGATGTAAAGCCCTACGGTTTCACGCACTGTAAACTTATGTGACACAGTTTTGTTGTTCTGCGCTTGAATATCTCACTTTCACTGTCCTAAAAACGACGAAAGGCCGCTAAAAATAGCGACCTTTCTATATGTGTTAGCGATAAGGCAAAACTGCCTATACCTCAGATACAACAAAGCCCCGACATGAGTCGAGGCTTTGTTGTATAGAATATGGTACCGGTAGGCGGACTTGAACCGCCACGCCCGAAGGCAACGGATTTTGAATCCGTCGTGTATACCAATTTCACCATACCGGCATTATCTTAAGGCATTAGCCCGTCGATGTTTGGCATTATACGTATGCCGATGATTCGTGCAAGTGCAAAAGACTGAATTGCTTGCCGTTTGCCGATAAAATCGCCATAAATTGATAAGCTGTGCGCAAGCTCTCTTTTCAGATCCAAACTGAAGCTTTATTCTTTCGCCTTATTTTATTTTGGTAAGTGGGTTTTATGTCAACAACTGACACTTTGCCACCAGCAGGGCTGTTTCGCCGTCTGGGAGCACTCTTTTATGATGGACTAATTATCATCGCAGTTGAGATGATGGCAGCGGGTATCATTATTGCTATTCTGCATGCGTTAATGGCAATGGGGATTTTCGATGTTGGCGGCTACGCTGATGTCAGCGATTTTCTAACTAACCATCCTATTTGGAGCCCGGTATACACAGCTTACTTAGCGTTCGTTTGGATCTACTTCTTTGTTTTCTTCTGGACTCGTGCAGGGCAAACACTCGGCATGCGAGCTTGGAAACTGCACCTACGCAGTAATGATGGAACGGCAGTTTCTGTTACTCAAGCTTTGATTCGAATTGGCACTTCAGGCTTTGGTTTAGCAAACTTTACTGTACCGCTTGACCCTCAAAAACGCGGCTTCCACGATATTTGGGCTAAGACTCAAGTAGTGGTACTACCTAAAGCAAACTAGATACATTCAAGAGTGGTACAAAAAAGGAAGGCCAATGCCTTCCTTTTTTATTTCTATCGGACCAATGTTCAATTAGTCGACTTTAAGCTCTTTTAGCATTGATTCTGGTAGTGCTAGCTCATCGTTTTTATTAACCGAAATACCAGACTCAAGAATAGCTTCGGCAATCTGCTTCGCCTCATCAAGAGAGTGCATTGCCGCGGTACCACATTGGTACTCATTCAGCTCAGGAATCTTGTTCTGGCTTTCAACTTTCAATACGTCTTGCATTGCCGCTAACCAAGCATCTGCTACTTGCTGCTCTTGTGGGGTACCAATTAGGCTCATGTAGAAACCAGTACGACAGCCCATTGGCGAGATATCGATGATCTCAACACTCTCACCATTTAGGTGGTTACGCATAAAGCCAGCGTATAGGTGCTCTAGCGTATGGATGCCTTTCTCAGACAGAATATCCTTATTTGGTGCAGTAAAACGCAGGTCAAATACCGTAATCGTATCGCCTTTTGGGGTGGTCATTGTTTTCGCTACACGTACAGCTGGTGCATTCATACGTGTGTGATCTACGGTAAAACTATCTAATAACGGCATTGTCCTTCTCCATGTTAACTGCTCTTAAAAGAACCAGCTTCGATTGTCTTCTAATTCTTGTCGGCATTGCTTAAGTTGCCAACCATAATCTTTTGCTTGCTGTTCAACGCGACGTGCAATTTTAATCAACGACGGTTTAGCTTGGTAACTTTTTCTTTTAAAACCCCCACGTCCTTCGTGGTAAGCCAAATATTGATTGTAGGAGTCCCACTTAGAAACACCGAGTTGCCTTTGTGTCTCATGGGTATACCAACCAATAAACATTAAGGCATCGGCAAAATCAGTTCGTGAGCCGCCATGTCCTGTCGCATCCTGAAAGTCTTCCCATGCAGGGTCTTGCGCTTGCGCATAGCCATAAGCGCTGCTGACACGTCCCCAAGGAATAAAGCCTAATAGGTAATCCTTGGGAGGCCTAGCATCGTGGCGATAGCTACTTTCCTGTTTGACAAAGGCCATCGCGACTTGAACGGGTGTTCCCCACTCCTCTTGCATATCTAGCGCATCGTCATACCAACCCGGTTTCTCACGAAAGATTTCACACAGGTTGGACTGATTTTTCGGCGGAGCCGTAGCACAGCCACTCAAAACAATAGCACCAACGATAAGGAGCGATAGCTTTCTCACGCTAAACCTACGCTTTCAAGTATGCAAAGTAGTCAGCCAGAAACTCATCAAAGTTTAGCTGGTCTGCGTCTTCCACTTGCTGTTGAGCAAGACGAGAACGCTCTACTTCCTGCTCCATCTCTTGCTCACTGTAAACTCGATACTGATGGTCTAAATGCTGATTGCGGTACTGCTTACCAAATGCGCAACCCACTTTGCCTAGACCGCCATGCTGTTTGGTATCTGCCAAAAGCTGGCCTGAAATAGTCAGCTCTGGATTATCAATCCACGACAGTAATTTAAAACACACTGCTTGGTATTCATCAGTGCCATTTGCCGCATCCATTAGCTCTGCAATCTGAACTAACTCAACAAATACGCGCTTAGCCCAATCTTGAAGGGTCAGTACTTCACCTCGGCAGCCAATTTGTAGCTCTAGGCCAGGCTTGCGGCCTTCTGCAATAACTTTATTCCAGTTCTCACGCCAACATGCCTGCTCACAATAATCCATAGGTTCTGAATCAGTCAGTGCAGCCCAAGCTAGAAATAGATCTAAGAAACGAACTTGGTCTTCATCAATACCAACCGAGCTGTATGGGTTGACGTCAAGTGAGCGAACTTCGATGTACTCCACACCACCACGTGCTAGCGCTTCTGATGGTTTTTCACCTGATTTGGCTACTCGCTTAGGACGAATTGGCGCGTACAGTTCATTTTCGATCTGCAGTACATTACTGTTCAGTTGGCGGTACTCGCCATCAACCTTAACGCCGATTTCGGCAAACTCTTCTGATGGTGTACGAATAGCCGTGTTCAAGCCATCTAGATACTCATCTAAGCTATTAAAACCAATCTTCAACGAGCTTTGTGCGCTGTTGGTATAGCCTAAATCACTCATACGTAATGAGGTCGCATTGGGTAAGAATAGAGTTCCACCAATTTTTTCAAACGGCAGCGTTGTCTCTCGCCCTTGAATAAACGACGAACATAACGCAGGTGATGCACCAAAGAAGTACGGTATTAACCAGCCGAAACGGTAATAATTTCGGATCAAGCCAAAGTAAGCTTCTGACTTACTGTCCTGACGTTGCTGCTGTGATTGCTCACCAAACAATTGGTCCCAAAAAGTTTCTGGGAATGAGAAATTAAAATGAACGCCTGAAATAATCTGCATCAAACTACCGTAACGTCTTTTTAGACCTTCACGGTATAGGGTTTTCATCTTGCCTGAATTTGACGAACCATATTGCGCTAAGTTGATGTCATCTTCATCACCAACAAAACACGGCATCGAAAGCGGCCACATTTTCTCTTCACCTAACTTAGTCTGAGTGAAGTGATGAATATCTTCTAACTGCGCGGTGAGCGTTGAGATGTCCGTCGAAACTGGCGTGATGAACTCCAATAGTGATTCAGAGAAATCTGTCGTTATCCAGTTATTGGCATAAGCTGAACCCAGCTCACTTGGATGAGGGGTAGTAGCGAGGTGACCATCTTGTTGGTAGCGTAGCGTCTCGCGCTCGACACCACGTCCAAAACTCTTAAATACTTCTGGGTTTTGTGCAACTCGCTCAAGTCGCGCAGCAAATTCAGTCAAAATGAGGTTCGCTTATATCAGTGGTTTGGTAGTGATACCAAACTGGCTATACAAAATTTTATAAAGGGTGAGCGTTGTCACCCTTTCGCATGCACTATGTTATGTGTACTCTAACGGATGATTTCAAGCTCTTCTATCGGAATATGCAAACTTTCTAGTTGTGGTTTCAGCGTTTTCTTATCCCCTACCACGATAATTTGGTACTCGTCAGGGTTAAACCACTTGTTTGCTAACTCATCAAGAGTCTGCTTTTTAACTGACTCAACGATCTCATTACGTTGCTTCAAGTAATCTTCATCCAAGCTATACGCTAAAATACTATTAAGTAGTCCTGCTTTCTGTGAAGGCGTTTCATATTTTAGTGCATCTTGTTGACCGACTGCTAAGCGTAAAAATTTCATTTCATCGTCAGTCATGCCTTGTTCACTGTATTTCGCGAGCTCTTTTTTCATCTCCAAAATTGATGGAATCGTTGAGTCTGCGCGTACTTGAGCTGAATAAACAATCGCTCCCACCTCTCTATTTGACGCTAAATATCCACTCGCACCATAAGTGTAGCCTTTGTCCTCTCTGAGGTTTTGGTTGATACGGCTATTGAAGTTACCCGCAAGATTAAAGTTAGCTAACTGCGTTAGGTAAACTTCACCAGTGGCATCAAACGGAAGACCCTGGCGCACCATACGCACAACACTCTGCGGGGCTCCCGGCTTATCGATTAGGAAAACCTTCTGCTGAGTAAGCGGTTTCACCAATTGAGGTCTTAGTAATGGTGCAACCTCACCTTGCCAAGCATCGATAAAGGCCAGCTCTTGTTTAATTTGGCGCTTAGAGATGTCACCAACAACAACAATTTGTGCGCCTTGTGGTGTGTAATGCTGTTTGTAGAAAGCTTTAACATCATCAAGCGTCAGCTTAGCGACTGAGGCTTCAGTACCATCCGTTGGACGCTGATAAACAGAGCCTGAGAAGAGTACTTGGCGTGTCGCCTGAGAGGCTAACCAGCTCGGTTTTTGATGCTGATAGACCAAACCTTCCAACATCTGCTTCTGGATTCGTTCAAAATCTTGTTCACGGAAAGCTGGCTTGAAGAGTATTTCTTCCACCAGCGTAAGAGTCTCAGTGAGATTTTTCTCTAAACTCGATACTGAAATACTGGTGGTGTAATTACCTGCATTGATCGAAATACTGCTGCCAAGTTTATTTAACTTAGCTTCAAGTTCTTCTAGCGATGAATCTAACGTCGCTTCTTGCATCATCGCCGCCGTCAGATTCGCTAAGCCTTCCTTGCCACGCTGCACATAGCGCTCACCGGCAGGGAAACTGATCTCTAACTGCACGGTCGGTGTTTCAGAGCTTACGGTTCCAAGTAACTCAGCGCCATTATCGAAATATAAGCGATAGAGCTCTGGCATCTGCGCTTTCACCCCTTGCGCCACCTCTGGCATCACTGAGCGGTCAAAATCGTCGCTTGCTTTACGATACGCTAATTGATCATCGGTTATTTTTTGGTATTCCGGCAGCGTTCTTGGCGGAGTTACAAAGTTAGCTGGCGCTGCGGCTAGTTCAGTTTTGCCACGAGGCACCACACTTAGCGCGACCTTATGATAGCCATTGACGTAAGTTTTATAGGCATCCATTACCGATTCAGGAGTAACAGAGCGAATCTGCTCTAATTGAGACTGAATTCGATCTGGCGTATTAAAGAAAGTTTCATTCGACGCCAACTGAGACACTTTGCCACGCACACTTTGCAAGGCAAAAACGGCATTGGCTTCAGCCATACCTGTGATCTGCTCAAGTCGCTTATCGTCCACACCTTTCGCTTCAAATTCAGCTAAGGTCTGCATCAACTCTTGATAAAGTGGTTTTAATGCCCCTTTTTCGCCAGACGGTGCCATGGCATAAACGTAGAAGGTACATGACAGCTCAGCACAATCTTGGAATGCGCCCGCATCAACCGCTTTCTGGGTCTTAACTAACTTTTGATAGAGCAAGCTGTTTGCACCACTGCCTAAGACATTTGCAAGTGCATTTAGCGACGCTTGCTCTTCTGCGCCGTTATATTTCGTTGGCCAACCAATCATCAACATTGGCTGCTGAATGCGGTCTTCAAGTGTTATATAACGGTCTTCGGATAAACTCGCCGGTTGTTTTGGCGCTTGCTCAACTTCTGGACCCATTGGAATTGAGCCAAAGTATTTATTCACCCACTCCAAGGTTTGTTTGGTGTCGATATCACCACCAATGGTCAGCACCGCATTATTTGGTCCGTACCAGCGTAAGAAGAAGGCTTTAAGATCATTCACATCAACGCGATCAAGGTCCTCGACATAACCAATCGTCTGCCATGAGTATGGATGACCTTCTGGGTACATCGCTTCACCCATCTTTTCCCACATCAAACCATAAGGGCGATTATCGTAGTTCTGGGCACGTTCGTTTTTCACCGTGTCGCGCTGAATCTCAAACTTACGCTGTGAAACAGCATCGAGCAAAAAGCCCATGCGATCAGACTCTAACCAGAGCATTTTCTCTAGCTGGTTCGACGGCACAGTTTCAAAGTAGTTAGTACGGTCACGATTCGTGGTGCCATTTAACGTACCACCAGCCTCAGTGATGATCTTGAAGTGTTGCTGATCACCCACGTTTTCACTGCCTTGAAACATCATATGTTCGAAGAAGTGGGCAAAACCTGATTTACCGACTTGCTCACGAGCAGAACCGACGTGATAAGTCACATCCACATGCACCAAAGGATCTGAGTGATCGGGAGATAAGATAACGGTTAAGCCATTGTCTAACTCGTACTTAGAGTATGGAATCATCGCTTTACCAGGCTGAGCATCCACTTCTTCAACAAGTGTTACGCCTTCCGGTAGAGAGGAAAAAAATGGAACTGAAGGTAGGTTATTCGAAGCACAACCATAAAGTGCGACAAGAGAAAATGCACCAAGCCAAATCTTTCTCATGACATCCCCTTAAAAGAATCCGTAAAAAATTGCAGCTAGAGCGGTATAACGCAGCGCTTTGCCAATTAATATCAACCAAAAACATGGCCAAAAGCGCATACGAAGCCACCCAGCGGCTAAACATAATGGGTCACCAATCACGGGCAACCAACTAAAAATTAAAGACCAGTAGCCGTATTTATTCAGCCACTTTAGAGCTTTATGACCATGTTTTTCATTTTGAGTTCGGTTTGGTAACCACAAGCCAAGCCAATAGTTAGTCAAGCCACCTAAGGTATTACCTAAGGTGGCGACTAAAATGATCATAAAAGTGGAGTATTGGTTTAAGCTGAGAGTCGCGATTAAACCTGCCTCGGAACCGCCGGGCAACAAGGTAGCACTCAGGAAACCGCTAAAAAACAGTACCCAAAGTGCTGAATCAGAAAACCATAAAGCGAAGGATTCAAAAGCGCTGTTAAACGCTTCTAGCATTGCATATCAAGCAAGATCTTGCCTCTCGTATGTCCCGTTTCAATTTGTCGATGAGCTTCGCTCACCTCACTCATGGCAAATACCTGTTGGATTTCAGTTTTCACTAACCCAACACTGACCATGTACAGCAATGCATCAAGCTGTTCCGGATTCGGATCAACCAACATACCTGATGCTTCAAAGCCAAGCATCTTAGCCTTTTCGCAGATCAGTTCGGCACTTAGGGTTGGTACTGTGACAACTTTACCACCATCTTTCAAGCACTTGAGTGCATCAAGCGCAGCATCACCACCAACTAAGTCAATAAGCACATCGGCTTCTTCAACACGTTCTGAAACTGGCGCAAATTGGTAGTTCACAGCATGTGCACCTAATGTCGCCATGTAATCTAAGTTCGCTTCACTGCATGTGGTAAACACTTCCGCTTTAGCAGCCACAGCCACTTGAATTGCGATATGACCAACGCCGCCAGCACCAGCTAAAATCAGCACGCGATCCCCTTCATTAACGCCCGCTTTGTCTAATGCTTGTAGCGCTGTTTGACCAGCAAGAGGAAGTGCAGCCGCCGCTTCAAGAGTAATAGAGCTTGGTACCAAGCTGAGTGCACTTTCAGGTACCGCTATGTACTGGCTATAGCCTCCGCCAGCTAGTGGGAAACCGATAAAGCCTGCGACATTATCGCCCACACTGAATCGTTCAGCGTCTTGACCAAGCGTTACTACCTCTCCCGAAATGTCATACCCTGGCACCCAAGGGAGGTTATCTTTATTTTCCGAAGCGGCCCAGCCAAGGCCAGCCCGTGTTTTGACATCGATAGGGTTCACACCAGCAAAGTGGACTTTGACTAATACTTCCCCTGCTTTAGGCTTTGGCATTGAAGAAGCTTGAACAACGAGAACTTCTGGGTCTCCGAACTTAGAGATAGCGATTTGTTTGTTTTCCATTTCTTTTATTCCCTACCGATACAAAAAAGGGATGCGAAAGCATCCCTTTGAATATATACCATTTATTGATGGCAAGTTAACCACTTGCTCTCAATTTGACCATTAATTAACGGCAACTTTCATTAACCTACAAGTGCTAACAAAATACCTGCAGCTACCGCAGACCCGAGTACACCCGCCACGTTAGGTCCCATTGCGTGCATAAGCAGGAAGTTTTGCGGGTTAGCATCAAGACCAACCTTGTTTACCACTCGCGCCGCCATTGGTACCGCAGAAACCCCTGCTGCACCAATAAGTGGGTTAATGTCTTCTTTCGAGAACTTGTTAAGCAGTTTAGCCATTAGCACACCGCCTGCAGTACCGATACTGAAGGCCACCGCACCCAAAGCCAAAATACCGAGTGTTTCTACGTTTAAGAACTCTTCTGATTGCAGCTTAGAGCCAACACCAAGGCCGAGGAAAATGGTTACGATGTTGATCAACTCATTTTGTGCAGTTTTCGATAAACGATCGACTACACCTGCTTCACGCATCAAGTTACCTAAACAGAACATACCGACTAGTGGCGTTGCCGATGGTAAGAACAAGATCGTCATCAGCAATACAGCAAGTGGGAAGAGGATCTTTTCACCTTTACCAACATGACGCAGCTGAGCCATTTTGATCTTACGCTCTTCCGGCGTTGTCAGTGCGTTCATAATCGGTGGTTGAATGATCGGTACCAAAGCCATGTAGCTGTATGCCGCAACCGCAATCGCGCCGAGTAAATCCGGTGATAGCTGACTTGCTAAGAAGATAGCCGTTGGGCCATCTGCACCACCGATAATCGCAATCGATGCTGCGTCAGGCATGCTAAATTCCATACCCGGTACATAGTTGAGCAAGATCGCACCAAACAGTGTTGCGAAAATACCGAACTGAGCTGCCGCTCCTAACCATAAGGTTTTAGGGTTAGCGATGAGAGCACCAAAGTCAGTCATCGCCCCTACACCTAAGAAGATCAGCAGTGGGAAGATCCCAGATTCAATTCCTATGTAGTATACGTAGTAGAGTAAACCACCTTCGTCAGTAAAACCTGCGTTAGGTATATTCGCTAAGATCGCACCAAAACCAATTGGCAATAGCAATAAGGGCTCAAAACCCTTTCTGATTGCCAAAAATAGCAAGGTACAACCCACCAAGATCATACAGATCTGGCCAAACTCGAAGTTAGCGATCCCTGTCTCTGACCATAAGGTCATTAATCCGTCCATGATCGCCCCTTACGCCAAGCTAAGCAGTGGAGCGCCAACCGTCACAGAATCACCTTCTTTGACGTGAAGATCTTGAACAATACCACCTCGGGCTGCTCGTACTTCGGTTTCCATCTTCATCGCTTCAAGGATAAGTAATACATCCCCTTCAGCTACCTGTGCACCACTTTGAACATTCACTTTAAAAATGTTACCAGCAAGAGGGGCTGGCACCATTTCAGAGTTACCTGATGGTACAGCAGGCGCTGCAGCTTGAGGAGCGGCTGCTGTTGGCGCAACCGAGGTTAGTTGACCTTGAGGGCCTACTTCAACATCGTAAACCTGACCATCAACTTTAACGCTGTATGTCTCAACACTACCTTGCGCCGGCTGAGCTTGAGGTGCAGTTGGAGCAACTTCCTCTTTACCTGGAGCTGGTTCGAACGCTTCTGGGTTATGACGATTCTTAAGGAACTTAAGCCCAACCTGCGGGAATAAAGCATAGGTCAGAACATCATCAACCGTATCTTCTGCCAGAGAGATACCTTGTTCTTTTGCTTTTGCTAGCAAATCATCAGTCAACGAATCAAGTTCTGAATCCAATAGATCAGCTGGGCGACAAGTAATCGCCTCTGCGCCATCGAGTACTTTCGCTTGCAGTGCTTCGTTCACTTGTGCTGGCGCTGCGCCATACTCGCCTTTTAAAACACCAGCGGTTTCTTTAGTAATACTCTTATAACGCTCACCCGTTAGCACGTTGATCACCGCTTGAGTACCAACGATCTGTGACGTTGGCGTCACAAGAGGAATAAAGCCTAGATCTTCACGTACGCGTGGGATCTCTTCGAGTACTTCGTCAATTCGATCCGCGGCGCCTTGCTCTTTAAGCTGACCTTCCATGTTAGTTAGCATTCCGCCAGGTACTTGAGCGATCAAGATACGTGAATCAACACCTTTTAATTGACCTTCAAACTTAGCGTACTTCTTACGTACTTCACGGAAGTAAGCGGCAATAGGCTCAATTTGGTCAAGTTTAAGGTTGGTATCACGCTCTGTACCTTGCAGCATAGCGACAACCGTTTCCGTTGGCGTATGACCGTATGTACAGCTCATTGATGAGATAGCGGTATCAAGGATGTCTACACCCGCTTCAACCGCCTTTACTGCGGTAGCCGTAGAAAGACCAGTTGTTGCGTGGCAATGCAGCGCAAGTGGAACATCACACGACGCTTTGATGCGTGAGATAAGATCTTCCGCTTCGTAAGGCTTAAGTAAACCTGACATATCTTTAATACACAGTGAGTGACAGCCTAAGTCTTCAAGACGTTTTGCTAAATCAACCCATGTATCTGTGTTATGTACCGGACTGGTTGTGTAAGACAACGTACCTTGAGCATGCGCACCGACATCAACCGTCGCTTTAACGGCTTTCTCAAAGTTACGTACATCGTTCATCGCATCAAAAATACGGAAAACATCCATACCGTTGGCGTGAGCACGCTCAACGAACTTTTCAACCACATCATCTGCATAGTGGCGGTAACCTAATAGGTTCTGACCACGAAGTAGCATTTGCATTGGTGTGTTTGGCATAGCTTTCTTTAATGCACGTAGACGTTCCCATGGATCCTCACCCAAGAATCGAATACACGCATCAAACGTTGCTCCGCCCCATGTTTCTAGAGACCAGTAACCGACCTTATCCAGTTCCTCTGCGATAGGCAACATATCCTCAAGACGCATACGAGTCGCAAATAGCGATTGATGGGCGTCACGAAGGACCACGTCCGTTAAAGCTAGTGGTTTAGACATGCTCATTAACTCCTTTTAATCCTTACAAGTACTATTTAGCTGTCGAGGTACGGTACTGATGTACCGCGGCAGAAATTGCCGCCACGACGTTTGGGCTAACAGCAGATGAAGGTGATTGAACTTTATTATTTTGATTTGGTGTAGCGATCGGCGCAGGTACTTCTTCAGGTACCAGTTTTGACATGAGCCGAACGAGATAGACAAGAATAGTGAGGAATATAAACACTACAATCATCCCTGTTAGCATCAGGGTTGCAGCGTCTACTAGCAGGCTTCCAATATTATCCATTTTTGCATCCTTTCTTTGTCATCCTGACAACGACATTAGGTGTTTTGCTAAAAACTTCATGTTTTATCACGGCAAAGCACTAACGTTACCCACAAAAGTGAGCGTTTTTGTTGTCAGAACATTCAATATAATCCTGACAATAGGCTTAGGATTATCTCGATTGGTTAAACTTTGTCAATTTTGTTTAAGGGGCTATTGAGGATAAAGCACAAATCTAGGGAATTATTCGACACAGAAATCACATAAATCTGCAATATATGATCTATCAAGCATAAATAACTGCGAGTTTTAGTGCATTTTAGTGGTCAAGGGGGACTAAGGGGAGGAACAATAAATGATATATGAAATTACTATAACAAACAGTGACTTGAAATTAAGATGTTTAAAATATGTTACTAAAATGTAAAAAGCCCTGCTATTTCTAGCAGGGCTTTTTAATAAGTGGCGCGTCCTGGAGGATTCGAACCTCCGACCGCCTGGTTCGTAGCCAGGTACTCTATCCAGCTGAGCTAAGGACGCACGGTTTTTGATATCAACTTGAGTCAATATCAGGATTACCATTTATACAAATGAAACCCTAAAGAGTGGCGCGTCCTGGAGGATTCGAACCTCCGACCGCCTGGTTCGTAGCCAGGTACTCTATCCAGCTGAGCTAAGGACGCACGGTTTTTGATATCAACTTGAGTCAATATCAGGATTACCATTTATAC
>Ga0209379_10000936_pt1 | contig 20720 bp, 15 predicted proteins | sample tdDd001_FD_187124 | JGI IMG/M metagenome (GOLD analysis project Ga0209379, IMG submission 187124) | Marine sediment microbial communities from the Atlantic coast under amendment with organic carbon and nitrate - tdDd00.1 (SPAdes)... | ecosystem: Environmental > Aquatic > Marine > Coastal >...
GTTTTTACCGGAACACCAATGTGCATAATTTCCATTTGAACCTCCTCATTGATCACCTTATTATTCATTCAATCCTTCTGCAATGCCCACATAAAACAAACTGAATGACACTGCTCCAGGATCTTCATGTCCAAGACTTTTTTCCTTCAATGATTTTGCACGTCCATACTTTGCGATCATGTTTGTAGTGTCTCTAGCTCCAGCCAGAGCTGCACTCGCCATTTTATTTGCAACTTCTTTGATTGATCCATTTTCGAGTCGCAAAACTTCAGTTGCAGGATATATGGCATCCATCATGGTTTTCTCGCCCGCATTTGCCTTTGATACGACCGAGAAATTTGAATAGCCTTCAATTAAGATATTCTTGATGAGCTGATCATCTGATATGCATTCTTGTCCTGCACCAGTGGCCATCCCTTCAAAGAATGCACCCCATAATGGTCCAGCCGATCCCCCATTGATGTTCATAAGATCCCATGAAAGATCATCGAGTACACCTGTGATTTCTTCATTTCCTGATAATTCATTGACACATGTTCTGATTTTTTTCGATATTTTTCCAATAGTTACACCATGGTCACCGTCACCCGTGGCACTGTCCAGTTCTGTCAAAAGTGCAATATTTTGATCCAAAAGATCTGTCACGGGAAGCAACATTTTTTGTAGTAAAAGTGATGTCATTTCATGCCTCCTTAGTATCCTCATTAGACGCCCTGTTATTTTGTAATTCAATTCTAACATATGTTATTACAAATGTAAATATAGTTCTCAAAGTTAATTTTCATTCAATTCAGACATATCACATTCCCTATTTTCCAACGGTTTCGTTGCCATTAAGTTCATAATATCTTTAATTACATATAAAAAAAGAGCCAAAATATTTTTGGCTCTTACATCGTTTATCTTTTGAAATTATACGTTTTTGATCATACAAACACTCTTATAAATTGCTATAACAGCTCACTAATATGATCTAAGTGATATGACTTCTTTGGCTTTTTCTTCTGTTAAAATAACATGTGTGATAAATCCCGTTTTTAATGCGCCAAGTATTGCTTTGGCATTAATTTCAGCTGGACAAACTGCGATAACACGCTTAACTTGGCCAAGAAGTTGAAGTGGGATTTGTAGTGCAAAATCATTGTCACTCTTAATAATCTGCCCCTCTTTGTCATAAAAATAGGATAGAATTTTACCGACAGCACCTTCATTCTGCAGCGTTTTCCCAAACCGCAAAGCAGTTGCATGATCTGGAACCGATGGGTATGCACCAACACCTAACACCACTGTATCCAACTGTTCCCAGAGCTTTTGCAACTCTTGATAATGGTCCGTGTTAATATAAAGTTCTCGCTCCTGTTCGGTTGTTGGAAATGCAGGCGCAAAAACAAAGTTCGGATTAAAGCCTGTCTTTGCTGCAAATTCACGCACCAGTTCAGATGGATGGTACCCCTTATTTGGAATTGATGCGGTCCCAATAAGTGGACACACTTCACCATCATAGGTCTGTCCCAAGTCAGAATCAGTGATCGTATCAATAAGTTCGCCAATTGTATAACCCCAACCAAGACCGATATGATTCACATCTTGAAGGGTTTCCTTTAAGTAAACCATACTTTGATTGATTATAGCCTTTTCAGTCAGATATTGAGAATTGGCAGAAGGAATCACAAAACCACCTTGAATATTGAAAACATTGCGCATCTGATTAAGCAAAAGCGTATTGTTTGCAAAAGGCTCTTTAATCTTAATTTCTACAATGCCCATACTCCGTGCTTTTGTTAACATATTACTCACTAAAGGTCTTGAAACACCTAGTTTTGTCGCTATTTGAGATTGATTCAGATTTTCTTCATAATATAGTTTTGCAACCTGTATCAATTTAGTAATTTCACTATCCACAATATTGCTCCTTACATTTGTAATAACGTTTGTATATTTATACCCTACTTCATTTGGGTATGATTGTCAAACACTTCCGATCCCTTCTTTCCATAAAAAAACTGAGTCCATTTTCATGAGCTCAGTTGATTTGAGTTATTACCATTTTCGATATATGTGATTCATTTCTTAAGATCTGTTCGTCAGCACCTCTAAATGGAAGAGTGACTTTTGAACGCCTTCAATTGACTTCGATTCCAGTACAATCGACTCACATTTATCCGTGAGTTTCTTCATAACCGATTCAACACTAACCTCGCCTGAACCCAGTGGTAAATGATCACTGCCCATAGCAAAGTCATGTAAATGAACATGTTTTATTCTGTCTTGATTGTTAAACAGATAGATCTGATCCTTATAATTGCCTTTGGCATTATGTCCCGTATCCCAAGTCAAGTCAATATTGTCAGACTCAAGAAGAACATCAACTGCCTTATTAATGAATCCATGATGGAAATCACAGGCGTTCTCAATACAAATATTTAACTCTGACTGCCCCAGCGTTTGATCCACAAGGTCTCTAAACTGCACGACGTTCTTTAGGTACTCGTCCAAATACGCGCCTTGAAGAAAGACCTTATCATCTGGCATTGTGAAGAATGTACCCACGTGCATATGCATATTCAGAAGTGAAAATCTATTTTCCTGAGCCACATCGACCGCGTCTTTAAAAACCTCATATGCAGCTGCTCGCATGTGCGGGTTAAAATCTGCAAAATAGAAATTCTCAGGTAGATGCATTGTTAAATCCAAATTGTATGCTTCCATAAGGTTCTTCGGCTTTTCCAGTCTTAGTTTTTCAGTTTGAAACTCGGGCACATTCATATTTAACTCTACAAAATCTAAATCAAGTGATTTGCAGAACTTCATGTTTTCTTCCAGCCCCCTTAATTCTATCAATGTCGGCATTCCATATTGCATAATATCCCTCTTTTCAGTTTGATTCTCACCCATATTTCTCTCTATGTGTTTTTTTATTTATTTTACTGAATTTATCATTTGTGTAGCTCAAGATTTGTATGTTTAACAGATTGTAACGTTTTTGAAACATTTAATCAAGCCCAGATTATTCGTGCAATTAGTGAAAAAATGTCAGGTCGTTCTTCAACTGTTGATTGTTTATAATTTCACGATTGTATTATTCAACTTTTATCATCTAGATTGGTCAAAATAAATGTGCATTTTTGTTCTTTGACCCAATGAATTTACTCATGTATAATAAATTGATAGAACCGTACATATGTTGAACCGACTTGATTAAGGAGTGTTTAAGTGTCCTCATATATTCAAAAAAAATCTACCATTTTCATTTTACTACTGCTTCTAATTGTCACCGCTTCACTAATAATTCAGATCCCCCACTTATGTCTCACAGATACACGTTCAGGCCAAGTCTATTTTTCTCAACCTCTCGGTAAATCAGATGCCTTTACAATGCGCTGGATTCACTCGGTAGAACTGGAACCCTGGGAGGAACACTTTATTATTGATCAAAATGGTCAAATAGTATTAGATAGCACAAGGTTTAAGGCCTTCGGTGCGGGCGTTCCTGAGTCAGCAGGTCGAAAAACAGAAATTAAGAATGGGTACATTCAGTTTTTAGAAATCAATCAACCCATGCCCGATTTGGTCTATGGTATATCGCCAACCGCAATGCACACATTGATTCTTAAAGGTAAAGAGTATCCGCTTTATCTACAAATTGAAGCAGACCGCGGTGTTCGAATCACTGTTGAGGATCACAACTTGATTTATCAATGGATGCATCAATAACTAAATATATAATGAGTAAATCAAAAGAAGCACATGGATTATAACAATCACCATGTGCTTCTTCTATATTGGAGGAGATTTTCTTATGCCTTTGAGATATTTGCTGTTAATCCTTTTGTTGCCTTTTTTTCAACAACACATAATGTCGCGAAGATAGCAATTCCAATTATATCTGTCTGAATGCCCGGAATGATTAGTGCAAATGCCGAAACAAAAAACAGCAATCTTATCAAAGCATTTGTCGCTCTAAATAAGTAGCCTTCAACTGCAACGCCAAGTGCAAATACGCCAATAACGGCCGTTGTGATCACAACGCTGGCTTCAATAAAATTAGTATCTATAAGAAGCAGTGAACTGTTAAATGCAAAGATATACGGCACGACGAATCCTGCCAGTGCTATTTTTACAGCTTGAATACCCGTTTTTGTTGTATCTCCACCTGCAATACCTGCTCCCGCAAATGCTGCTAAGGCCACGGGTGGCGTCAAGTTTGCAAGCATTCCAAAGTAAAATACAAACATATGTGAAACAAGGGGCTGAATGCCCATTTCAGCAAGCGCCGGAGCAGCCATCGTTGCCGTAATGATATATGCCGGAATTGATGGAAGTCCCATACCAAGTACGATACAAGCTATCATTGTAAGAACAAGTGTTGCAAATAAGTTGCCCTTTCCAAGGAATAGGATTGCACCCGCAAGTTTAAGTCCAAAACCAGTTAATGTTGCAACACCAATGATTAGACCAACAGTTGCACAGGCCATCGCAACACCTAGAGCTGTTCGAGTCCCTTCTTCAAGTGCATCGATAATATCTTTAAAGCTCATGCGTGTTTCTTTTCTAAGTGCACTTGCTCCAATTGTCATGAGTATTGAATAAAATGCTGCGTAGATTGGAGTGTAACCCTTAAGCAGAAGATAAAGAAGACCCACCAGTGGAATCAATAAATGTCCACGTTCTTTCATAACGTTTTTTACCTTAGGCAACTGATCTTTTGGCAGACCAACAAGTCCATTTTTTGATGCACGTAAATGAATAATTGTGATAACGCCTAAGTAGTAAAGAAGTGCCGGTACAACGGCTACAGCAGCAATTTGTATATATGGTAGACCTAAATATTCAGCCATAATGAAAGCTGTCGCACCCATAACCGGAGGTAATATTTGACCACCACATGACGCTGCCGCCTCTACTGCGCCTGCAAATTCAGGTTCATAGCCAATCTTTTTCATAAGCGGAATTGTAAATGCGCCTGTTGTTACAACATTCGCCACTGCACTTCCGTTAATTGATCCTAAAAGGCCACTTGAAACAACGGCAACCTTGGCCGGTCCACCTTTTCCGTGTCCTGCAATTGCCATTGCCAAATCATTGAAGAATTGACCCATCCCTGATTTTGAAAGGAATGATCCAAAGAGTACAAATAAGAATATATATGTCGATGATACACCGATTGCAATTCCGAATATACCCTCTGTTGTCAGGTACATGTACTCTGCAATATCCGGTAGAGAGTATCCTCTATGTGAAATAAAACCAGGAAGAAGTGGTCCAAAGTATGCGTACGCCATAAATATAATCGCAAGAATTGCTATTTCTTTACCTGCAATCCGTCTTCCAGCTTCAAGAACAAGTGCAATTATAATAAATCCCATAACAATGTCCGCACCGTTTGGCATTCCAGCTCTACGCACGAGTTCTGAATAATTCAGAACTATATAGCCGCCAACGACCAAAGACAGCCCTGCAAAACCCCAGTCGAATATGCTTGGCTTTGTTTTATCAGATTTCTTTGTGAATGGATAAAGTAAAAATATAAGTGCCATAACAATTGTCGTATGAACAGCTCTATGCATTAGTGTTACAAGAGGGCCAGTCCACGCTGTATACAAGTGAAAAAGTGCTAAACCAACACATGCTAAGAATACGATCATTCCAGGTGTGCTTTTACGGTCTAATTTTCTAAATCGCGATTCTACATCAAATTTCCCCAGCAATTCTGCTTGATCAATTTGTTCTGCTTCATGTAATTTCAAGTCTTCCATTAAAACACCTCGTTCAAATATTCAAAATGAAGAGGAGATTTTCACTGTTGAAAATCTCCAAATACCCAATCCATTTTTATCAATTTCTAATTTGAATCTATTTTCCTAGTTCTGCGAAATATTTTTCAGCACCTGAATGAAGTGGAATCGGCATACCGATACGTACTTTATCCAGTGATATTTTCTTGCCTGAAGAGTGCGTTTGTCCAAGAGCATCTAAGTTTTCGAAGATAGTCTTTGTCATTTCGTATACCAATTCCTCATCAACATCTGCATTTGTAACAAGAAGTGTTGTTACAGCAGCTGTTTCAACATCTTCAGTGTTATCATAAGTGCCTGCAGGAATCATTTCTGATGTGTAGAATGGGAAGTCTTCTGCAAGAGCTTCTACAACGTCTTTACGAATTGGAACAATCTTTACGTCTTTTGTTGTTGCAAGATCCATAATTGCAGAGTTCGGAATACCTGATGTTAAAAATGCAGCATCTACAGCACCATTTTTAAGTTGCTCAACAGCCTCTGCATATGACAAGAAATCTTCATCAATATCATCATATGAAATACCATGGGCACTCAAAATTTGACGCGCGTTTACTTCAGTACCACTTCCTGGTGCGCCAACGCCAACACGCTTGCCAGCTAGGTCCGATACTTCTAGAACGCCAGTGCCTTCTAGTGTAACCAATTGCACAAAGTTTGGATACAGTGCTGCTACACCTCTAAGATTCGCAACGGCTTCTTTGTCCGAGAAAGTTTCTGTACCTGTGTAAGCGTAATTCACAACATCATTCATTGCGAATGCAAGTTCCACTTTTCCTTGACCAATCAGTGTAGAGTTTACTGCTGATGCACCCGTTGATTGAACTGATGCGTTCATATTTTCTACGTTTTGATTCAATAGATTTGCAATTGTGCCGCCTAATGCATAATACGCACCTGAACTGCCACCTGTAGCCACTGTGACATACGTTTGTCCGCCACCATCAGCCGCAGAACCTGCACCTGCTGGAGAACAGCCTGTAAACATTGCTGCCACCGTTGTTAATACAATCATAAATACTGTTAATTTTTTCATATTGATCCCCCTTCGGTTTCTTTACTCACACTATATTAGAAGTGAGTACCTGTAAAAACGCTTTCCTCGTATGTTGCAGAAATACAGCATTAAGTTGCACTCTCACAGAATAACTATCAGGCATTAATTGGGAATAATATTAATTGAACAAAAAAAATCACCCTCAGTGTATTTGGGGTGATTTCTTAGACGGATTAAATACTCAAAATTGACTTGAAGGATTTTACATATGATCTATTCACGATCACGTCTTCATCTTTTCCTGTCATCTTTAATTTTAAAGTGTAATTAAACCAAGGTGTGATTTCTTCAATATGATTGAGGTTTACAATAAACGATTTATGCACTCGAATAAACTGATCTTGCGACAGCAATTCTTCTAAGTCCTTGAGTGTATACTGACAAGAATACTGCTCTTCGTCACAAACAACCATCACACTTTTATTATGTGCTTCAAAATACACGATATCTTCCAGTGATTTCAAGAATAACTTATCATTTTTAGAAACACAAAGTTTGCCAATTCGGTCAAAAGCATCCCGTGTTTTGACTGGGGATTTCATCTTGTTGTCAACCTTCTCTATGGCTTTTACCAATCGTTCATATGAGAATGGTTTTAAAATATAGTCAACAACACTTAACTCATAACCTAGTACAGCATACTTATCATAAGCCGTTGCAAGGATTATTGCCGGCGGGTTCTCACGATCTGCCAGCTGGCGCGCAATGGATATGCCGTTGGTGTATTGAAGCTCAATATCCAAGAACACTACATCTGGATTTAGAGCGTCTACAAGCGTCGAAACCTCATCGCCATATCCTGTTTCACCAACAATTTCAACATTATCAATTTTTTCTAAAAAATATTTCAATTCATCTCGAATAAATGGTTCATCATCCACTATTACGACTCTCAATAACTTCGCCTCCCCCGCTCATTTTATCAATACATATCTCAATCAAGGTCCCTTCGTTTTCTGTGCTGTCTATTTTAATCATGCACATCTTACCAAAATGTCCTTGAAGTCGACAAACAACATTTCTAAGTCCAATGGAATCATCTGTTAACTGATGCGCCTGCCTCAAGTTCTCAAGCGTTTCTTTGTCCATCCCAACACCATTGTCTGCTATTCTTATTGTGGTTACAAGGTCCTGTTCTCTTGCAGAAACATGCACATGGCCGCCACCTTTTTGAGGATATATTCCATGTTTAATTGCATTTTCAACCAGCGGCTGCAATGACAACGGAGGCAGTTCAAGTGTCAGATATGGGTCCACATCATAATCCACCACAAGTTTGTCACCCAGTCTGGCTTTTTCAATTTCAACATAAGACTTCACATGTTCAATTTCTGTGAGGATGTTGACTTTCTCTGAAGTTCCACTTAAATTCTGTCTGAAAAATTTACTCAAATGATAAACCAAATCTCGGGCTCTGTCTGGATCAATTCGACAAAGTGATGAAATCACAGTGAGTGAATTGAATAAAAAGTGAGGATTAATCTGGGCCTGCAAGGCCTTTAACTCTGCTTCTTTAACCAGCTGTGCCGCTTTCTCAAGCTTATTTACAGTGAGTGTCGTCTCAAATATTTTAGCCAAACCTTCTGCAAATTTTACATCTATGGTTGTTAAATCTTGGAGTGAGCTTTTATACATTTTTACTGTTCCGATCACGATCCCATCCTCTATTAAAGGGAATATGATCACAGAGTGAAGAGGGCACTGGATCTTATGAGAACACTCTTTTTCAGGACAACTTCTGTAAACCCTCGTTTCACCAGTATTAAGAATGATCTCTGTAAGCCCTGTTACAATGGGATTTCCAACCTTATGTCTTGGAGTGTCAATCCCTTCATGTGCCAGTATTTTTTCACAGTCGGTGATGGTCACACCTGTATACTCGCTCATATCAAAAATTAATTTGGCTATTTTCTGAATATCCACTGACTGAATTCCATTCTTCAGATAAACCACTGAACGATCTGCAATATCAAGTGCCAACTCAGCTGTCCTTGCAATTTCAAGTTCCTCATCTCGCAGCAGGTTTTCCATAATCATAAACAATAGAGCGAGTCCAATGCTATTGATCAACACCATTGGCACTGTTATATTTTGTACAGTTTCAAGCGCTATCGAGAAAGGCTTTACGAATATCAGTACAGAGACCTTCCGCATAATCTCTGCAAAAGCCCCTGTCAAAGCTGCATAAGCCCATTTATTATTCTTGTCTCTAATCCACAATCCCATGTATCCTGCCATTAGACCTTCAAAGACAGTTGATACCGCACATGCAAATGATGTAATTGTGTCCGTCGGCATAAGGCCGCGGTGAAGCCCTGCAAACAATCCAGAAAACAATCCAACAAGCGGACCGCCTAGTAAACCACCTGCCGCAACACCAATGATCCTTGTGTTGAGAAGTGCACCATAATATTCAACGCTAAAATATGTTCCAATGATTCCAAATAGCCCAAATATCAGTGACAATTTCAACTTATCCAACAAGGTCAGTGCCGGTCGACCAAGTATCCTTCTAAAGCCTTTAATTCGAGTGATAACATATGCAAACACAAATAACATTGCAAACTTATTTGCCATCCCCGAGATCATATCTATACTCAATCCAAATCCCCCTAAGCGCTTAATTCACTTCCGATTTCGTACTGCTATAATTGCTAACATTATAACAGATTTGTAATTGTTGAAAAGTCTCAATTGATTTTGTACCAAAAGAGAATCACGGTTAATGCTACTTCTCGTCATCATTATTGACATTTTTCCCAATTACTGTTCTACTCATATTGTGGAGTTATTTTTATACAAGTTTTATCTTGTGTTTATCAGGGGGGATACATATGAATATCACAGTTAAGCAAATGAGCAAAATTGATTATGAAGTTTATGCGAGCATAAAACAAACTGCATATCCAGGTGTTTATGCAGATGATGACACAACGAGAAAAAAAATCATTGAACACATGGAAAAATACGAATCAGCTTATGATATGACATACATCGGTGCTTATAAAGATGATGAGCTTATCGGTGGTATGCGCTTTTATATATTTGATATGAATTTCCACGGTCAATCCATTCAAGCTACAGGCATTGGATCGGTCGCTGTTGATCTTCTTCATAAAAAACAACATGTGGCGCAGGCTCTTATAGAGTTTGCAAGCAATCGGTCACAAGAGCTAGGTATACCGCTTATCACACTCTTTCCATTTAACGCGGCATTCTATCACAGCTTTGGTTATGGTTATGGTGTTCCTGTACACAATTACCATGTGTCGCCTTCTCATTTTAAGGATTTCAAAATTCGCGAAGGCCTCTCATACCTTAATCCTTTTAGCTTTGAACCTCTTAAAGAATGCTTTAATACCTACGTTTTAAATAATCATGGCATGATGCATAAATCTACAATGGACGAGAGTCGAATCAACACTATGTCAGATGGTCGAATACTAACATTCACTGAAGATGGTGTTGTTACCGGATACATTATTTTCTCTCAGAGAAAAATCAGTAAAAGCAACGTTCTTAGACAAAAGCTCACAGTTCAAGAAATGATTTATAACACGCCAAGAGCACTTCACGCATTTTCGAGTTTCTTCAACACGCAAAAGGATCAAATTGAGTATATTGAGCTGCATACATTTGACCCGAAGTTCTATCAGTTTCTATGCGGTATACAGCACGTATCAAATCCAGCACAATTTCCATTAATCAGCCATAAATTGAATGACACAAGTCTTGGTATGATGTATATGGCTCTCGACTGCGCCGAGCTCATTGAGTGGGTTGAAGACCGTGTTCAGGAAAACTTGGTATTCAACATCATCTATCCGAAAGGTAAGTCTGCTGAACAAGAGGTTGAATCATTTGAGATCAATCCAGGTCACCTCGAAAGACTAGAACTTGATTTTACATTACAAAGTTTCTCAAGTTGGATTATGGGTGCTGTAAGTCTAGAAACACTTCATTTGCAAGGACGACTTGAATGTGCGCTCCCTCAAAAACTTAAATTGTTGGACCGAAAATTTGCCCTTGATTCTCCAAAATGTCTTAATACTTTTTAAGGAAGATTATTGTATAAATACGATGCCCACTTCGCAATTGAAGTGGGCATTGATTTTATATATTTGACTCTCTTTTCACATAAGCCATTAAACATTCTCTCTCATTTTCTAGTTCTTCATCTATCACAAGCTCTAAAATAACGTCAAGCCACTGTCCAATAAAACGTCCTTCGCAAATACCGAGTTGAATCAGATCTCTTCCTGTAATATTCAAATCCTTGCGGCGAAATACAGCTTCATTGTCTTTTAAATCTTGGACGAGCGCCTTTAGCTGATTCATGCAACTTGCTCGCTCAGGATAGGCAGTACCTTTAATGTCCGCTTCCATCAGATCAAGAAGTCGATTCATTTGATCAAATCCACCCACTTTTCGAATCAAGCGTTTAATGCCTTTCGTTCCTATATCCGTTGGACTGAACATATGACCAGCTATAAGCCGAGTCACATCTTCAATAAGCTGATTGGAGCTATTTAGGCCCTTTAGAGCCATTCGTGCATGTTCAGCACTCACTGATTCATGCTGGTAATAGTGCGCGATTTGATCCCCTTCAAATGTCTGGACATCGGGTTTGCCGACATCATGGAATAATGCTGCCAATCGGACTTCTATTATGGGCGGTGTCTGATCAAGAACCACTAAAGTATGTTCCAATAGTGTTTTATCGTGGTAAGGATTTTGCTGATCGTAATCTTTCATCCTATCCATCCAGTTTTCAAACGGATACCAAGAAAACAATCCAAGACTGATCATTTCACGTATGGCCATTGAGGGTTTATCTAAAAGAAGAATCTTAAAAAACTCTTCTCTGAGTCGTTCTGGACTAATAGGCACTGTTTCCCTGGAAATACTTCGAATTGCTTGAGTCAGAGCTTCATCAATCCTTAAGTTATATTTCACATGAAACCGAACTGCTCGAATTGCACGCAGTGGATCTTCACAGAGTACAGCGCTTGGTTCAACAGATTTTAAGATATTGTTCTGTATGTCTTCTCTAGCACCAAAAGGGTCTACCAATTCCCCACTATGGGAATAAGCCATGGAATTGATGGTGAAATCTCTGCACATCAAATCTGACAAAATATCACCGTCCATAGATATTCCTGCATCTGTTCTTTTTCTTAATAATGAAAGTTCCACTGTTGATGATTCAAGTTTTACAATGAGAGTTCCGAATGCTTTTCCCACTTGAAAAACCTTATAGGTTTTTGAGAGAAGATTTAGTAGTTCTTCAATCGGTGCATTTGTTGCCAAGTCATAGTCATTGGGCTCGATACCTAGCACGGCATCTCTAACACATCCACCAACCAAGTAGATCTCATAATTTTCTTTATATATTAATTCCATCAAGGATTCAATTTCCCGGGGAATGTGTAATTCCATGTGATGACCTCCTCAAAATCCAATCTGATCAATGTCATTTACTATATTTTATTATATCAGCAATCAATAAAAAAACACCGAATGATTGAACACATCCGGTGTTTTGTCTAATCTGTCTTCTTATATTTTTCTACGATGCCTTTGATTCTATTTTTGTTCTAAACTGAGAATGGTATAAATCATGATAAAACCCTTCTTGTTCTAGCAAGTTGTCGTGATTTCCACTCTCGAATATCTGTCCGTCTTTAATCACAAGAATCTGATCTGCTTGCTGAATCGTACTCAGTCTATGGGCTATAACGAAAGATGTTCTGCCACTCATGAGTTGAAGCAGTCCCTCCTGTATATGCTTTTCAGTTCTTGTATCCACACTTGATGTGGCTTCATCAAGAATTAGAATATCCGGATTTGCAAGCATTGTTCTCGCAATTGCGAGGAGCTGTCTTTGTCCTTGGGAAATATTCATGCCTTCACCAGCCAGTACAGTGTTGTAGCCGTCTGGCAATCGATGAATGAATTGGTGTGCATTTGCAAGTTTTGCCGCTGCTTTAACCTCTTCATCAGTTGCATCAAGCCTGCCATAGCGAATGTTCTCCATCACTGTATCAGCAAACAAATATGTGTCCTGAAGTACAATCCCAATCTTTGACCTTAATTCATCAACCTTAAAGTCCTTGATCGATGTCTCATCAATATGAATTTGACCACGATCAATGTCATAGAACCGCGTCAACAGATTTATAATCGTCGTCTTTCCTGCGCCGGTTGGGCCTACTAAGGCGATCATCTCACCTTCTTTTGCAGAGAAGCTTATATTGTTTAATATAGGCTGATCTGAAACATACGAAAACTCAACTTCTTTAAATTCAACAGAGCCATTTAGTGACCGAATGTTTTTTGCCTTGTCATGACTTACAATTTCCGGTGTCTCATCTATGACCTCAAAAACACGTTCAGCACCCGCAATAGCCCCCTGTATCGTGTTGTACAGTGAAGCAATTTGATTGATCGGTCGTGCAAATTGTCTTGAGTAATTCACAAATGTCACAACAACACCAACCGTTGTGTGTCCATTTACAATCATGATTCCACCCACGAGTGCAATAAGCGCGTACGTCATGTTGTTCATCATATTCATAAGTGGTCCCATTACAGAAGATAAAACCTCAGCTTTAATGGCCGCATCTTTGTACACTTTGTTTTTGTTCTCAAAATCTATGATGGCCTTTTGCTCTTGTCCATAAGCCTTAACAACTTTTTGACCAGAAATCGTCTCTTCAATATGGCCATTAAGAGCGCCAAGCCCCTCGCTTTTTTCTTTAAAATGCTTTCGTGTATGCTTTGCGATGTTTTTTGTTAGCAGAATTATAATTGGAATCATTATGAATGATACCAGCGATAACTGCCAGCTTAAAACAAACATCATCACAACAACAGCCACAATGGTTATTGAACTGGACATGAGCTGAGTTAAGCTCTGATTGAGTGTATTTGATATATTATCCACATCATTTGTAAGTCTTGATGTCAAATCACCATCTGAATTTGTATCAAAGAACTTAAGTGACAACTGCTGCATCTTGTTAAAGAGATCCGATCTGATCTTCTTTACAGAATCTTGAGCAATTTTAACAGTTAAGTATGACATCAACCAAGTGAAAAATGCGCTGAATATATTAACTGCAAACATGAGACCGATCATCACTAAAAATCCATCAAGGTTTTTAATGCTCAAGTATTCATCTATTGCACGTCCCATTAGATAAGGGCCTGCAACACTGAGTAGTGATGCCAATATGACAGATGTGAATACTATGGCTAACATAAAGTACTGATTCTTCATGTATCCGATCAGTCTTATAATCGTGCCTCTGGTGTCTTTGGCTTTCTTGGACTGCTTCTGAAAATGTCCTCTGTCGCTGGGTCTTCCCATACTCATGCTGTCGCCCCCTTTCCAAGTTGAGACTCATAAATATCTTGATATACTGCACTTTCTTTTATCAGTGTGTTATGTGCACCGTCAGCGACCATTTTTCCATCTTCTAAAACGATTATACGATCAGCATCAAGAACAGAACTGATTCGTTGTGCTACCAATATTATTGTTGTATTGCTGTATTTTTCTTTCAATGTTTCTTGGATTTTAACTTCTGTTTGAACATCTACAGCACTGGTTGAATCATCCAGTATCAATATACTCGGCGTGTGTGCTAAAGCTCTGGCTATTGACACTCTCTGTTTCTGACCCCCTGATAAGTTGACGCCGCGCTGGCCAATTTCAGTTTTGAGCCCGTCCTTTTTATCAAGGATAAAATCTTTCGATTCTGCATCCGCGGCGGCTTCAAGAACCATTTCTTCTGTCATGCCGTTTTTTCCGTACGCAATATTAGAAGCAATCGATCCTGAAAATATCAGTGCACTTTGCTGAACATATGAAATGCTATTTCTTAAATGATTTGTTGGAATAGACTTAATGTTTTTCCCGTCTATGGTGATTGTACCGCTGTTGATTTCATAGAATCTAGGAATGAGCTGTACCAGAGTAGACTTTCCAGACCCTGTTGCGCCTAATATTGCTAAGGTTTCACCTTGGTTCACTCTAAAGTTGATATCCGTAAGAACCACATCTTCACATTCCGAAGTATAGCTGAAAGACACATTTTCAAACTCGATTTCACCCTTTATATCACTCTCTTCGTCAGAGTGGCTTGTTTCAATTTCAGGTTCAACATCGAGGATTTCATTGATTCGTTCTGCAGACGCCCCTGCTTTAGAAACCTGATAAAAAATCATACCAAGCATCATCATAGCAAAGAGCAATCTCATAATATAATTAATGACAGCAACAATTTCACCAATACTTGATGACCCTGCAACAACATCATAACCGCCGATCCAAAGTACACATACTATGCCCAGATTAAGCGTCAGAATTATCACAGGAATGATAATTGCAAACTTGCGCATAACATTCACCTGTAAATCTCTAAGCTCTGTATTGACGTCATCAAAACGTTTCATTTCATAATCTTGTCGAACAAAAGCTTTTACCACTCGAATGCCCTTCAAATTTTCAAGCATGACAGAATTGACCTTGTCCACTGTCTTCTGAACCTTTTTGAACAAAGGACGTGCCTTTGAAATGACAGCAGTGATCACAATCAACAAGATCACAATAATGCCCAAGAGAATAAATCCAAAACGTACGCTGACGTAGAATGTTAAAATCACTGAACCCAACATCATAAATGGGGCTCTGATCATCATTCTGAGCAGCATATTGAAGAATTGTTGAATCTGAACAACGTCATTTGTAAGCCTTGTGATCAAATGACCAGTTTCAATCTCATCAATATTTTTGAACGTGAGCGATTGAACTTTTTTGAATAAATCTTCTCTAATATCGGCCCCAGCACTTTGAGACGATATAGTTGAAAATACACCACTCCCAGCGCCACCTATAAAGCCTGCAAATGTTAATAAAATCATGAAACCAGCATACTGCATGATCATTTGTACGTTCTGTTCTTTGACACCAACATCTATAATCTGTTGCATAATTAGAGGTTGAAATAAGTCTACAGCCACTTCGACCATCATAAAAATCGGTGCGAAAACTGCTATTTTCCAGTACCTTTTAAGGTAGCTAAACATTCTTTCCACAACAAACCTCCTTATGCTCTGAGATATTCTTTTTCACCTTCTCTAATAAGGTGTTTAAAGTCTCAATTTCCTCGTCACTCATGTCTTTAAAATAAATATCTGCAGCTTCAGATCTAAAATCTCTTAACTCATGCAACTGTGATCTTCCTTTATCAGAAATATAAACTCGGGTTATTCTTTTATCTTTTTCATCTTTTTTTGTGGTCAAAAATCCATTTTTCTCTAATCGTTCCACCATTTTTGTTACTGTTGGTGCTGAAACTTCAAAACGCTCTGCTAATTCTTTTTTAGTCAGACCATCCTCTTTATCGAGAAGAAACAACATTTTTGGTTGTCCTCTGTATAGACCCATTGATTCTAACTTTGCATGCATAAAGTACATGCTTTTCTTTACAACTTCACGGAATAGTTCAAGTGTATCTTGTTTCATATACATCCTCCAATTATACTTAGTCGGCTAAGCTTATCATACGCTCATTTTATTACTTAGTCAACTAAGTTTAATCACTGCGTTTATTATTCATAGAAAAAGACCACTCGCAATTGTTTATACTCTGCGAGTGATCTTTTTATTTGGCTTTTATCAAGTTGACAGTGTCATATACTTTTCGCGACGACGTCTTAATTTTTTCTCGTTAAAATTCTCCAGCGAAGACTTTAATTCTTCTATGAGTTTCTCTTTCTCATAAGGCAACTGACCAGATACTCGTATTGTCGTCGAGCAATGTGTTGCATCAAGATAAGTCTCAATTGATAAATGTTCAATCAGTGTAATCAACTCTTCAACCATTTCATATTCTGTGGACTCAATAAATGTTTTCTCTTTTACGGACTTCGCAAGTAGAGAGTTTGGTGAAAGTGTTAAACCAGCAATATCAATTCTAATAGGCTTTGTCATATTAACAACTTCAGCCGTTATATGTGCATTTTCTCGGCCGTACAAACGTCCTCCAATACCCATCATCACGCTAAAAGAGTAGTTTATTCCAACTTCACTTAAACGCTTGCACTCATTAATCATTTCACTGGAAGAATGTCCTTTGTCCATTCTTCTTAAAACATCATCCCATCCGCTTTCTATACCGATGGTGATATCATTCACACCAAGTCTTTTGAGATCATATAGTTCTTTATCTGTTTTTCCCATTATATTTGAAATACTCCCAAACATCGCCATGGTTTCAACCTTTGGAAGACGTGTTTTTATTTCATGAATTATGACTTTAAGTTGATTATAACTTAGAACAAAAGCGTCTCCGTGTATTAAGTAGATTCGATCTAAATCAGGCACGCGCGTTTTAATTTTCTCTATATCTATCACAATCTCGTCAATTGACGAGATACGAAATTCTTCATTTTTATACATACCACAAAAGCGACATTTGTTATATGAACAACCTGTCGTGACTTGAAGCACTTCCGTTATTTTTTCCGCCGGTGGACGGTATACACTTTCTAAATCGTACATATTGTAAACCCCTTCAACTTAAGCTCGTAAAATCACGATATCATACAGGTTGACCTGAAACAATAGGCACATGAGAAACTTGCACAAAAAAATATACTCAATCATTATTGAGTATATTTTTATCATTCTATAAGTTTGAGAACAACAATACAAAGATTAAACTTACCAGAAGCAGACCTGCCACAATAAACAATGCGTACGTCGCAGATGAAGCACGTCTGTGTATCAAGTTTACAACATCACGCACTCGGTTGCTGGCTCCACTCTTTATTTCATCAGTAAGATCAACAACATCATGAAGCTTATCTTTTGCCTTTGTTGCTATTTCATCAGTTAATTCACCAACTCTATCTTCTGGTGTTTCTTCTGTTGGAACTTCAATGATAAACCGACTAAAATCATAACTGAAGAGTCTTGCAATATCAGCATTTGCAATTCGTCTCATCATAAGCTGCGTTTGATCTGCAAGGTTATATACCCACCGGTCAATAATCTGGAATACAAAGAAACCAACAGCGTATGAACGTCTCAGAACAGGAATATATACGTGTTCTTCAAGCTGCAGCCAATGTGTGGTTGGATTGATGTATATACGCTTGCGTCCCATTTTTCTGTAAAGGACCTTTCTGACAAAGAACATATAAATCGCAACACCCAAGCTTACAGATATTAATGATGACTTATAGGCCTCCATAACAAATACATTTGGTATGTGATGTGATGAAATATAGAAGCTGTTCAGTGCCGTCTGTACCACATTTATAACTGGTGCAGGATACAGCCCAACAACAATTATAAAACCACTGATGATGGCCATTGGGAAAATGGCTCTGGCTCTGATTGCATCTTTATATTGCCCATAATACTCCGGGTTTTCTTCCAAGAATACAGTGACAAATATTTTAAGCATATAGGCTACCGTCATAGCAGAAGCCAAATAGAACACCACTTCTGAAAGCTGGAAAAACCATGAATGGTACTTATGTGCAGCTTCTACAAGCGCTTCATGAAGAATCGTTTTGCTTACAAATCCATTTGTACCTGGCACGCCACTTAGTCCAAGCATTCCAATGAAGAATACAAATTTCAAAATATATTTTTTTCGGCCAAAACCTTTAATAATATTTATCGAAAGCTCATGAAGGATCATATAGATAATACCAGCACCCATAAACAGCAATACCTTAAAGAATGCATGGTTGAACATGTGCATAAGCGTTCCAATGAGGGCAAGTTCCTTGATCTCACCGCCGAGACAAGCAAGTCCAATTCCAAATAGTATATAGCCTGCTTGGCTCATACTTGAGTAGGCAAGAATTCGTTTGATGTTTCTTTGGAATAGGGCCAATACACCACCCAAAATCATATTCACCATAGCAAGGCTCATTAAGGTGTAACCAATCACTTTGTCAGCGCCAAGTATGACGTGAACAGTGAGCATAATCCCAAAGAGTCCTGTCTTGATCAAGATACCTGATAGGATAGCACTTGCTGGTGTTGGTGCCGCAGGATGCGCTTTCGGCAACCATACATGAAGTGGAAACATGGCAGCCTTTACACCAAAGCCTGTGATCAGAAGTCCAGCGATCACATATTTAATACGTCCAAGCTGTGACATCAAAAGTCCAGCGGCAGAAATATTCAGTGTGCCTGTATAGTCATATATCAAAAATATGCCGAGCAACATGATCAGACCGCCTGCTAAGGCCATACTAAGATATGTCACACCTGCCCTATGGGCAAATCTATCCTCATCGTGAATGACTAAAATATATGATGTGAACGACATAATTTCGAAGAATGTAAACAAGTTCAGTAGGTTCTCAGACAAGAACAGACCGATGGTTGCTGAGAGTGTCAGCATATAAAACATGTAGTATCTGTTTCTATTTTCGTATTTGATTAAATACTGTGTGCTGTATAGTGTTGTAAGGAACCAAACAGCTGCAGTGAACCAAACAAAAATGTAACGGAGCATATCGAGCTTTAAGTACATGCCCGTACCCATCACATCTGGAAGAATAAGATGTATTGTACTTTCACGCACAAACGGGAACATAATTGTAACAACAAGCAGTTCAAGACCTGTAATGGCAATATTAAACACGTCACGATCACGTTCATTGTCGCGGCCAATCATGGAGCCAATTGCAGCACCGAACGCCGGAATGAGAACTAAAAGCAGTAATGCTATTTCCATAGGTTCACCTCCTTACAAGAATATTTTTTCAATGGCAACTTGCAGATATCCAATAACCGGATTTGGGAAAATACCCATCGTTATTACAAGACCCGTTATGACCACAATAGGGATCAACATAGCTTTCGGCGGATCTAAATTTTCTTCATCTGCTATATCACTAGCTGTTTTAGTAAAGAATGCACCAACCACAATGGGCAGCAAGTACCCAGCTGTTAAGAATGCACTGAGTAGAAGAATAACAATATTCAAAGTCTGTCCCGCACTCATTGCACCAAGACCTAAAAACCACTTACTTACAAATCCATTGGACGGTGGAATTCCAATCAACGAGATAGACGCCACTGAAAAACACATCATTGTCACTGGCATTTTCCGACCGATTCCACCTATTTCATAGATATACTTTTTACCTGTAGAATAAGTGATCGCACCCACACAGAAGAAAAGAACTATTTTTATCAGTGCGTGATTGATTAGATGAATCATTGTACCAAGAAGGGCATCTTCATTCAGCAATATAATTCCAAGAAGCATGTACCCCAATTGACTGATTGTAGAATACGCCAACCTCTTTTTCAAATGTGTTTGATGAAGTGCCATAAATGATCCGAATACAATTGTCATAAGAACGATAGAAAGCAGGAACGCTCTCAAATGCATAGACATAACAAGGGCTGGACCAAATATAAAGAATGTCATTCTAACCAATGAGAATATACCAGATTTAACAACGGCTACAGCATGAAGGAGTGCACTAACTGGTGTTGGAGCAACCATGGCAGCTGGTAACCAACTATGTAGTGGCACAAGTGCCGCTTTTACACCAAAACCTACAAATAGGGCAAGAAATGCTCCTGCAAGAAGATCCGGTTGTCCATACTTGAGTAATTGAGCCAGTCCACCTGCTGTAAATTCTAAAGATTGTGCCGCACTGAATAAGATCATCATTCCAAACAATATGAGCGTTGCACCAAACAATGAGTAAATAATATATTTCTTCCCACTGTAAAGCGCTTCTTTTGTACCAGCATGAATAACCAACGGGAATGTTGTTAAAGTCAAAATCTCATAAAATGCATACAGCGTGAATAAGTT
>Ga0209379_10000938_pt1 | contig 20715 bp, 16 predicted proteins | sample tdDd001_FD_187124 | JGI IMG/M metagenome (GOLD analysis project Ga0209379, IMG submission 187124) | Marine sediment microbial communities from the Atlantic coast under amendment with organic carbon and nitrate - tdDd00.1 (SPAdes)... | ecosystem: Environmental > Aquatic > Marine > Coastal >...
TATGACTTATTACAAGTTTCACGTATGGAGCGTGGAGCACAACAAATCGATAAAAGTATTTTTGAACCATCAGATTTAGTCTATAGCACTTTTCAAAGGCATAAAAAGTATGCTCACGAAAAGAATATTCATTTCCATTTTGAATTTGAAGATGTTTTTGTAAAAGCCGATGCACAACTTATAGAAAGTGTTATTGATAACCTCATAAGTAATGCCATCAATTACTCAGGGGGTGGGGCAAAAGTTTACTGTAAAATTCACAAGTTTAACAATCAAGTCTTTCTCAGTATTGAAAATACAAATGCACAAATTCCTGCTACAGACTTAACTCAAATATTCGAACCGTTTTACCGTGTCGACAAGTCACATGCACGAAGGACTGGCGGTTCAGGTCTGGGATTATCAATCATAAAAAACATCCTTGAACTGCATAAATCCCAGTTTGAAATTACAAATACACAAAATGGTGTGAAATTCACATTCACTTTACCCATAGTTGAAAGCACTGTGTTTTAACTTGTATCATTAGAAAAAAACATTAAAAGCTCAGTCGTTGAAATATCTATTAGATTCAACGGCTGAGCTTTTATATTTTTGTCGCATTATATTATTTAAGAACTGGATCAGCAATTGCCCTATCTTTTGTTTTAGTTGATGTTAATCGCTTGAAGACAGTCACGCCTATCAAGGCGCATATGCCTGCAAAAGCAAATCCCACGTATGGATCAATTCGATCAAGAAGTGCTCCAAATAGCATTTGACCAACTGGTGAAGACGCCATAATCAGTGTCGAAAATACACCGCCGACTCTCCCCATAACCTCCAAAGGTACAATCTGCTGAAATAGCGTTGAAATACAAACATTAATTACTGCTATAAGTAGGCATGTGACAAATATAAAACCACCCGTTCCAAGCATGACACCCATTTGAGAATGATAGATTCCAGAAAATATTGGACTCATATACACGCTTAGGCCTACCATCATAGCGCCTACCAAAGACATTCCAACAATAATAATTCGCTCGGTAGATGCCCGTCTTGACCACAATGCACCAAGTGCAGGGCCAATAACCATACCTATAAATACAATAGACATATAGATTCCAAACCGAGACTCTGAGACTCCATATTTCTGAATTAATGTATATGGCAGTATTATGCTGAACATCCCACTGAAAGCAAAGTTTACAAACACACCCAGGAGAAGTATAGCCAATACAACTTTTGTCCCTTTAATAAAGTCGATACCAATTTTAAAATCACGCATCACAAGCTTTGCGGTCAAAGGCGTGTCGTTTTTCTCCATAGAAGGCATCTCAATAAACATTTCACTGGCTCCAGAAAGCATGAAACTTATTCCGTTGATAAGCATTACAGTGAACAAACCATAAGTTCCAAAAAGTACTCCTGCAACCATCGGAGATATTACCATAGCAATCTGACGTAGCGTGGAAATAAATGCATTGGCACTCATCAGTTCTGTTTTTTCAACAATGGATGGAATAACCGTTGAAATAGCTGGTTCAAAGAAAGCATTGATCACTTGAAGTATCATTACGTATATAAGTATTTCATGAAATGCGAGTCGCCCATTCGTTATGTATAGTACTGAGAACATGAGCGTCACTAAACCACTCACAAAATCTAAGCTTACGAAAGTTGTTTTCCGATCAAGTTTATCCGCGAGCACGCCTCCAAATGGACCAAATACCAATCTTGGGATCATTCCTGCAGCTATGACAGTCGCAAATAAAGCACCCGATCCTGTGGTTTTTAAAACATATAAGGACAGGGCAAATTGCTGAATGAGAGTCCCCATTTGAGAGACGAAGCTACCAAGTACCAATAAACGAAATGACTTTTGCTTTAGCAAACTTAAATTCATGTGGTTCATCTCCGTTTCAGATTACCAGTTAACCCAGAGTACTCATTCAAACAGTAATACAGCATAAGTCATTTGGCAGAGTAATTTGGGGTTTTATGTATTAATATCTATTTGTTATTCTACTCGATTTAATTTATTAAAACATTAATACTTTATTAACGTTTTCTTAGAAACTCTTCTCCCCATCCATATATAGACCTTCAATTGAGATTACACTAAAAATCAAACACACCCTATGATATGTATCATAGGGTGTGTTTATAACTCATATTTAACTAATCATAATTAAATCGTTCCGACGATATCTTTCAAATACTCTTTAAAACCATCTTTCACTTGATCATGGCGCAGTGCAAATTCCACTGTGGCTTTTAAAAATCCAAGCTTGTCACCGGTGTCGTAACGCTTGCCTTCGAAATCATATGCATAAACACCTTGATCTTCAAGCAGCGAGTGCAAGGCATCCGTCAATTGGATTTCCCCACCTTTGCCAGGCTTTGTATTTTCCAGGTGATCAAAGATTTCCGGTGTTAGAACGTAACGTCCCAAAATTGCAGCATTTGAAGGTGCTTCATCAATAGACGGCTTTTCAACCATTCCCGTCAATTTATATGTTCTCTCTTCAACCAAATCACCTGCAATGATCCCGTATTTATCCACTTGAGATGGATCAACAGTTTGAACACCTACAACAGAACATCCTTTTTCTTCAAATACATCTGTTAATTGTTTAAGACAAGGTTTGTCTGCGTTGTAGACAATGTCATCACCCAGCATAACTGCAAATGGTTCATTGCCCACAAAAGCTTTTGCACAGCGAATGGCATGCCCAAGGCCCTTCGTTTCTTTCTGACGTACAAAATGAACATTAGCCATATCTGAAATAGACTCTACAAGCTCCAGGAATTCAAGCTTTCCATTTTCTCTTAGATAATTTTCAAGCTCAGGAGATTTATCAAAATGGTTCACAACAGACTCTTTGTTACGGCCATTGATAATAAGTATTTCCTCAATACCTGCAGCGACCGCCTCTTCTACAATGTACTGAATCGCCGGCTTGTCTACAATTGCCAACATTTCCTTTGGTTGTGCTTTGGTCGCTGGTAAAAACCGCGTTCCATAACCTGCCGCAGGAATGACTGCTTTTTTAACCTTCACTGCTACCTCCGTATACTCTGCTTAATTCTTTGCTTAATTCATTTCTGATAGGTTAGCATCTTGTTGAATTTGGTCTTTATACGCAATGTTTGTTCGATTCAATTTAAAGTAAAGTGCATCAATAAACATCATCAACAATTTATTCCCTAGATCTGGTTCATTCGCTATTAGATGCTCTAAATCCTGCTTAGCAATAGCTAAAACTTCAACAAATTCACTGGCCAGGCCCGTTGAGTTGTATTTTGTCTTCTCTTGAACAAGGAATGTCTCGCCAATTACACCATTACTGCACACTGTGCCAAGGCGAACTTCCTCCTCTTTATCATTGTATTTAACAATACGAACGCAACCTTTAAGAACCATAAATAGTTCTAATTTATCGCTTCCCTCTTTAAATAGACGCTCATCCGTATTAAAAGCTTTCATTTCTGTCACTTGAGCAAGACGTGCAAGCTCAGTGTCAGTAAATCTTTCAAACGAACGGAATTTATGAAGATTTTCTACGATAATATGCTTGGACATATTTGCATATTTTTCATAGTCAATCGTATAAACTTCACGAGAAACATTGTTTGTTTCCACTTCACGCCGTAGTGTTTCGCGGTGCTGTATAGTTATATCGATTAACTTCGTCCAATCCTTTTGTTTCTTACGATATTCCGTAAATGGATCAATCTTCGGCAACGCTTCATACTTGCTCAGATAGACATTGCGAATAGATTCACGACAACCGTCAACATTGCCCTCTGACAAGTACTCTAAGGCAAGAAGCATATTTGTTTTGAATATCTTATCTTCGAGATCTTCCTTCATGAAATCGCCAGGGTATGGATCAAAATCAGCTGGTGTCACTCGGTTCATATTATTCACTTCATATTGAGAATTGATCTTTGCTTGTTCATATAAAAATCTATAGATATCTTCTCTAAAACGCTTCCAGATTGGATGATTTTTCTTTGGAGGCAAATGTTTAATACTGAGTTTATTGTCTAAGAAGAAATCAAATCCAAACATTTTGGAATTAAGAACATAGTCAATGTCTTCGCCACGTGTCACAGTGCTATCAAACGGAACCATTCTAAATAGATTCTTATGAATAACCATAGCGCCACCAAATGCAAACGGAGTCACCTTAAGACGTGGGTCACAGCCAATGATCTTATCAAAAGCTTTGGTTTTAGAACCAAATCGATTCCAATACGTCATCCAAGGCACGATATCTACATCATCATAAAATTCATCATATTTATTAAGGTAATAGCCAGCAACGCCGTATATGCCTTTACCATAAATGCGTTTCCCTATGAACTCATTCGCCATGTCCACCCATGCTTCATTCTCAAAAACCTCGTCATCATCAATCAGCATTGTCACATCCGATGAAAGAAGCTGCGCGGTATAAAGACATATATTTCGAACATTTGAATATCCTTTAAGATTAAGAAGTCCATTGGCTCTTTCGCTGAGGCCATTCTCTCTTAAATAATCTTTTATGCTTCTGAGGTTTTTCTGTGTGAATAAATACACATCAATATCAAGATCGGCTTTTGCAACAATCTCTCTTACACGTCTCTCTGCTTCATCTTCAATGTCATCAGAGGTTGGACATATCGGAATAATAAGTTTGAAATTTTGATTTTTAAGTATCTTGATACTCTCCAGCGTCCGGCCAAGCGTGTCATCTCCATCGATCGGTGTGGGGTGATCGTAAATCGCGTCGCCTTCGTGCCATGGATCCTCTTTCTCTCTAGACCAATACGTTGGAATGACCATACTGATATTCATAAGCAGAAACACTCCTTTCTATATTTTCGTTTGTCGTATTTCCTAAATCTCTAAAAGAGGGCTTGATGAAGCGAACCTCCACCAAACCTTGGATTTTATTCTTCTACAACTGATTTATAAAGTTGTTCTACCGCTTTGATTGAATGCTTCCACGAGAAGTATTTAAGGGCGTAATCCGCACAATCAGAAGCTCGTTTCGTCTTATCCTTACGTTTGATCTCCTGCATAATTGCATCTGACAAACTCAAATCGTCTTCAACAGGAACCAGAGTCCCCACAGCATCTGTCACAAAATCAGGAAGTCCTCCTTGATTTGTTCCAACAACAGGTGTTGCACATGCAAGAGCTTCAATGGCAACAAGTCCAAATGGCTCTGTTCTTGATGGAACCGTGCTCACATCCGCAATATTATACAGATCAACCAATTGTTTTTGAGTTACATGTCCAAGGAAGTGAACATTTTTAAGACCCAACTCTCGTTTAAGTCCATTCAGTTCATCATATAGCTCACCGTTTCCTGCGATAAGCGTCATGACTTCGTCATCCAGCTCTTTTTCATAATGCTTTGCCGCTTTGAGCAGAATATCCACACCTTTAAAATGGGTTAGTTTTCCTGCAAAAGAAACCACATACTTTGATGTTTTTTCAATATTGAACGATCTTAAGACCTCTTCTACTTTTAGATCAGGCTTAATTACAAATAGATTTTCATCATAGCCATTCATGATCAACTCACACATTGATTCAGACACACCATAGAGTTCCTGAACCTCAGCATGAACCTGCTTTGAAATTGTGATGATTTTTTTTGCTTTCTCTGCACCCTCAAGTGCATACGGATGGTATCTTTTATCTTTAACAAAACCCTTTAAGTCCGTACCATGCGCAGTTACAATATAAGGCACACCCGTTTGAGCTGCTGCATAAGGTGTAACCCATAAATGTTGAGCATGAATGAGATCCGGTTTAAAACTTTCAACTTCTTCTTTGGCAATGCGTACAAATAAATTTATGTAGTCTTGCATCTGATTATCCGACAATTCGTAATAGGTATTATTACTCCGTGGGTGGGATGTAAAGCACGGGAAGTTATACGGCAATTCAGCACCACTGTTCGTGCCATCTGAGAACTTAATAATACGACTATCAAAGCCTTCATAAGTAAGGTCTCTTAATTCAGGATAAACCACTTTAACTTTATGGCCGAGCTCGCTCAGCTCCTTCGCTAGATTCATCGTGTAAATGCCGCTGCCGGACCCTTCCAACGGAAAGTGATTCATAATGAGTATTCTCATATTCGTCCCTCCAAACTTTATACTTTGATACAAACTCTTTCCAACCAATAGCCATCGCATGATATTCTTCAATCATAATATCCAGGTGTTCATAAGCTGCATCCAGTGCTTCTGGCAGTTTTAAAAACCGATCGTCATTTAAGTACTCTGCTACCGCCGGCGCACCTTCAACCAAAGCTTTTCTCTGGAATTTATGCATAGCTTCCACATTTTTATTTGTTAGCCAATTCAAGAACGGGTTACGACCAACCCAGCCCATACATGCGTAATAAAATCTGTTGCGTATGTTTTCATCTGTCAAAATGTCCGGCACCGTCGGATAGGTGCTATACGTATTATGGAAAATTCGAAGATCAATATCCATACACTTAATTGTTTCCGATCTTTCCAGCTCAAGACCCAGTAGCGTATCTTCTCCTCGTGTTAGATACTTCTGTCCGTCGAACTCATAAACAGATGAGAAAAATGGAAGTACGTGTTCAAACACACTGAGTTTTATCGCTACATTGCCACCCAATATTTTATTTGTCTGAAATGGCTTATTATCCGGATAATTCGCAGGCACGAAGCAGTGATGCTCCATCCCAGCTTGTAGAAAATCACAAACACTTTCTTTTTGAAGACCTCTATACAGCTGTTCCATCCCAGTAAAAGACATAGGTGGAATGATGTAATACCCAGAATAGTCACTGGTCGTAATCATAACGGAGTCCATTGACAAATGTTTCATGTGTTCACCGATAAAATCGATCTCTTGTTTTACAACGCCATTGGCTGTATCAACAAGAAGTTTCGGATAAACGTCTGTATCCACAAACACCAAAACATCAGAACCCGTGAGCATGGACTTCATCACAACATTGTTGCGGTTTTTCCCATATCCAACCAATCCTGATTTTTCAAGGTGGTCACATGTTACCAACGATTTTATAGATTTTTTTGACATTCCCATTTCTTCTAGGGCATCGCACATCTCATCCGCTGCATTGATTTTTACAAGATGTACGGGGACACGCTTTTCGATTTCTCGAACGGCGTCTGGGTTTGCTATCCCAGAATGAGCAATAACAACGCTATAAATTTCATGACCGTATCTTTTTGCGTTGTCCAGAAATTCATCTAGAGGCTCTACAGTTGTAATTTCCTTTGTAATCATCCCGAATGAGATATTCATATTTTACCCTCCTTTACTTAAATTTCGCATAATGTATCGAGTGTATACCCGAATTATCTTGGAATTAACATGCATCCGAATATCTGGAACTTCATCCTGTATTACGGTAGCAGTTATATGAAATCTAAATCACGGCACTTCCAATTATAGAAAAAAGCCTTCTGGCTGATGACCAGAAGGCTTCCTAATTTCATTTATCTACTTACTAACATCTTCTAATTGATCCCAAAACCGATCCACACGCTCATGCATTTTATTGTGTTCAAGCATGACTGGATTCCAGTCGTGAGGCAGCATGTTTTTATAATACCGATTTGTGTAACGGTCATCTAGGAGGAGCACCAGCCCCGCATCTTCCTCAGATCGAATAAGGCGGCCCACGGCCTGCATCACTTTGTTGATGCCAGGAAAGGCGTAGGCGAATGCGAATCCCGCATCTTCCTCTCTATCGAAATACTGACGAATGAGATCATTCTCGAGACTTACTGTCGGAAGACCGACACCAACAACCGAAACACCAGTGAGTCTATCTCCGCTTAGGTCTATACCTTCAGAGAATATCCCACCAAGCACACAAAGCCCCACCAAGGTGTCTTCTCGATCTGGCTGAAACTCCCATAAAAATGCTTCACGTTCTTGTTCTGACATTTCTGTCGTCTGAACTATAAAATCCGTATTCGGCAGTTTTTCTATCAATTGATCATACACGCTGTTCAGGTACTTATAAGATGGGAAAAATACGATGTAATTCCCATTGTGTCCTTCAATGAAATGCTCTATATACTCGACCAGTCTATCCAGACTCTTTTCTCTATCATTATACTTTGTACTTACACCTCGACTGAGCATCATAAGTCTTCGCTCTGGATCAAACGGAGAGTCGAAGGCCCTTATCGGGTCGTCTTCAAGTCCACCAAGAATTCTCCTGTAATACTTAAGCGGCGCAAGAGTTGCTGAGAAAAATATCGATGACTTTGCATTTTTGAGTTTTTCAGATAAATTAAATGATGGATCAATACAATACATCCGTACCCTGATATCTTTTCCTTTTTCTTCATAGAGTGTGATGTAGCAGTCATCATATATTTCATAAATCCGCATAAAACGCATACTGTCAAAGTACAAGTCAAGAACGTCTTCATAGCATTCTGCAGATTGATTTTCTAAAAGCCAATCCTCCGCAAGCTCCATGAACTTTCGAACTTGTGGATAAATTTCATCTGGTGGATTGTTATCCACAAAATGTCCCTCTTTTTCACAATCTGGTTTCCATTCAAGAAAGACTTTGTTTATTTTTTGGAGTGATTTTCTCATTTCTTCATTCCACTTTGGAACTGCTCTGCGCACAGCCATAACTTTTTCCTTCGAAAGTTCTGCTGAGTACATTTCACGCGCCCTGTCCACAAGGTTATGTGCCTCGTCAACTAGAAATAGAAAATCATCTGAACTGTCATCGAAAAATCTTTTTAAATACACCCTAGGATCAAATGCATAATTGTAGTCGCAAATAATAACATCGGCCCAAAGTGCCAAATCAAGAGAAAACTCGAATGGGCACACCTTGTGAGCCATAGCAATCTCCTCTATGCTCTCTCTGGCCCATGCATCTGAATCACCCATCATATCCCACATCGCTTCATTCACACGGTCAAAATGACCTTTGGCGTACATACACTCATCTGGATTGCACGCACTGTCTGGCTCAAAACATATTTTATCTTTTGCCGTAAGCGTCAATCTACGAATTCTAAGCCCCTTCTCTTCAAGTATATCTGCTGTACCTTGTGCAACAGATCTTGTGATTGTCTTGGCTGTTAAATAGAAGATTCGGTCCGCCAGACCCTGGCCTAATGCTTTAATTCCAGGAAAGAGTGAGGACATTGTTTTTCCAATCCCTGTTGGTGCTTGATAAAACCCACGCTGTCCAGAACGAATCGTTTGATATATGGCTACAGATAGATCACGTTGACCTTTTCTGTAATTCTTAAATGGGAACTCTGCTGCTTTTATTGAATCATTTCTACATTTAAGCCAGTCCCTACGCTCATAAAGCCATCTAACGTAGCGATCTACTGTTTCTCTAAAAAATTCTTCGAGTTCAGAAAATGTGAAAATTTCCGTAATTCGCTTGGTTTCATAGGTATGCTGTTTAACATAAGTCAGCTGAACGCCATATTTATCTTCTTCTTCGGCATTTTCATCAAGTCCGATTATATAGGCATAGCATTTTGCTTGTGCCCAGTGAACAGGAACACCTGCATCGTCGATTTCATCCAACTCTCTTGTCGATGACTTGATCTCATCCACCATGGTGATGTCATTCTCAACAAAAACACCATCAGCACGGCCTTGTACGGTTAATTCAACACCTTCGAATATAAGGGTTGTTTTAAGCATGACCTCTGGTTCGTAATCATCATCCATTTGTGATTGTATGTATTGGTGCGTCTTTGTCCCTTCAAGTGCAGAACTACGCCCCGAGAAGCGAAGATCCAAATCTCCACTGCGATCTATAAATTCCACTAGGTTCCTAACGGATATTGTCTGTTTCATGGCTCAAAGCCCCCTTGCTTAGCATAGAGTTATTGTAACATATGCCCCAGTTGAAGCAATCCTATCCCATACAACAGACAAGTATAAAAAAAGACCCTTGGAAATCCAAGAGTCCTTTAAGTATTATTCTTTATCAATTGTGCTTTTCATCATCTGTGACATATCCGCGAAACAAAGTCTCGCAAATTATGTAACTAGCGACCAGCTGCAATTCGAATAGCCGCTTGGTGTTTGCCGTCTTGTCGACCATCCATGTGTCTTGTACTTCCTGCAAAATGCAGATCACAAACGCCGTCCATACCGTTGTTTTTTACTTTATCAAGATTAGCACCATAGCCATAATTCAGACTACGATTGCTCACATTAACCTCAGCTGGTTGGTCATCACGACCCGCATGTGGCATAGCTGACATAGAAGCCGCTATAACACGGTCATCCACAAATACAAGAACAGGACGTCTAGCCCAACCGAAATCACCGCCGTAGGTTTCTTTTATGATTTCAGAATCTCTAGCCGTAAGCGCCTCAACGTCTGCATGATTTCCACCAAACGTCATCATGATTTCATATTCTAAACCCGTATAAACGTCACGAATCTTCATAACAGTTCCACGATCAATTATTTTACCTTTAACATCACTCCACCAGTTCAAATACTCGCCATACTGAACACGGGCCGTACCACGACTCACAGGAACATCGTTCACAAGCGATGTCAGTCCCTGATCATTCATAACCTTTATCGTTGCGTTTCCAACAATACCATCAACCTCAAGTTCATTAAACTGTTGGAATGCTTTAGCTGCACCGAGAGTTTCTGCATCAAAATATCCACTTACAAGGGAATCATCCGTCAACCAACCACTCAAAAGTAAAGCTCTTTGGAGAACTGCCACATCCGTATGACGGTCTCCCGCCTTATAGTACGAACGTGAGAATGTATATTGTGAAATTTCCAGTTCCGACAGGTCAAGAAGGCCAATACTTAGCATCTTATCAATAAGTATTTGATCCACTTCTCCATCTTCTTCTAAATTCCATGCTGTTTCAAATGCTGTGATGGCATTCTGGTCTTTTGTATCATCTGATTCTGCTAAGCCTTGATCAGCAACACTGTAATAACCGCCATCGTAAAGAGCCTTCAGTACCGCTGTTTCTGCATTAGAGCCGAGTTCATCTGCCCACGTCAAATTCCCCATACCCAGAGTCATAACTCCAAGCACGAGGAGTGCAACAACTTTTTTCAATGTCTGCCTCCCTTTAATAAAGTATTCATTTAAAATCTTGCTTTTCCCCTATTGAGTTCTTGGGGTATCTGTTTTTTTGCAAGTCTATGTCAGCATGCTGTAAAAGGTCTCCTTTATATGTTTTGGAGCCTCTCATCATTGTTGATCTTGATGTCTATATACTGAATGTCTTATCCCATATTTTGTACTGATTTTGATACAAAATTGTCAACGTGTATCCCCATCATATATGATACTGAAATCAATTGCCAGTAAGATAAAGGTAAAATGGTTACTTTTTTGTGAACGATTCGATCTTTTTCGACATAACACATATAAAATCCCTGTTGAAAACTCAACAGGGATTTTTGAATGATTGCTTATAAAATTAAATGTACTTATTGGTTATATGCCAAATATTTCGTTGCCTTTGACAACACTACACGAGAGTAAGTCGTTTCATATGTCGCATATTTGTCGTAATACTTTTTAAGATTATATGGCCCTCTGTTGTATTCTGAGAGGATACGGTCATAGTTATTGCCGTACGCTGACTTTAATGTGTTTAAATACACAACAGCGAGGCCTATGTTGTACTCTGGCTCATATATTCTTTCTGGGTCGTATTCAAATCCCAGCTCTTCAGAAAAAGCCTTCGCCAACCACTTTTCAGTTGATGGGATGATTTGCATATAACCACGATCTTGCGATGTTCCTACTTCATACTGATTAAAATTGCTTTCAAGCTCCATTAAACCAAGCAGTAAAGACAACTTTAGATCGTACTTCTTTGAGTAATCTACCAGAATTAGCGCTGTTTGGAAATCAAGTGGCGTATCTAGTGAAATATCCTTGGCTTTTTGCAAGTCTTCATCAGAAAATGCATCTAAGTCAATGAACTCTTCAATACGTTTCACTTTTTCTTCAAGAACCTCTTTGTCTTCGAGTTCTTTTTTAAGTCTATCCATCTCTTGATCCATAGACTCGATCGTCATTTCAAACTTGTCGGACTTTATAGCGAGCGTTACCGCTTCATTTGCTTTCATTTCCAAATCGCCCATGCGGTCTTTTACAGAGTAAAATGCACCGCTGACTCCGACGGCTATTCCGGCCAGGATGCCTACGACTAGGAACAGAATCCTTTTCATATCAGACATGACCGTTCACACCTTTCTAGAGTAAAATCGAGGAACACATTATGTTCTCGATCTCATTTTCATCTTTTGATTTAAGATCTATATAAAATAAAAGATAGCCCGAAATATTCGAGCTACCTTTCATACCTAAGCGATTATATCACAATGAAATTATCCTTCAAGCGCGTTTTGTGCTTTTTTCTCAATATGCATTAATACATCGAATCCAGCATGTATATCATACAACTGTGTGTTTTCAACACTTTCATCCAACACTACTCTTTTTCACTCCATATTACGCTCTGGAATTTTGTAGATATACTCTACACTGGATCTGAATTTTCTAAATGGTATGAATATTTCCACAACCCTCTCCATCGTCTCTGCGTTCACCTCTAGAGGCACTATTATAGTGATCCCAGTATTTGTTAAATAGAATTCTGGATTTGGGTTTTTATAAAAATCTTCTAATGATACTGCGTAATACGTACGACTTTCGTCAAAAAACTTCTTTACGGCAGCATTAACAACCTCTCGTTCCTCACGTGTTTCAAGAACATCGTTTAAATAAAGAACTCTTTTCTCTTTTAAATCATAGTTTATACTTTCATACGTCCAGTAATATTGTTCATCAGCCTGCTCAACATAGATTTCAAAACGAAGAGATAACCACTCTCTTCTATTAAAGGTAAGCTCATAATCACTCCACACATATTTCCCGCCTGTGTGCATCCCTGAAAATCCTCTACCGACCATTCTATTTTCCACAAGCGATCGTGACATTAAATTGAGCTTGCCTTGCTCTGATCGATTCGGAATGCCTTCGAATACGGGATAATAGTAGAAATCGCCGTCAGTCGTCCAACCAAAGCCGACATCGACAAATGCATCTGGGTATATACTTGATTCTATATGTCGTTTCCTATAAATTTCAGGATACCCAACAATGAAATCATAAACATCTCTGTTCCAACTTAGTTCAGATTCCTCAAGGGCAACAATAACACCTTCAAAAAATACAGTCATCTGTGTTTTCTCTGAGATATTTGAAAGTTTTTTATATACATCTAAATAGCTGTCTTTTATAACATCATTTTTGTCATAAGGATCTTCTTCCTCATATCCATAAGCCAAAGTTAGAAGATATTCATTTGCCAGCTGACTGATTTCTTTAAGTCGTATTGATTTTGGGTGATCATTCACATACCGATCTAAACGAATAAGTCGCATGCCCAACTCATCTGGTGACCCTTGTATATATTCCTCTCCAAAAAGAGAATGCATGGTTTCATCGTGCATTATTTTAAAATATTCTATAGCTTCAACCGTTAGATTTTCTTTAAAACGTTCAAAAAATGTATAGTCTATCTGAACTTTATATAATCCTTTTTCAGATTTAGTCAGTGTGTATCCTGAATTAACAAGTTCAGTCAAAGTAGATCGAAAACTTGGATCAGTAGACCTTGATATACCTTCAGGATCAAACTGATCTGGAAAAATCTCATATAGCGTTTCATGACTGCCTCTGTTAAAAATACGATTACTAAACGATGCACTGTGTTCAACTAAAAGCATTTCATATCTAAAAATCAAATTTGTAAATTCTTCTTTTTGAAGTTTTTTCGAACACAAGTCTAAAACTTCTAAAGCTTCTAAAGTTGGTCCCGAGTGCTCAACCGCCTCATTAAATTCTACGCAAAACGGCTCCAATTCAGCAATTTTATCTGTATCATACTTCATAAAACAACCGGTAAGTAGAAGGAGCACACCGATTAATATAAACGCCCACTTCATAGAATGTTCAAATATCATAACTCACCTATTTCTTTTATCCTTTATATTTTTTCATTTCAAAATAGAAAGATACTCCATTTTCAGTATTGGAAATATCAAAACGTACATCGTGTTGTGTTAAAATTTCGCGCACAATCGAAAGACCCAGTCCAGATCCGCCACTTTCTTTACTGCGAGATGGATCAACTCTGTAAAACCGATCCCAAACATGACTAAGGTGCTCCTGCGGAATCTTATCACCTTCATTGATGACTGAAACACGTATGCAACTCTCCACCTCTATAACATGAATGTCTATTCTTGAATGATCATGAGAGTATCTCATAGCATTATTTAAGACATTTGTTAAAACCTGTTCCATTCGTCTTCTATCCGCAATGACTTCCATATTCGATATATCAATATTTAACGATAACGTAAGTCCACGTTCTATCACTTGTGGTTCTAATTTTTCACTGACTGACTTTACAAAACTTACACCTTCAAAAACTTCAAAAATTAGACTGTTTCGATCATGTTCAATCCTTGAGAGATCCAACATGTCTTTAACGAGATCATCAAGTTTATCAACTTCTTCGAGTATGACATCAATAAAATACTCAATCCGGTTTTTTGCTAAACCATCTCGAATACCTTCTGCAAAGCCTTTGATAATACCTATTGGTGTTTTTAACTCGTGGGATGCACCACTTATGAACTTCCTACGCATCACTTCGAGTTGTCGCTCTTTTTCTATATCCTTCTGAAGCTCCGCATTTGCATGCTTCAACTCCTCCATATTTCCTTGCAAATTCATGGAAAGTGTATTCAAACTTTGAGAAAGGTGTCCAATCTCGTCATCTGTTCTAACTTCAATATAGTCACTAAAATCGAGTTTTGCCATTCGACCCGCTATGGCATCAATTCGAAGAAGCGGTCTGGTTACGATTCTCGAAACCAGATAACTCAAGAAAATACTAATAACAATGGCTGACAAAACAATGATAGCGTAATACGAGCTCAGTGTCTCAACAGCTTCTAGTATCGGAAGTTGAGATGCAACAACAAAAGCATAGTGAATTTTATCTTCTTTTATAAGAGGATAAACCCTTGTTAAATACCGTTCGCGAGTAATTGGTTCACTAAAAACAAAAGGTTGCGCCTCATGCTTTGACTCAATTGTCTCATCGAATGTTTTTTTCGATTTGTCGTTTGGATCAGAATTATATTGTCGATTCCAATAATCCACAACGGACCAAAGAGCATGATTCTCGACACCGCGGATAATAGCCTCTTCACTTGGAAGGTCCACTGAATTTAACTGACCTGCGACCCTATCAAGAGTGTCACTCGATCCCTCGTACCCGTAAATCGGCTTATAATCAATGATCACTTCGCCCTCAATAATAAGCCTCACTGGAGACATATGAAGCGCCTTCTGTTCACCCAGCAGAAATCCTTCTGCAAGAACTTCCATCCCCAATTGAACACCTTTGATTCGACTAAACTGCTCATCGGTAAGAGCTGCATTCAACTCCAAACTAATTTGAGCACCTGAGTAATCTTCAATAACCAAAGCATACTTTTCATCATTGAGCATGTTGATTTTATCGTCAACCAACGCCATTCGAACACCATTCGCCCGTTCAAAGGCGATTGTGTTCAATCTTAATTCACGACTTGACCAATCAGACTCTTCATAGAGTGTTCTAAAACCCTCCATGTTTTGGTCAAGAGCTTCTGCTTTTCTTGTAATATAAAAATTCTCAAAGAAAGCTGTTTGAAGATATAGCGCCACAGAAATAAAGATGATAAATACAGCCATCATCAAAGCAAATACTTTGGTTGAGATTCCGCCACGTAACATTTACTTCACCTCAAACATATAACCGGCTCTGATAATTGTTTTGATCATACCAGCAGAGTCCTTCATTTTACTTCTCAGTTTTTTCACATGGGTATCCACGGTTCTTAAATCCCCAAAGTAGTCGAATCCCCATACCTGATCAAGAATCATCTGTCGTGTCATAACTTTATTTTTATTTTTCATCATAAACACGAGAAGTTCATATTCTTTTGGGCTTAAAGAAATAAGTTCGTCTTCAACACTCACTTCTCGAGAGTTCATATTTATAGAAACCCGTCCTTGACGAACAATACCATCATCTCCCCGAACTCGTCCTTCTGCACGTTTTAGCAGTGCTTCTGCTCGTGCTACAAGAACTTTAGGACTAAATGGCTTTGTCACATATTCATCCGCGCCTAAATCAAATCCTAGAAGCTTGTCTTCATCTTCACTGCGAGCTGTGATTATAATTATTGGAATATCAGATTTTGTTCTAAGTCGTTTACAGACGGTCCAGCCATCCACTTGTGGCATCATAATATCAAGTAATACCAAATCTATTTTTTGACTTTCAAAAGCGTCAATCGCTTCAAGTCCATTTGTTGCTTCAACCACTTGATACCCTGCGGTTTCAAAATAAGCTGCTACAATTTCTCGCATTCTTTTTTCATCTTCTACTAAAAGAACTGTATGCATACGCTCTCCCTCATTATTCTCGTTCGAATTTATAGCCATCCTGCTCTAGTTTCTGTATAACATAAACCACAACCATGGCTTTTATCTGCTTATTCGTTGTGTTATTCATCAACCTGTCAAAATCAGCGCGTGAGTATTTTCCAACATGGAATTCCAACGTCTCTGAGACAATTTCCTGCTTCCACAGATCCATGTATTCTGTAAGGATTTCTTCTACGACTCCCTTTGCATGCTCTCTGGTCATACCAGAGTGGATATCTTCTTTTACCGTTTCCATAAGTCCTTCGTCGAATCGTGACGCATCAAACACCAATAGTTCCTCTTGGACTCTAGACTTTACTCGATTAAATGAGTCTTCATCTAAATCCTCAACAACCTCAACTTCTTCCTCAACGATTTCTTCCTCAACCACTTCTTCGACAACTGGCAATGGTTCAGTTTTTTTTGTACACCCCACCAAAAGTAGCACCAGACAAATCCCAATGATCCAAGCCCTTTTCATGTCCCTACGCCAACCCTTTCCTCCGTATCAACCTCTGCTGTTCAAAAAGATACTGCAGAATAACACTTTCCTGTCTGTTTGTAACTCTTTTAAATTTCACACGAACATCTTGTCTTCTTATTGAATCTTTCATTAATTGACAGCTGATCACCTCAGCTTCAATATCTAAAATATCTTCATTTAAAACAATCCGAACCTGAAGGCATTGATCTGCTTTATAGGCCTCCAAACTAATAAATCGAAGCCCACCCGCACTTAGATTCGTGGCCGTCATAGGTTGGAAAGGTTCATCACCTACTTTAACAAATGCATCAAGTAAGACAGGCATTCTGAAGTACTGCCTTCTATTTATGCGTTTTGGTTTACCTATGCATTGAAGCTTCACACAAACGACAGGTCCTGATAAAAATCTTGAGATCACTTGTGTTCTCTGGATGTATACCGATGCATCTATATAATATGTGAGTTCATAAACCGACCCGCTATGCATTGCTATAACTTGACCATCCACTATAGGAATCTCTACTGAGATATCCTCTTCTGATGTAATGCTTTCAACTCTAACTTTATGCACGATTGCATTTTCATTTTCTGTGTCTTTAATATCAACCAATTGTCCTATTATTCGTTCTAGTATATTTTTCAAGTTTCTCCTCCGTACTTTTATTCACCACTCTATTGTATTCGAAAATACGGAAAAGAAAAACAGGACATTTTCATGTCCTGTGTTCTTTTTTTTATACCCTGATTTGACCTTGTCCTCTCAGCACATATTTTGTTGTTGTAAGTGCCTGTAAACCCATCGGTCCACGAGCATGAAGCTTTTGTGTGCTGATGCCAATCTCTCCACCAAACCCAAAGACACTGCCATCTGTAAATCTTGTGGATGCGTTCACATAAACTGCTGATGCATCTACACCATTCAAGAATTTCTCAGCTGCCTGAATATTTTCAGTCAATATGGACTCAGAGTGTCTTGTACCGTACAATTCAATATGATCCATGGCCATATCAATATCATCAACCATTCTAATACTAATTTTGAGTGCCAAGTATTCTGTCGACCAATCTTCATCAGTTGCCAGTGTGACTTGTGGTGCAATGGCTTTGATCTTTTCACAGCCTATAACGTCAACACCTTGGTCTTCAAGTTCCTTTACAAGACTTTCGATCCAATGAGGATCAACCGCTTTATGAACCAACAGAGTTTCTATAGCATTACATACGCCTGGTCGTTGTATTTTTGCATTTTTTATTATTGGAACAGCCATATCTAAATCGGCATTTTCATCAACGTATATATGACAGAGGCCTGCACCCGTTATAATAACAGGGACACTTGCCTTTGCAACAATCGCTTTTTTAAGGCCTTGACCCCCTCTAGGAATAATCACATCAACGAGGTCATCCATAGTTATCAGCTCTTGAACCAAATCTCTATTGGTGTCTGAAATCAATTGAACTGCACCACCTGGCATCCCTGCAGCAACACCTGCCTCACCTAGAATATTGGCAAGTGCCTTGTTTGTTTCAATCGCTTCTTTACCACCGCGTAAAATAATACTGTTGCCTGACTTAAGCGCAAGTCCTGATGCGTCTACAGTCACATTCGGCCGCGATTCATAGATCATGCCCACAACACCTATTGGAACTCGAATCCTCGAAGCATGGATTCCATTCTCAAGCTTCCAACCACTTTCAATTTCGCCAACAGGATCACTCAGGCTAATCATTGTACGAAGACCTTCCTTCATACCATCCATTCTTGCTTCGTTTATAATGAGACGATCAACAAGCGCCTCACTCAATCCATTTGCTTTACCTGCCGCAACATCAATTTTATTGGCTTTAAATACTTCCTCTTTACGAGATTCCAGTGCCACTGCCATAGCTTCAAGAATTTGATTTTTCTCTTTTGTACCCAACACAGCAAGAGCACGTGCTGCATGTCTTGAATTTTGGGCCATACTTCGAATATCCACTATTTATGCCCTCCTAAGAATCATATTATTCACATGAATGACTTCGTCATAATCTTTATAACCTATTAAGTCTGCAATCTGATCGGTTTTAACACCCACCAAATGTTTGAGCTCGTCAGCGGCGTAATTTGTAATGCCTGTTCCAATCACATCACCCGAAAGACCGACAACTTCAACAGCCACGCCTCTCAAGAACTCACCACTGATTTTTGTCATACCTGATGGTAGCAAACTTTTCTTATTTTTAAGTGCCTGTTCAGCACCGGCATCTACAAATATTTGACCTTCCACTCGACTGCCAAATGAAATCCAGTGCTGTCTTGCACGCATCTTCTCTTTTTGTCCAAGGAATAACGTTCCCACGTCTTCCCCTGAGACAATACGCTGTAAAACATCCAGCTCACTGCCATCTGCAATAACCATATGAACGCCAGCGGATGTAGCAATCTCAGCCGCTGTTATTTTAGTAGCCATACCGCCCGTTCCAAGTTTAGTGCCTGCGCCACCTGACATATCGTGAATTGACTGGTCTATATTTTCAACAATTCCAAGTTTCTTTGCATCTGGATTCACATGCGGATTGTCAGTATACAGCCCATCTACATCCGAAAGAATAATAAGCAGATCTGCTTCCGTTAAACTTGCAACGAGGGCTGAGAGTGTATCATTATCGCCCACTTTAATCTCATCTACAACCACAGCGTCATTTTCATTTACGATTGGAACCACGTCAAAACGAAGCATTTGGAAAAATGCATCTCTGGCATGGATAAACCTTCTTCGGTCCGAAAAATCATCTTTGGTCAGTAAGACCTGACCAATGGTTTTCCCAAATTCTGAAAAGAATTTTTGATACATATGAAGTAAAACACCTTGCCCGACAGCGGCTGCCGCCTGTTTCTCGGGAAGTGTTCTGGGTCTTTCTCGAAGTCTTAATTTTCCCATACCAGCACCTATAGCACCAGAAGATACAAGTACAATTTCATGTCCGCTATTTTGCAAATCCGACAACTGTTTCACCAATTTATCAATTCGACCTAAATTGAGGAGGCCAGTGTCATACGTTAAAGTTGATGTCCCAACCTTAACGACAATGCGGCGGACGTCTTTCATGATTGCCTGCTTGTTCAATGTATTCACTCCTCATTACAATTTTGTTACATTATATATGATTTGTTCACACCTGCCTAGCCAAATTCAGAAGGAATCCATACAAATATACCGCCTGGAATTTATGCAATAGAAAAGCCATCACTTGTGTGACGGCTTTTTACTCAGTATTTTCGGGTTGCTCTTCCAATTAACTCTATTTATTTCTTTTTCATAGCCTGATATTTCTTCATTTGATGAAGGCGCATATGATCAACCTGACTGGCTCTTGGTGTTCTTGCAGGCGCAGGTGCCTCATCCTTCTTTTGCAACTCATGAATAAGCATATCTATTTTGTCGGTTACTTGAGCATTCTGAGCAACAGTATAACACTTTTTAACCTTTTCTAAATCGTATTCGGCCAACCCTAGAATTATACGTGCCTGTCGATCGTTGATTGGCTCATCAATCATTTCCATAACGTTTTCTACAAGTGCTTCTCGATTGAGCGTTGCAGGATTTTGTACAGTTGATGCAGCAGAAGTACCCGTTGCCGTCTCGCTTTCCTCTATCCAAGCACGAACAGAATCGGATTGTTCATGAATTGATTTC